>Ga0182021_10006965_pt1 | contig 13398 bp, 12 predicted proteins | sample 612E3MmetaG_FD_120493 | JGI IMG/M metagenome (GOLD analysis project Ga0182021, IMG submission 120493) | Permafrost microbial communities from Stordalen Mire, Sweden - 612E3M metaG (Illumina Assembly) | ecosystem: Environmental > Terrestrial > Soil > Wetlands > Permafrost | place: Sweden...
CCTACTGTCTCAGGGCTTGTCTCAATATGGACCTCTTCAAATGGTTCAAGCTGGGTTCCGTCAACAGCATTACGGAAGATCACTTCTGGTCGGGATACCTGGAATTCATACCCCTCGCGACGCATGGTCTCAACGAGAATGGCCAGGTGCAATTCACCACGTCCCGAGACCAGAAAGGTTTCAGCAGCTTCGGTCTCCTGCACCCGGAGTGACACGTTGGTTCGTAATTCGTCGAATAAGCGTTCACGGAGCTTGCGCGAAGTACTCCAGCGGCCCTCCCTGCCTGAAAACGGGGAGGTATTGACACCAAAAGTCATCCGCACAGTTGGTTCTTCTACCTTGATGGTCGGCAGAGCTACCGGATTCTCCGGGTCAGCCAGGGTTTCACCGATGGCAATTCCTTCCAGTCCGGCCAGGGCAACAATCTCACCAGCCTCAGCTTTTTCCACTTCGATTTTATTCAACCCTTGATGCACATACAGATAGCGCGCCCGTTCAGGCGTATTCGTACCATCCACCTTCAGGCGCACCAGGGCCTGTCCGGCCTTGATCGTACCTGCATGAATGCGCCCTACGGCCGTGACTCCCCGATAGTCATCATATCCCAGGGTGGTTACCAGCAGTTGCAGGGGCGCATCCCGGTCTACTTTCGGTGGAGGAATATGACGAAGGATGGTTTGGAATAACGGCTGTAAATCTGGTCCCAGGTCAGCCGTATAGCCTGCCTGGGCACTGGTAGCCTGGGTATAGATAATGGGGAAATCTGCCTGTTCATCGGTTGCACCTAATTCTATGAACAGATCAAAGGTCTGATTGACTACTCGCTCGGGTTCAGCATCTTTTCTGTCAACTTTATTGATAACCACGACAGCCTTGTGCCCCATCTCAAGAGCCTTCTTAAGCACAAATCTAGTTTGGGGCATGGGACCTTCAGCTGCATCCACAAGCAGGAGTACACCATCCACCATGTTCATGACTCGCTCCACTTCTCCGCCAAAATCAGCGTGGCCGGGAGTATCCACAATATTAATTTTTACTGTTTCTCCAGTTTCTGGGTCAGGGATGGTGATGGCGGTGTTCTTGGCCAGGATTGTAATTCCACGCTCTCGTTCGAGGTCATTTGAATCCATCACCCGTTCAGCTACCTGCTGGTTGTCACGAAAAGTGTGGGATTGGCGCAGTAGACCATCCACCAGGGTAGTTTTACCATGGTCCACATGTGCAATAATGGCTATATTCCGGATATCGGTACGTTCTTTCAGCATAGCTAACCTCAGGGTTGGGCACAGCAAAACCATGCCCCAACGAAAAACCCCGGAAGTAGAGACCGGGGCTTGATTTGTCCATGGCAATAATTTCCGGCGTGCGGGCTGTATTTTATCAGATTGTGCATGTTTTGGGCAGAGGGGGTTTTCTCAGGACATTCCTAAATAGCCTTGATAGAGGTGCTTTTCTCGTGAACTGATTTCATTTCAATGTCCCTCACTGATCCCACCAGCTCCCGGGTTTCACCACAGCCTTCTTTGCTCAACAGGGAGAATAATTAAACCGGCCTAATGATCAATAGCATCACCGCAATATAATGTGCCACTGCGCCAAACAGGACAAAAAGATGCCAGATCTCATGGAAACCGAACCTACCAGGGACGAAATCGAAAAGCTTTAAGGCATAGACAACCGCACCAAGCGTATAGATCACTCCTCCGGCGATAAGCCAGGTCAGTGCGGCAGGCGAGAATGCCGTGGATAGCTGCCCGACCGCAGAAAGGCACGACCATCCCATGACTACATAGACCGAGGCATTCAACCAACGCGTCGCATTGATATAGAATATTTTAACCAGTATGCCACCTAACGCAATTATCCAGATGATCGTCAGCAGCCCCCAACGAAAAAAACCGCTAAAGACATTAACACAGATTGGTGTGTACGTTCCCGCGATAAGCAGATAAATGGCCGAATGATCAAATTTACGCAGGGTTTGCAGAAATCGTGGTTCCACCTGTACCATGTGATAGATGGCGCTCGTGGAAAATAAGCCCACCAGGCTGAGACCATAGACCACCAGGGAAATGATCCTGGCGGTTCCAGTCCAACCAACGATGATCAGAACGATCGAACCGAAAAAGGCCGCGATCGCTCCGCACAGATGGGATAGACAGTTAAAGGGTTCACGTATCGCTGAAAACATGGACCTCCGACATAGTCGCTCTATTTCTGGGGTGCCAAGATATGATCTACCGCTCCAGGGGCAATAATAACCTTATTAATAGATTTCATCCTGCCTGTCGGTCATCGGGCAGCTATCAACTTATGAAATGATCCATACTTGGCGAAGCTAACTTGTTCGAAAATCCACAAATTGTCCTCGGGTTTTAGAACTGGTTGATTATATTATTGAATTTGGATATTATTGGTAGTCTATTGTTCCCTTGTAATTAAAGTTTATGTCATGCCTTCAAATATCGCCTTAACTATTATCCCGGATGATGAAAATCTATATTTATATCTGTTCTCAAATAATTTAAAGAGATGGAGTTCATTAAATGACTACATCAAGCCAAACCCACGGGAACAAGATACTGTAACTTTAGAGATGATCATCGTTGTCATCCTTATTACTCTCCACGATGTGTTACTCTCCAATATCCTGTCGTTACCCTTGGTTTTACGGTACAGCAAGCTTGCACAACTGCGGGCCTTGGATATGGTCGCATCGGGCCTGGAATTTTGGGTGCCGGTTGTTTTTTCTATTTCCATGTTGATCTTATGGTTGGTAGGACGGAATGTGTGGGTCCACCGGGTAGCCATTGTTTTTCTCGCCTGGGTCGCTGTACGTTTGGTCATCAAAGTTGCGCTGGTTGTGTATATCATAGTTTCACGGCCGGATTCCGGGGTTAGTGTCTTGTTAAAGGATGTGATGGTTATGTGGCTTGTCAATTTCCTGCTTTTCGGGGTGTGGTATTGGATTATCGACGGCGGAGGTCCGGATGCGCGTCGATACCATTCAATACAGCGATACGATTTTGGCTTTCCCCAACGGATAGCAGCAATGCCCGGGTAGGAAGACTGGCAACCGGGGATCTTGGACTATATTTACTTGGGATTCTCCAGTAGTACACAATTCGGTTTAGGCGATACAACTGCCCTCTCAATCAGGGTAAAACTCCTGCTTATGCTTCAGATTATCCTTTCCTTTATCGTTATTGTTTTTATCGCATCAGTTGCGATTTCCTTAATCCGTTAATACCTGCGTGACGAAGGGGCGTGCTGTTTTACCCTGGATTCTATCAAGTCTGGATCTTAAATATAATCACCCCTTGTGATGATCCGTGAGGTCGTTGAGCTGTAATTCGCTTGTAAAAAGTCTCGCTGAACAAAGTCAGCGAGACTTTTTACTCCTGAGGTTATCTTTTGGTTTACGTTCCCTCTTCCCATGAATTCAAATACTTTACCTGTTCAGTGCTAAGAGTATCTATCTTTATCCCCATTGCCGCCAATTTAATGGTGGCGATCTCGGCATCTACTTCTGCCGGAACAGAATAAACGCGCTTTTCAAGTGACGCAGCATTCTTGACTATGAACTCTGCTGCGAGTGCCTGATTGGCAAAGGACATGTCCATGACCGAGGCGGGGTGACCTTCGGCAGCGGCCAGGTTAATCAGGCGGCCTTCACCCAGGATGTTGATCTTTCGCCCATCCTTGGTCTCATACTGATCCACAAAAGGACGGACAAGTTTAGGATCACTTTTCGATATCTTCGCCAGTGCAGGAATGTTGATCTCTACATTAAAATGTCCAGAATTGGCAATGATCGCCCCATCTTTCATTACCTTGAAATGACGTTCGTCGATCACGTTAATATCGCCAGTAACGGTGCAGAAGATGTCACCAATTCTGGCAGCATCGCGCATCGGCATGACCTGGAACCCATCCATCACGGCCTCGAGGGCCTTAAGCGGGTCCACTTCAGTGATGATGACCAGGGAACCCATACCCCTTGCCCGGCTGGCCAAGCCTCGTCCGCACCAACCGTAACCACATATCACAAAATTTTTCCCCGCCAACAATACATTGGTTGCCCGGATGATGCCATCCAGTGTGGACTGCCCGGTACCATATCGGTTATCGAAGAAATGCTTGGTCATGGCATCATTAACCGCAATGACCGGGAACTGCAGCATCCCATCCGCAGCCATGGCACGCAGGCGGATGACACCCGTAGTCGTCTCCTCGGTGCCACCGATGATTTCAGGGAGTAATTCACGTCTCTGCTTGTGGATGGTTGAAACAAGATCGGCGCCGTCATCCATGGTCATTTGTGGCTTGTGGTCCAGTGCTGCACCTATATGTTTATAATAAGTGACATTGTCCTCGCCCTTGATGGCGTAGGTCGGAACTTCGTAGAAATTGACCAGCGCCGCAGCTACATCATCCTGAGTGGAAAGCGGGTTGGAAGCTGTCAGCACAAGATCCGCACCACCCGCAGTAAGTGTCCGCGCCAGGTTAGCCGTCTCGGTAGTCACGTGAAGACAAGCGGAGAGGCGTATACCTTTTAATGGCTTTTCTTCCAGGAATCGTTCGCGGATCTGGCGGAGAACGGGCATCTCCCGTTCTGCCCATTCGATACGCCGGCGACCGCCTTCTGCCAGATTGTCATCTTTGATATCAGAATTATGCATTTATATCTCCTTCTTTTTTTCTTCTCACGGATGCACCACCTCAACCAGTTGAAAGAAATGTATCGGAATGTGTTACTTGGTAACTCATCTTATGGATCTCTCAACTTCACAGCCACCCATCCAACTTACCCCTGTCATCATAATGCTCGCGAAACCTTTCGACAAATTCAGATTGTGTATAGCTGTGGCTTTGCGGCCCTTTCTGCTCCAGGCAGTATACTGCCGCGAGTGAGCCGATTTGCCCGCAAAGCAACCAATCCCAGCCGTGGGCATATCCCGTCAGGAAACCACCACGAAATGCATCGCCAACCCCAGTCGGGTCCACTATTTGCTTTTCAGGGACAATGGGAATGAATATTTCATTATCTCCGGCATAGACGATTGCACCGTCCTTGCCACGCGTCATTACCACAATCTCCAAATGCCGCAACAGCTGCTGTAAGTCCCAACCGGTTTTTTTGGAAACCAGCCCGAACTCGTAGTCATTCAGGAATAGGAATTTCGCCCCATCCATATCGCGAGCCAATTCTGCTCCATCGAACCGCAGGATCTGCTGGCTGGGATCATATAGATATTGGATACCCAATTTCCGGCACTCTGCTGCAAACTTGGTCATCGCCTCGGGTGAATTGGGCGAGACGATTACCAGATCAGGACGGGGTTGGATCCCGATCAAGCTCTGCCGCGCTGCAACACCCATCGCCCCAGGATAGAAAGTGGCGATTTGTGCGTTTGCCTGGTCAGTAGTCGCAAAAAATGAGGCAGTGAATAGACCAGGAATCACCTGCATCAGCGAGGTATCCACACCCACCTTTTCCAAGCAAGCCCTATATTCTGTGAAATCTTCTCCCACTGTTGCCATTACTCGCGGGTGCTCACCTAAAAGAGCCATGGAATAGGCTATGTTCGGTGCTACGCCACCGCGCTGGCAGGACATGCTGTCAACAAGAAATGATAGGCTGATCTTTTCGAGGCGTTCGGGAAGGATTTGCTCTTTGAATAACCCTGGGAAGGTCATCAGATAATCATACGCAACAGAGCCGGTTAGTAGAATGTCCATATTTAATTCTCATTTCCGCGCTGAATAATATAAGGAAAACCGGGGTCGAAACATCCATTCCCCATTTACACATTATGCAACACATTTTTCGGTAAATTCACATCAAATGGAGCATAGACAATCCCATTTTCCGTAACGATCGCGGTTATCAATCGTCCAGGGGTCACGTCAAAGGCAGGGTTGCGGGCTTTGGCGCCCTCCGGAACAACTCGCTCCCCTTTCAATTGAATGTCCAAAACTTCATCTTGTTCACGTTCTTCGATCGGTATTAACCCACCGTGCGAAAGGGAAAGGTCAATAGAGGATGTCGGCACCACCGCATACACAGGGATTTGATTATCCTGCGCGGCTAATGCCAACATATAGGTCCCCACTTTATTTGCAACATCCCCATTCGCCGCCACCCGGTCACCGCCAAACAATACTTTCTGTGCCTGACCAGTTTGGAGAAAATACCCGGCCATATTATCGGTGATGATTTCATAGGGAATCCCATACTGCTCCAGTTCCCAAGCCGTCAGGCGCGACCCCTGCAAACGGGGACGTGTCTCATCAACAAGAACATGGATGTGCTTTCCCTGTTCATATGCTGTCCTGATCACACCCAGTGCCGTACCCCAATCAACTACCGCAAGAGCACCCGTGTTGCAGTGGTGGATGATCGTATCGCCATTATCAATCAGTTCAGCACCATTTTCTGCCATCCGCTTATTGATCTCAACATCTTCATCCGAAATGCGCTGGGCTTCATTCAAGACAGCAATGCGAAGAGCATCCGCTTGATCGGAAACCTTTAAGGCCACCTTCATGACCCGGTCCACGGCCCATCCCAGGTTGATTGCAGTCGGGCGTGTAGCTTTCAGTTCTTTGGCGGCTTCTTCCAAGTCAGACCTTGCACCGGCAGCATCCCTGGCTTTCGAAGCAAACCCCGCCAGGGCCAACCCAAATGCTGCAGCTGCCCCAATGGCGGGTGCCCCTCTCACAGTCATATTGCGAATGGCTTCAGCAACCTCCGCGTGTGTGCGCAGCGGGATTACTACCAGCTTTCCAGGTAAACAACGCTGGTCAATCATTCTGAGTTCGTTCTTGTCGTAATCCCAGAAAACAGTTCGCATGGCTACACAGGAAAAGACGCCCACATCGGGGCGTCAGCCTTCAAAACAAAGTTTATCATGCCGCACCCGGATTGGCAAGCATTGACATAGCATCTTTTCTCAATTATAAGGATTACATGATTGTCAAACGAATGTTGATCAGGTTGTTTCTGATTGTATCCCTTACCGGATGTACTGTCGGACCGGCGTTAACGTCCACCGTGGATCCCAGCCCAACCCTTCCTCCGGGTGTCACCCCGTCCGCTACCGATCTGCCCACCCTCACACCATCGCCGACCCCCACATCTGAAGTTCGCATCGCAACCGGCGACGAGGCGTTCTCCAATGGGGATTATGACCGGGCACTTGTAGAATACCAGACTGCATTCGATACCTCGACCGACAACGCGGTAAGAGCCGCCGCGCTATGGGGATTGGGTCGTGTCAATTATGCACTAAAAAACAACGCCAGGGCATTAACCATACTTTGGCAATTGACCAGCCTGTTCCCGGATTCCCCCAATGCAGACCGTGCTTATTTTCTGATGGGTGAGATTTACATGACGCTACAGCGCTACTCCGAGGCCGCTCAAGCATATACCATTTATCTGGCATTACGTCCGGGCGTACTGGACTCCTTCACTCAGGAACGCCGTGGCGATGCATTTAATGCCGCGGGTGATTTTCCCGACGCCATTTCCGCTTGGCAGGTAGCCCTGACCGCTCCCCACATCGGGGATGACACCTCCTTGAAAATTAAAATTGCCAGGGCATATATCAGCAAGGGGGATACCACGACAGCTTTGGAGATGCTGGTTGCCATCAGCTCAGCAACTACCAATGACTATGTAAAAGCTCAGATGGATTTGCTCACGGGCCAGATCTACCTTTCTCTCGGAGAGTCTGATCAGGCTTATCAGCGTTTTCTTGATTCGGTTAACAATTTCCCTCTGGCCTACGATTCCTATTCAGCCCTGGTGGCTTTGGTCAATGCGAATATCCCTGTGGATGATCTGAATCGCGGTCTGGTGGATTATTTTGCCGGTCAGTACGGTTATGCCCTTGACGCTTTCCAACGTTATATCACTACCCATCCGCAGAATGATGGTACCGTGGTGTACTATCAGGCGCTCACATATTACCGCCTTGGTCAATATGAGGATGCCATAGCCTCCTGGCAACTTTTCATTCAGAATTATCCAGACAACTCTCATTGGGTGAATGCCTGGGATGGTGATGCGTCTCTTCCAGGACTGGCTTATACCCAGTGGTACTGGCTTAACCAGTACGGTGCAGCAGAGCAAACGCTGCTCACATTTATACAGAAATCCCCCAATGATCCTGAAACCCCGAGTGCGCTGATGGATGTCGCCCGTTTGCAAGAGCGTGACGGAAAACTGGAGGATGCCTATATCAGCTGGGAGCAGGTCGCCAGCGAATATCCCGGAAGCGCCCTTGTTCCACAGGCTCTTTTTTGGTCCGGAATCACGCTTTACCGCCTTGGAAGGTATAACGATGCAAAGGTCGCTTTTCTGCGCGATTCCATCCTGTCCTCAGCGGTGGATGACCAGGCACGGGCCTATTTTTGGATTGGAAAGGCTCAACAAGCCCTGGGTGATGCCTCGACCGCCCTCCTTACCTGGCAACAGACCGCCTCTCTTGACCCAACTGATTATTACAGCCTGCGCGCCCAGGATATGCTTCTCAACCGCCAGCCATTTACCTCCCCAACTTCCTATAACTTTACCATAGATTGGGTCAAAGAACGGAAAGATGCCGAAGCCTGGATTCGCGTGACCTTCAATCTGCCTACGGACACCGACTTGTCCACTCCGGGCTCCCTCCTTGCAGATCCACGTTTGATCCGCGGCACAGAATTATTGGCACTTGGTTTGACCTCTGATTCCCTTGCTGAATTCACCGACCTGCAAACATCCATCGGACAAAATCCAGCAGATCTCTATCGTTTCGCAAATTACCTGCTCGATCTGGGATTATATAATCCAGCAATTATCGCCATTCGCCAAGTGTTGACACTGGCCGGGATGAACACACAAGCTCAGACGATGGCCGCTCCAGCCTTTTTTAACCATGTCCGTTATGGTCTTTACTACCAGGATCTCGTTGTTCCGGCTGCGCAGGAGACCGGATTCGATCCTTTCTTCCTGTTTTCTCTTATTCGACAGGAGAGCCTTTTTGATAAATATGCCCAATCAGCATATGCATATGGGTTAATGCAAATGACTCCAGACACCGAGCAGCTTGTTGCGGGGAACCTTGGGTGGCCTCCGAATCACTACACTTCGGATGATTTGTTCCGGCCAACGGTAAGTATTGCCCTGGGTACAAGCTTTCTGATGACACAACGGATCGGTTCCAACGGTGATCTTTATACAATTCTGGCATCCTATAATGCAGGACCCGGGGCATCTCCCATCTGGCGCAACCTGTCCGGCTCAGATTCCGATCTTTTCCTCGAAATCATTCGCTACCAGGAGACTAGGGACTATATAAGCAGTATTTATGAGATATATTGTATGTATCGATCCCTATACGAAATTGCCCGGTGATTGTTATTAATAACTATACTCCGCCAAATGGTCTGCGGGGGTATTTTATTTTATGAACTTCGCAACTTTTTTTTGGAGAGTATCTGCATCCATGTCAATAACAGATATTATTTTATCCCGCCCCCCGGCTCCAGCTACCACTTCCAGGCGGGATTTTGGTATTTCCAGAATACCAGCCATGAACTTGAGAAGAGCCTCGTTAGCTTTCCCATCAACGGGTGGAGCCGTCAAGTGTACTTTGATCGTCCCATCGTTCATGACTTCTATAATCTCATTCTTGGTTGCCCGCGGCGTGACCCGAACCGCCAGTGCAGCACCTCTTTTACCGCCGTGAAGATGAAATTCTCTGGATCCCATGGATTACCTCTATATGATCAAAGTAAGATTAAAGTACATGGACCAGTATGGATGATAAAATCTCAACCAATACAATTAATATCAATGGACTCAGGTCGAACATTCCCAAGGGTGGCACTACTCTGCGAATGGGAGCTAAAAACGGGATGACTACTCTGTCCAAAGCATTCCGTACAGGGTTATCCGGGCTTAGAAAGTAAGTCAGAATCGAATCAACAATCACCACCAAAATAAAGAGAGAGGCAACCGTATTGATAATGTTTGCCACAATGCTAAATATCATAAAGTTCCTCGACTGGTCGTAATCCTAAAATGGATCTACCTACCCGGACAATGGTGGCACCTTCCTCTACCGCAGGGATGAAATCAGTACTCGTTCCCATCGAAAGTTCTGTCCAACTCGCCTGAAGAAAGCGAGCCGCGAGAAAGTTTTGTAATCGCCTCATCCGCTGAAAGTAGGGCCGTGTTTTCTCTGGATCATCCTGGAATGGTGGCATGGTCATGAGGCCAAGAATGCTGAGGTGAGGCATTGCCAGGATTGGACCGAATTCAGGCTCGAGCTCAGGCCAGAGACGTTCATCCCAGGCTGAAAAACCAAATTTGCTTTCCTCCCCGCTGACATTGACTTCCAACAAAGCCGGCATTATCCGGCCAACTTTCACACAGGTATTTTCCAGTCGCCTAGCGAGTTTGGTGCTGTCCAGTGAATGGACCATGTCGAAGTACTGGGCCACCAGCTCAGTTTTTCGGCTCTGAATATGGCCGATCATGTGCCATTGTATCGCAGGTTCTTTAATCACATCGATCTTCGCTACCGCTTCCTCGACATAGTTTTCTCCCAGGCGAGTTGCCCCGGCTGATATAGCCGAACGGATCACCTCCACTGATTGAGATTTTGTTACGGTCACGAGCTGCACAGACCCGGGGGCACGACCTGATCGCAGGGTTGCTTCCTCAATCTGGTCACCTACCCGGCGAAAGCGTTCCTTAATCGTGGAAATTTTACTTTCATTCATATCTTGATTATTCCAATGCAATGAACGCACCAAACCGGCCTGTATGACCTTTTTCAGCCCGGTGCGAGTACCAATCGTCGACATGACACGCAGTACATAACCCCGCTAATTCGATCTTGCTTACTCCACTTTCCACAAGGAGTTTATGGTTAGCTGCCCACAGGTCAAAATAAGTACGGCCGTTCCGCACGCGGATCAGATTGCTGGAAGAAGTTCCAAAAGCACCAAGCACCTGGCTGACCACGTCCGGCCCTACTTCATAATGGTCTGGGCCAATGGACGGGCCGATTGCTGCTTTAATATCTGCTGAATTTGAACCAAAATGATTCTCCAATGCTGCCACGGCATGTTTTACAGTACCAAGAACCGTCCCCATCCAACCGGCATGTACAATACCCACCACTTTAAGAACCGGGTCATGAAGCATGATGGGGACACAATCTGCAAAACGCATCATCAGCGTGATGCCTGGTTTGTCAGTGAGGATTACATCCGCCTGGAGGTGGGGAGCTTCCGGCAGGCGCGGGGATTTGGCAATGGCCACTTCTATCCCATGTACCTGCCATACATCATACACGGAAGCCGGCTCCCGGCCAACTGCAGCCAGACCCCGCATGCGGTTTTCTTTCACCCTTTCCTTCTCATCCCCGACTGTGCCGCCCATATTCAGGGTAGCCCAGGGTTCCGGGCTGAGCCCGCCTTTCCGAGTAAAAAAAGCATGGCTGATGGATTCGTCGAATTGACCGAATTGATAGGTACAAATCTCACCGATCGTTTGAAATGGCATAGTCCGGGGTCATTTCTTGAGAATGGAAAACTTCTTGGCCAGTAATATCCGTGTATCCGTCATACTTTCTTCGATAAGCGGAAACATAAACCAGGCAGTGGTGATACCGAACAGGAAGCCCGTCAATACCCGCAGGAGCGGGGTGCTTTCACGATAGGGTAGGATGGATTGGATGAATTGAAAGGGTAATTGGCTGAATAATTGCGAGAAGCCATCCAGACCGATCGGTATCACACCCACCACTACCCAAATGAGCCAGTGGAGTTTTGGTAATTTCTGTCTCGTTAAAGCATAGATCACTCCGAATAAAGCCATCGCACCCCAAATCGCTACATCCCGTTCACAAAGGGCGACTTTATACCCCAGTTGCGGGTTGCCTTCAAAGAGTCTGGCTTGAAGGCGGCTCGGGTCATTCAAGTCAGTTATCCCACTGACCTGCTCGAAAGTTAATACACCGGATATCTTCGCCGCCGCATGGGGGTAATAAGCCTGTTCACCAAACAGGAAGAATGAACGAAATGCCCATTGATGACAGAGGGGACTATACATTTTATAGACTACCTCTGCCGGGCTATTCCACTCTACTTTCTTAAAAACAGGTGCCAGGAACGGAATCCCTACATACAGGATCAGGAACGCATTGAAAATCGCGAGATAGTGCCTCGCTATCCAATAGGATAGAATGTCTGCTCTACCGATCTTCTGGGTGCCGGAGGTGTTCAACTGGAATACACGATCATTAATGTTCTCCAATTGTACGCGGCGATCTGCTGCTGCCCCCAAGGTCATCTTCAATTCCTGACGGGTGAAAGGCGCTTTTAATCGGAAGGGACCCGCCTCCACGACGGGTATCTCCAAGGTCATGCTTTCGCGTAAAGAGGGTTCAGAATCAATATCAATGATAGCTAGTTTATGCGGTATTTCTGCCTGGAGGGTATTTAAATCATCTTCCGCCTTTTTACAGAGTTCACAGCCAACCCGGGTGTAAAGTGTCACGGTTATCATTTATTTGTTCCTTTGAATAGGTTATTTTCCAGCCTGTCCGCTAGAGACCGAAATTGATCACGGGGATGTAATTGGCCATCATGTTGAAGGATCCCAGGAAAAGCAGAATACCTACTACAATGAGAAGAATACCCATCACGACCTCGACTATGCGCATTGCCTGATTATAGCGATGTAAAATGACACTTACCCAGCCTATCCCCAACGCGGCTGCCAGGAAAGGAATCGCCAGCCCCATGGAATAGGCAATTCCAAGAGTCGTCCCTTTTATTATGGATCCGCCGTTGATTGAGAGAGTCATGATCCATCCCAGAACCGGTCCAATGCACGGGGACCAACCGGCAGAGAAGAATATGCCCATAAACAAGGATGATAGATAACCCCAACGACGGTCGAGCTGCGAGTGGACACGTAGATCATATTCCATGAAAGGTATTCGGAAAACACCAATCATATGTAAACCAAAGATTACAATGACGATCCCCCCAATTTTTTCAAGCCAGTTGCGGATATCATAGAGCAATAACCCCAGTGCAGAGGCTAGAATATTAAAGATGATGAAAACCAGACTGAAACCAAGCACGAACGCCAGCCCGTGGGCAAATGTCGTCCAACGGCTGCCTGTAGCGGTTTCGCCTCCGGCGGCTCGCCCCCCCAGATAACCAATATACGCAGGTACGAGTGAAAGAACGCAGGGGGATAAAAATGAGGCCAGGCCTGCCAGGAAGGCTAAGCCGATCGTCACATTGAAGCTACCCATCTTCTTTAAGCACCCGTGTTAGATTGTGTCTTCCACAATGACATGCGTGCTGCCAGTTGTCCAATCC
>Ga0182021_10006966_pt1 | contig 13397 bp, 14 predicted proteins | sample 612E3MmetaG_FD_120493 | JGI IMG/M metagenome (GOLD analysis project Ga0182021, IMG submission 120493) | Permafrost microbial communities from Stordalen Mire, Sweden - 612E3M metaG (Illumina Assembly) | ecosystem: Environmental > Terrestrial > Soil > Wetlands > Permafrost | place: Sweden...
CGTTGTATAGGCTTTGCCAAGTACTTTATTTAGTCGAGGCTTTACGTAATGACCCTGAAGCTTTTTTTGCATATCTTTTTTAAAAATAATACCCACCTCGGTAAGAAAGTATTTCCAAAAAACATTTGATTTTATTTTTATAAAACCCAGTGAGGTCATTTCTTCGATAATGATCTTATCATCTAAAGGAACTTCATCAGGGAATTTCCAAAAACCTGACTTTTCGGCAAGTTTCCTGAAAAAAAGATATGGCTTTGAAGGAGTTGGCGAGTAAACAATACAATAGCCTCCAGGTTTGGTTGAATCGTAATGTTTCTTTAATAGGGCATATCTTTTTTTAGGCTCAAAATGTTCAATTACACCCTGGCTATGGACAATATCATATTGCTTACTAGTCTTAAAATTAAAAAAATCCATTTCAATAAATTCGGTTTCGCATTGGACTTTCGACAATGTTTTTTTTGCAATGTTCAACATTCTCTTATTTGAATCAATCAGAGTGACATTTTTAACGTTGAATTTTTGGCATAACCATTTATCGATATATCCCGTGCCACATCCAAATTCTAAAATTTCAATGGGCTTCTCAAAATCTAGGTCTGCCAATAAGTCAGAATAAGCACTTATTACGGAGTTCAGAAAAAAATATCTCGTAAAAAACGAATTAGGATCGCTTTCATATTTATCCCAATCTGTAGTCGTTCTCATAAATATGCAAAATTTTAATAGTTTTAGAATAAATCCTTATCTTGATAGAAATATACTTGCCCCTAAAAATATAGGGTAGGCTTATTTTTTCCTTTTTTGGAACTTGATTTCTTTCAAATACAAAGTTTCCAGCTCAGAAACTGCATTTTCCAGGCAGTGTTTTTTTGCCACCACTAAGGAATTTTCCCCCATTCTAGTTCTACTCTTGCTGTTTCCGGTCAACTTCAATAGGCACAAACCCATTTTTCTATAGTCGCCGGGTTCTACAAGAAATCCATTCTTTCCATTTTGAATTAACTCTGGAATGGCCATTTTATCAACCCCTACTACCGGCAAAGCGCAGGCCATTGCTTCAAGTAGGGCAAGGCCCTGGGTTTCAATTGTGCTTGCTGTGGCAAATGCATTAGCAGAAGAGAGCAGTTCTACAAGTTCATTCTCGCGCACAAATCCCGTAAATTTTACATTCTTGTTTATCCCAAGTCGTTTTGCTTCCTTTCTTAAATTGCCTAATGCAGGGCCTTTTCCTGCTATGATCAAATCATAAGATGGGTGGAATTTAATCACCGTTTTGAATGACCTGAGGACAACCTCTATATTTTTTTCGTAGCTAATTCTGCCAAAATGGATAATATATCCGTTTTTTAATTTGAACTTTTTTGTTGCCTTTACAGAGGTTACTTTATGAAATATGGACAAATCTACACCATTAGAAATTACTTTAATGGGACTATGAACGCCGTGTTTTTTGAGCTCTTTTTTCATCATCTGTGATGGGGTGGTTACAACATCGCATTTGTTGTAGACAAAATTAGTGTATCTCCAGGTCATCCCCTTTGCAAACCTATTTTCCCTCAGTACGGGTATGGGCAGGTATTTTAAAAATTCTGGAAATAACGTATGGTAAGTTCCTACTAGAGGCAAACTAAATGTTTTTGCACACATTACTCCAAGTATTCCAAGGGAAAATGGTGAATGGAGATGAATTATGTCGGGTTTAAATTGATTAATCTTTCTTAAACATTTTATTGTTTGAGGCAATGCTATTTTGTAATCCTCATAGGTGGGAAAACCTAAAGACTTTATAGGTTCAACATAAATATTCTTGCCTAGTTCAATGTTGCCTTTAGATTTCGGTACAAAAAGCATTACCTTATGCCCCCGATTTGCCAAGTATCTAGAAGAGTTTGTTATAGATGTTACTACCCCGTTTATTTGTGGGTAAAACGTATCCGAAAAAACTGCTATGTGCATAAACTATTCAGCTTTTCCTAATAGAGCATCATTACTGGAATAGTATCTGGGCTCTGTAAATTATCCAATAACCCCGGTCAAGTAGCCCTAGTTGATGAGTAAATCAACAAGCTAGATAAAAGATGCCGTAAATGCTCATTAAGATTTACTGCAAGTTAGGCATTGATTCAAGAGAAACCGTAAAATCCCAAGGGGGGTCTTAAATAAATCATAAGGCAATAATTCCAGGGAGTCCAATAATCCGAACCCTGATTATCTAATGATGCTATAATCAGTAGCTGCTATTTTGTGTTTGTTGGTAATTATTGCAAAATTGCATACCAGCCATAACAATAAAACTTTTTTAAATCCTTCTTTTTTAAACCTCCGGTCAGACAAGGTGACATTCAATTTTGAGTCATATTTCACATTTCCCAGCCTTTTGGCATTTTTTGCGAAATGAAAATCTTCACAAACAACATTACACAAGCCGCCATATTTAAAAAATAAGTCTTTACGAATTGCGCAGTCATTTGGTGGTATCCAGGATATCATTTTAAGTTTATGGCCAAGTCGTCCTATTTGAAAAGTTGTCAACCCAAACAAATTATATAGGAAAATTCTTGGTTTAGTTGATCCGTAGTAAAAGCCATAGCCTGAAACTGCATTTGTGCTTTCATTTTTAAAATGCATTTTTATTCTTTTTAGCCAGTCTGGGAAAGGAACTCCATCAGCATCAAGCATTGCGATAACCTCATTTTTTGCAAATTTTGCCCCAAAGGTTTTTGCAGGACCTATTCCACATCGTTCAATAAATACCACTTTTACTCCGAAGCTTCTTGCTATCTCAGTAGTATGATCGGTGCTGTAGCTATCTACGACTATTATTTCATCCCCCTCCTCAAGCTGCGGCTTAAGAGCAGATAGTGTTTTTTCTATAAAGGCTTCTTCATTTAGCGTCGGGATAATTATAGAGATTTTCATAATTACTATTTTTTTGATTTAAAGGCAGACTTAATTGATGAACTTACCCTTTGGATTATCCTTTACAAGCATCGTATAGGGCTCAAATGAATCATGCTTTATCAGTTTATTTTTTTCAGGCCTCAAACACAGCTTCTGCACCAACCACAAATCGATATAGTACTGGAAAGTTTTCATAACCCCCCCGTATTCAAGCCTTCTTGAAGAAGTAGATACCATCTTCTTATCCACGTATTTAATCTTTCCAAACTTTCTTAAATCATCAGCCATTCCAGTATCTTCCAAGGTAAGGTTTCTAAAGCCGCCTGTTAATTCCATGCCCCTCCTTGAAACGCAGATATTAAACCCAAGAAGGTGGTCTGAACCAACAAGTGATTTAATTGTATAATATAATCTTGAGGCGCCTTCAGCGGCCTTTATGTTAAAGGAATGGCCAGAAAATCGAAAGGATGTTGATACTCCAAGATGACCCTCTTCGAAGTAGTTATAGACGGTTTCAAGATAATCCCTGTCAATAATCGTGTCTGCATCGATAAAGATGAAATACCTGCCTTTTGCGAATTTGGCGCCAAAATTCCGGCCATACCAAAGCCCTCGTTTTTTTGTGACAACCACCTTATCTGCGTATTTTCTGGAAATTGGGACCGTTTTGTCGCTGCTAAATCCATCTGAAACAATTAGTTCGTATTTCTCTCGGGGAAAAGTCTGGTTTAAAATAGATTCCAGGCAACTCTCTATATTTTCTTCCTCATTAAGGGTGGGTACGATAACTGAAATCTCCATAACTAAACTAAATTAAAATTTCCTTTACTGTTAGTTCAACAGCTTGCCTAGAATTATGCTGTGGAGACCATCCAAGGTCTTTAATCTTGTCAATGGACAGGAGCATTACGGGAACATCACCAATCCAGCCCACTTTCCCTCCAGTATAATTTAGTTTTGATTTTATTTTCATCTCGTTGCAGGCAATCATCGCAATTTCGTTAACATTAATACAATCAGTGTTTCCGATATTAAATATGTTTACCGTGTCTTTTGCCTTGAGGCCTGAAAACATCCCGGAAATGCAGTCATCAATATGCAGGTAGGACTTATTTTGTTTTCCATCTCCTAAAATATCAAGCTGAGAGCTATCTTTTTTGAGCTTGGAAATAAAGTCCGGGATCACTCCATGATTTGACCTTTTGCCGATGATATTAGAAAGCCTGAAAATCCAGGATTTCATGCCAAAGCTGCTTGAGTATGAACTAATAAGGGCTTCGCAGGATAGTTTTGTCGCACCGTAAACAGACACCGGCTTGCCGAAATACGTTTCTGGAGTAGGAACCACAGACGCCTGACCATAAATCGCTGAAGTCGAGGCAAAGATTATTTTTTTGGGCGAGCTTTTTCTCATTGCTTCAAGCAGATTAAACGTTGCCAGAATATTATTGTCGTAAATGAGTTTTGGCATTTTGGCGCTTAGCTTTACATCAGGGTTTGCGGCCATGTGCCAAATGGTATCAACCTCTTCAAGTATTCCCTCAAGCTGATTAGGGTCTGAGCAGAGGTCAAACTTTATAAATTCCGCTTTTGGGTTTATTGCTTCCCTTTTTCCAACACAAAGGTTGTCAATGACAAGCACCTCTTTTCCCTCGGATATGAGCCTATCCACAATGTGGCTTCCAATAAATCCCGCCCCGCCAGTAACAAGAACTGCCATAATTATTTCTTGCGTTTTTTAGAAGCTTTTTTGAAATCCTTATCGACCTTGCAATATGCCCCACCATACTTAAAGATTCTCTTATGCTTCTCTGGATTTACGTTTCTCTTCTGTATGAAAAGCATTTCCAGGTAATATCTTAGTGTGCCAAACAGCCCGAAAGCCTCAAGCCTCCTAGGGGAAGTTAATACCATGCTTTTCGGAATTAATATGGTTTTTCCTTTCTTTCTCAGCACTGCGCTCATCTCTATATCCTCCAGCTCATATTTCTTGAAGCCGCCAACTTCATCGAAAACTTTTCGGGTCATGCATATATTGAAGCCTAGGAGATAGGGGTAGCCCCAAAACACGTTATGACTGAGGTAATATGCATTTGCGACTAGTTCTGCAACCCTTAGCCTGAGGTTCCTCTTCGAGAAGCTGAATGCTGTGGATACACCAACATATCCATTTTCAAATTTTCTGTGGACGGTTCTTAGGTAATCTTCCTTTACCATTGTATCTGAATCGATAAAGACCAGGTATTTTCCCTTGGCAAATTTAGCGCCAAAATTTCGGCCATACCAAATCCCCCTTTTCTTTGTGACAACGACCGTATCCGCATATTTTCTTGCAATCTCGACAGTTCTGTCTTTGCTATAGCCGTCGGAAACTATAATCTCGTAGTTTTCCCTTGGAAAACTTTGGCTAAGCAGGGCATTTAGGCAGGACGCAATATGCTCCTCTTCGTTTAATGTCAGGACTATAACCGATATCTCCATAATATTTTATGCACTAAAACAAATACTGCTTTTTCTCTTCAATTTTGGCCCTACAATAGATTAAGCACCTCCTCGAAGTTTTTCTTTGTCTTGACGCCTGTGCTTAGGAAATGCGTTCTTGTCCCTTCAAGGTCTTTAAGCAGATCTTCCATCGAGCGTATTTTTTTATGGTTCCACTCGCAGATTTTATGGACGTCGAAATACGGCGGGTAGCCCTGTTCTTCTTTTATCCTTTCTATAAATTTGGCCTGACTGCTTTCAGTAAGTTTGGCTATCTGGCTGCAAAAATCAATTGACGCAAAGTCTCCAACGTAAGTTTCTTCAATAATGTTTGTCTTGTCTTTGCAGACTTTGCAGGTGTTCTCGATTCCATAGGTCCGGTACCCGCATTTCATGCAGTAAGAAATGTGTTGGAACTGATCGAGAAGCGCGTCTGTCCTCTTCGCGCCTCTTTTAATCTGGCCGATTGCCCGGAAATAATGCCGTCTTGAATAGGAAAAAATCGGGGTAAATGCCATCTCATATTTTGAAAATGTCTTGATGGCGCAAGATAGCATTATCCTTAGGCCAAGCTCTTTCATAAAATCATTTCTCAGGCTTCGAACTCCATACTTTCTTAGGCATGCATTTGGCGACGTGCCGCAAAGAGCTGCAGTATCAGTCGCGGTAATTGCTATACATCCGTTATTTCTGATAGACCTAGCTGCAGAATCAAGAAAGTAAACCGGAGAGCCAAAAGGGTCGATATCAATAAAATCAAAGAGGTAGCTACCCAGGAACTTATGGATATCCTTATTTTCAAATTTTACATCAAGATTATTTACCTCCGCATTTTTCTTTGCTAGGTCCATGGATATGGGATTAATGTCATTAAGGATGACTTCTGATTCGGGAAGGACTGATTTATATCTAAGGCCCCGGACGCCACTTGCGCACATGCAGTCTGCGATTCTTTTTGGCTTAAGGATTGAAAGGATTATTTCGGATAAATCCCGGTCAAACTTCATCTCAGGATTATAGAAAGTGCTCATTTTTTTTGTGAGCTCTTCGCCTTCAGGGACGAGAATATTTATCCTTCCTTCCTGGATTTTTGCGAGTTTCATATTTCCATAAAAGATGCTAGGAATTCTTTCAAAAGCCCATCTATTCTTCATCAAATATAAAAACCTCTTCTATGTTTTTTGCTTTCAATGCTCTTGCGATATCATAGGCCAATTTGAGAGAGGGATTATATTTCCCCCTCTCCAAAAAAAGAATAGTTTCCCTTCGCACACCGACTTTTTTTGCCAGGTCTTCCTGGGTCAGGCCAAATCGAGCTCGAAGCTCTTTTATCCGAGTTTTCATCTTACTGAATATCGCCTTTTCTTGAAAGAATCCAGCTTATGATAATCTGGCTCAGGGATATCGTGACTAGGAGGATTCCAAGAATGCTTCCTACAGTTAGCTCGACAATCTTCAGGTAGTCCACAAGGTAAAGGGCTGCGATTGCTACATAGGTCAGCCACCAGGAATAAGCCGCTGAATAAGCCCAGATTTTTCTTGTCCGCTCGTCCCCCTTAGCTGAATCGCCATATTTCATCATTCTTATGCCAATCACTATGAATACTGCTCCAAGCGCTGTCAGGAAGGATACCAGATAGGGAGGAAAGCCCGACCAGAAGATTCCAAGGATTATTCCTCCAAGGAGTATGACTGGACCGAGAACAAGCCTCCAGTTGTACTTATTTTTCGCTTCCATATCATCACATGCTATGTTAAGTATTTATAACATTTTGTTAGATATATATAACTTTAAGTCCACGTTACTTAAGTAATGCTATAGTAATTCAATCGTAAGCTTCTGGAAGATGTGAATTTATCTGCAAGTATTCAAGTATTCTCATGACCCGTACCTATGAAATTTGGTTTATGCATAATCCGGACAGAGAGAAATTGACAAAGTTCATGGAGAGGCGGGGATTTATATATGAGGCAGACAGAGATGTTTATCTTCGTGATGGCAATGAGACTAGGCCAGGCATGAATCTTTCTCTTTGGGAGAATACGCCGGATAATGAATGTTTTTTCATAAATGCACCTAATGGCGCTGTGCTATATGGTGAATTAGAGATTGGCTTAGGGGCTTCAGGCAATCCTTTGGGTGATGGAAGGGATAATCTCATTGCTGAGATAAGGCAAATTTATAATGGTAGAGTGCCTGAGATTGAATATGCTAAGATTTTGGACCCAATCCATTTTGAGCATTATAAGACTGCCTTGGCATTAAGGGATTACTTTAAGGCCAGAGTCATTGTAGATGGGGATAATCAAAGGAAAATTAAGCCTAATAGAGATGTACTGCCACAAAAAAGGAGGTGACATTAAGATATTCTAGATATATTGCTCAAATTTTTCTATAAATTATGTTCCTTGAGCTTTTGCTCTTCCTAGCCATTGGAATATTCCTTGGAGTGATTGCAGGGTTAGTGCCTGGCCTGCATCCAAACACAATTGCTTTCCTGATACTTTCAATTTCGCCGGTTTTGAACCTTAATATCTTCTATCTTGTTTCTGTCCTTGTAGGCTGCGAAATAGCGAACGCATTTGTTAGCTTTATCCCAGCAATTCTTTTATCTGCGCCTGAGGAAGGAACAGCACTAGCAACGCTTCCCGGACAAAAATTCCTGATGATTGGCAGAGGCTATGAAGCAATAGTATTGTCAGTTTATGGCGGAATAGCGTCAGTCATGATTATCGCAATATTATTTCCAGCTTTTGTGATATTGATACCAAAGATATATAATTTCATCAAGCCTGCGATTTTGATCCTTTTGATTTTCACAATAATACACCTTTTCTGGACAAGCCGCAAGAAGTTTCTTTCATCGATTGCGGTTTTTTCTTTCTCTGCGATTTTTGGGCTTTTGATTTTTGAGCTTCCTTTATCAGGAAGCCAGGTTTTGTTCCCAGCATTTTGCGGCCTCTTTGCTCTAGCATCGCTCCTTCTTTCCGCAAACTCGGGTGAGATTCCTGATCAGGAGATTGATGCAGACTTTGAAGATTCCACAAAGAAGAAAAGTTCATTCCTGGCGGTTTTTGCAGGGCTTTCTGCAGGGATTCTGCCTGGAGTTGGGTCTAGTGAAGTCACCGTCATGACGCAGGAACTTGCAGGTATAAAAAATCTAAAGGATTTTATGATTTCAATTGGAGGAATAACTACCGCGGCATCAATTTTTTCAATAATCGCGCTCTGGACTCTTGGAAACCCAAGAAGCGGAACAAGCGTTGCCTTGCAGGCATTGAGCTTCGAGACGACGCTGCCAACACTATTTTTAGTATTCTTTATGATTGTAACGGTTGCAGGAATCTCTGCCCTGCTGACATTAATTCTCTCAAGAATCGCTGTGAGAAATATGCACAAGGTGAAATACTCAAAACTTGCAAAAATGATTTTTGCCTCCCTTGTTATTCTAGTCTTTGTGACAACAGGATTAATTGGGCTTCTTGTCGCCGCGACAGGGTTTTCAATAGGGGTTTTTTGCATCAAGACAAATGCAAGGAGGAGTTTGATGATGGGAGTTTTGATCGTGCCGACGCTTCTGATTCTTGCGGGAGTTTAAATATACATACTTCAAAGTAATATCTTATGGATGAAGATTTGAGAAAGTTTTACCTGGATTGGAATTATTTTGCAACTGTATGTGGGATAGAGGACATTGATTTCAAAAAACAACTCGCTGATTTAGGCTCCAGAGCGAATCACATAATCAGTGGAAATATCTCGGACACGACTCGCATACTTGGAGACATTGGCATTGTGGAGGTGCTATATTCACCTCAGACAATATGGCCCTACTTCGCATATGATGGGAAGGTGGTCTATGCCACGTCACAAGGGGTCTTTTATGGAAAAAACAAAGACGCTTCTGATATTCTCCAAAATTTTCCACTCGAAACCTCATCCATTTCTGAAAACGAAGTGCTGATTTTAAATGAAATGATTGGTTCAGGAATTGAAAAGCCCAAAATATGGAAATACCTGACTGATGAAAATCTTTCTGTGGAGGTTCTTCCTAACATGCCTGGCGGCGAAACGCTTGGGCTGGAAAAAGGAAATTGGATTGACGCTTGCCGTTTTATGGGGTATGGCAAAGACGACCTTCTTGAGCACTGGCTATCAAAAACTATCTTGGATATGTGTGCGGAGGGTCACGCGCCTGAAATAAAAGAGATCACCGATTATGATGAACTAACTCCCGTAAAGCATTTGGTCTATAAAGAATGCCTGGATAGAGGGGCTAACGTAGAAGTCATATGCGGACCTACCCAAGCCAAGATAGTTAATCTCACGAAAAGATATCTGGGTCCTATAAAGCTAGGAAATGGTTCGATTCTTTCATTTTCGCCGGACAATGTAGCAAAAATATATTCTAAAGACAATTCGGTTAATGTGAATGAAATTTCGCCTTATGAAAAATGTAGGTGGTTTACCGGGCTCTCAGTCTTAAGCAAGAAACCTGTTGTGGCGAGATTAGCAGCACAGGTTTGTGAGGAAGCTATTGAAAAAGATAGAAAGAATCCAGTTCTTTATGGGTATCTTGGAGGAAACCTCTATCGAGACGCTGATTTAACTGGTGCAATATGTGCCTGGAGGGAGGAATATGAATTGTCCTCGGGTAAAACAGGGTTTGCTGGCGCCTGCAGTGATCTGGGGTTTGGATACTCAAAGATTGGAAATTACCCTGAAGCAATCAAGCTTTTGGAAAAGTCGATTGGACTGGAACCTGAAGGAATATTTGCCCACAATAACCTTGCAACAGTTCAGCATTTGCTTGCTGCAAAAACTGGTAAGGCCAAGCATTGTGCTTTGGCGGAACAAAATTACCTCAAGGAGTTAGAGATAAATTCGGACCACCATTACGCAGAAAAAATGCTCCGTAAAGTCCAGAGACTTGGAAAAATTTTATCAGCTGGTTGAATAAGACTTCGAATCATATTAACTTATGGAAATAGTTGAGCTTACCGAGAAATATCTAAAGGGATTCAATGACCTGGCGAGTGAAGTATGCCTGGAAGAAGTCATCACAGTGAACGAAAGGAAATCATTGAACGAAAGAAAAAAGTGGTTTGAGGGCTATCAGACACAACGGAAGTTAGGCATGAAGATTAGTTTAGTTGGGCTGGAAGATGGAAAAGTTATTGGCGACGCTTCAGCTACCCGGCAGCAAGGAAAAAGAGATCATGTGTGGGAGATAGGATATCAGGTCAGGAATAATTTCCGAAAAAGCGGAAATGGCTCTGAATTGGTTAAAACTCTTATTGATAATCTCAATTCAAAAGGCGCGAAGCAGCTAATTGCCTGGGTTAATGAGGCAAATACGCCGTCAATAGGCATTCTTAAAAAATTTGGCTTCAAGGAAACTGGAAGAATCAAGCTGGGCGTAAAGCTAAAGGAAGGGAAATACTGCGATTATATCTTGTTTCAGAAGACCTTAATAAAATAGATTCTAGGGGTTACTGAAAATAAATATCTAATTATGGCAGGATACCTTGATATGGTGGAAAATGTGATTGGTGGCTCTGACATCATCCTTATGGTTGTTGACGCCCGGGACATAGAAAGAAGCTCTAATAAGGAGATTGAAGAGATTGTAAAATCAAAAGGCAAAAAGCTCCTTTATGTGATAAATAAGTGCGACCTTTTGACAAAGGAAGAGCAGTCAAAAATAAAGCTTTCCGATTCAGTCCAGGTCAGCGCAACAAAGCACTGGGGAAATATGCGGCTTTTAAGAAAGCTTAAGGAAATGACGCTTGGAGAAGAAGCAACAATCGGAGTTGTCGGCTACCCAAACACCGGAAAATCTACCCTCATAAACGCCCTGAAGGGAAAGCACAGCGCTTTGACAAGCGCGCATAGCGGCTTTACAAGGCACATACACAAATTAAAAATTGGGGACAAGCTTTATCTTCTTGATACTCCAGGAGTCTTTTCCGAAGGTGGGGAAAGCGACCTCGACCATATGCTTATCGGGGCAAAGGATGCAGAGTGCCTGAAAGACCCAGAGAAAATAGTTGCCCAGTTTATACTTGAAATGAATGGCGTAGTTGAAAAGCATTATGGCGTTTCCGTAAATGAAGACCCTTATGAAACCCTTGGATTAATCGCCCTGAAAAAAAATCTCCTGAAAAAAGGCGGAAAACCTGATACTACGAGGGCAAGCAGGCAAATAGTAAAGGAATGGCAGAGAAGGAAAGGTAATTGGCAAAATGAGGATTAGAGGGTCATTATAATGAGAACTGATGGAATTTGGGTCGACTGAAAGAGCCGCTAAATTCCAGTTATGCTCCCAAGACAATATTTCTGAGTGTCGAAGCTCGAAGGCTGAGAAGTTAAATCGAACTCGTATTTTTTTGAGATTGCCGCCTCGTATATTAAAAGACAATAATATTATGGGCTCAGTTAAGAACCAAATTGCACTATTCATTCTAACATTAATTGCTTTTTTCGAGGTGGGGTTAAATATAGATTTCTTATGGCAAATATTTCCTCCGCAGATGGACTCAGATTATTTCAAAAATGTGGGCGTTATAGTGAGCAAAACCCCTTGGTGGGATCCTTGGGTAACTGCTGCTCTGTTAATTATAGTAGGATTCATTTTAGTAAGGTATATTTTCAGAGAGATGGATTTCAAGAGAAAAATAGTTATTTTAACTTTAGGAGGAATGTCTTACATAATTGCCTCTAGAATAATCTACGAGTTATCTTTGGACTTAGGACTAGAGGCAGAAGCATTTGTCATTGCCTCTCTGTTTTTCTATCAAGTAGTACCTCTAATCGTTGGTGCTATGATCGGAAACAAAATTAATAAAAGACAATCTACAAGCAATAGTGCGTGATTGGCGGCAATCGTAGAGCTTGCTTTAATTGAGCATAACGATTATTTAACGCTTATAGTCCTAAAGCTAATTAAGGACTGGCAAAGATAATTGTTTGCACAACGCTCCAAACTGCCCAAACAGAAAATGCAAAGAACAGTATCATGACTAGGCCAGTTAGGTAATTTGGTATTCCAAGCTTATATTCAGGAACTCGATCCCCGCCGTTTCTTGCCTTATAAAATGTGTAGATTGTAATAAGGTAGTAAGGCCCCGTAAACAAAATCCCTGTGTAGGAAACAATTTCTGTAAAGTTTAGTTTAGGCAGCAACACATTTGCAATTGAAAGAACTATCAATGGAATAAAGCATGCCAAAACCCAGGATAACTTGCCATTTATTTTCATGTCTTCAGAGTAAGTTTCATAGATTGCGTTTGAAAGCGAGATAAATCCCGTTGCCATAGCAAAAAGCGCGAATATGTTTCCAACCGTGCTGAAAATAGATCCGTATTTTGTCAGGCTTAATGTTGCCACTTCAGCAATATCTGTTCCAAGCGCGCCGATGCACGCAACAGAGAACGAAATATAAAGTGTGAGCGGGATTGAAAAGCCGATGATTATGCTTTTTCGCAGGTTCTTTTTTTCCTCCCCCAAAACTTCGCTCATCTGCGGTATTGCCGGCAATCCTTCAAACGCAAAAACAAGTATCCCTATAGGAAGAAGGATTTTTGTTGCGTCATTAATCGCAAGGTTAGAAGCGTCAAAGAAGAAAAATGCACCAATAGTTATTGCAATCAAAGAGGCAAGCATTATGGTTGTCATTAAAGTCTCAGATTCTTCAACGCCCTTTATCCCAAAATAGGTGATGAGAATCATTGGCATAAAGAACAGAAGCTTTGCGGTTTGAAAAGGCAGGCCAAACATCTGGGCAAGGACAAGGCCGCAGCCGTGGATGTATGCTACTAATGCTCCATACATGGCAAGGACTGAGAATAAAATCGCAAGCTTCATGGCTTTCTTTCCGACATATTTTTCCGCTAAACCCGGAAGCTGGTGATTTTCTTTTGTCTTCAAAACAACCTCGCCAAACATGAGCGCGACAAGAAGCACAATTACTCCGACAATAATCATAATTGCAGTTCCATAAACTGCCCCA
>Ga0182021_10006967_pt1 | contig 13397 bp, 9 predicted proteins | sample 612E3MmetaG_FD_120493 | JGI IMG/M metagenome (GOLD analysis project Ga0182021, IMG submission 120493) | Permafrost microbial communities from Stordalen Mire, Sweden - 612E3M metaG (Illumina Assembly) | ecosystem: Environmental > Terrestrial > Soil > Wetlands > Permafrost | place: Sweden...
AACAACGACCAGCACTGCTCGGCATGTCCAACACTTTCCGCTGTGACCAGTGTGGCATCGTGAATGATGAGAAACCGACCATCATTCGCCTTTCCTATCAGCTCGTCGATGGAAAGCCGGGCGTCGAGATTTTCTATCTTTGCTCGGGCTGCAGCTGCATGCTGCCCCGAACGAACCCCGTCCGTCGAAGCAAGCTGGTGCAGCTTTTTATGAGCCTATACCCGAACAAACAGCTGATGCCCGAATAGCAGCTGCCAGGCTAGCGCCTCCAGTCACAATTCCAGCCAGGCGTTTGGGGTGTCGAAAAGGATGGGACCCCTGGGATGGTTCGCCACAGCTACCTAACGCTGCAACTGACAGCGATGCCAGTGCAGGTGAGCTTCGACCAAGCCTGGCAGACATACCCCTTCGGTCGGAACGTATCGGCTGGGCAGGTGGCCGAACTTCCAGTGCACTTCTCCGCAACATCGCACGGGCCCGCCGCCGGACGGCACACGGTCGTCTTTGGCAGGAGTGCATTCGCCGGACAACCGACCCCGCTGCCCGTGCAGGTGGCGGCGACACCGCAGGTGCCGGCGGCCGCACGGCACCGCGTGCCCTTGGCCACGAGGACGTCCGCCTGGCATGTCGTATTCTGTCCGTCACACACTTCAGCGACATCGCACGCGCCGGCTGCCGCGCGACACACGGTACCCTTGGGCTTGATTTGGGCAGCCGCGCAGGTCCTGGACGTTCCATCGCAGTACACGGTGCTATCGCACGCGCTCACCGCTGCATGGCAGGCAAGGGTCTTGGGCGCGATCTTGTCGACGGGGCAAGCCGCCGAGTTCCCGGTGCAGGTCTCGGCGAGATCGCAGGCCCCGGCAGCCGCGCGGCACAAGGTTGTGTTTGCCTTGAATCCGTTGACCGGACAGATTGCCGAAGTACCGGTACACACGGCTGCCGTGTCGCAAGCATCCGCGGCTGCACGGCACTGCGTCCCCTTCGCCACCAGGCCGTTCGCCGGGCACGTCACATTCTGTCCGTCACATACCTCAGCGCTATCACACGGACCAGCCGATGCGCGACACACGGTGCCCTTGGGCTGGACCTGGGCAGCCGCGCAAGTCTTGGAGGTTCCGTCGCAAAACACGGTGCGGTCGCAGACACTCACCGCCGCGTGACAGACAAGGGTCTTGGGCGCGATTTGGTCGACTGGGCAGGTCGCCGAGTTCCCGGTGCAGGTCTCGGCGAGGTCGCAGGCCCCGGTAACCGCGCGGCACACGGCTGTCTTTGCCTTGAACCCGTTCGCCGGACAGCTTGCCGAGGTGCCGCTGCACGTGGCCGCCGTGTCGCAAAGGTCCGCGGCCGCGCGGCACTGCGTTCCTTTCGCCGCCAAGACGTCGGCAGGACAGACGGTACTGGTCCCGTTGCACACTTCCGCGGCGTCGCAAGCGTCCCTGGATGGACGACAGACTGTCCCCGCAGCTGCCGGCGTGTGCGCGCAGTTGCCCGGCGTACCCGTATCCGTGGTGCATGGATTTCCGTCGTCGCACGAAACAGCCCCTCCAACAAACACCTTGATAGGCATGTTCGCGTGGTACAGCGAGCCGACATCGGTCCAGCTCACGCCACTTGCCGAATCGAGACCGTAGAAGGATACACCGGTGTGCGCTGCTACGTGACCCGAGTAGCCCGGGTACGGATACTCGATCGGAATGATCTGTTGCGCGGCCGTCAGTCGTACGACCACGCCAAATGTTTGTCCGATATGTGTCTGGGCGCCGAGCGGCGCGACCGAGACCGTGTGATAGCCGGCAAAAGTTTCTGCCACTCCGGTAACGGTGCCGACGCGCGTTCCGCTCGATGGGTTGGCGCCAACCGGCGCGGACCAGATGGTCACATCGACCATCGTCCCTGGCAGCATGGTGTAGAAGCCGACCGCCGAAATCGGCGCATCCGCGTTGGCGGTGTAGATGTTGCCTTGATAGTAGGGGGTTCCTCCGCCCATGAGTGTCGCGGTCGCGCCATACTGATCGTACTGGTAGACGGCCGAATAGTCGGTGGTCGCCGCGAGAACGTCGTACACGTTGTTCTCGTTGCCGATGTACGGATCGTAGTACGAGATGTGGAAGTAGCCAGCTTCACCAAAGTACGTTCCCCAGCTATTGCGGATGATGAAGGCGCCGTTCCCGGGTGGTGTTTTCGAGAATTTGCTTGCGGGATAGCTGTCGTCCCAGCCCACGATCGTGACCGCATGGTTCGCGTAACTGCCTGGGACAGGTAGGTAGTAGCTATTCGTCGTGCCATTCCACCCGGAGCTGTCCCACCGCATGGTCGTCATGACTCCGCCATAGGTCATGATCGCGGACTTGATTCCACCGTTGTCTAGCGAACCGGCGCGGTCGGCGATGGTCAGCGCTGACTCAAGGTGCTTGATGACCGGTTTGCTCTGGTCGATCTTGCTCGACGCTCCCGCGGTGTATGGGTCGGAGGCCTCGGCGACCGGCCCCGCCCAGCGCGACATATAGGCGATCGACATCGCCGCGTTGCCACCGTAGCAGGCGCCGATATCGAACCCACTCCAATCATTGAGATGCTCTTCGGAAAAGTCAGCCGATTCACCGGGAAGAAGTTGGGACTCGGCCGCGCCGTAGGTGGCGAAGGCCCAGCACGAGCCACAATTTCCCTGATCCTTGACCGGCGTGAGCTTGCCGGTTGTGCGCAGATCGTAGCTCGCAGGGAAGCTCTGCACAGTCTGCGTCGAGGTGCCGGAGCCCTGCCCTGAAATATGAACCGGCGGCGCGATGTATCCGAGCGCAGACAGGCCAGTGGTGGTGGTCGCCGACTGAGCTGCCACCTGCTCCCCTTGTTGCAGAAACGATTGGAACCTTGCCGAAGGAGGCACCAGGGTTGGCTCGACCTCGGAGCTTTTCGCCGCGTATGCGTGAGCTGCCAGCGCGAGCCCAGCATCTGGCGATGATTCACCAGCGGGATCATCGCTCCCCGGGTCTTCGAAGGATTCCGGCGGAAGACAGGAACTGCTCATGGCCGGTAGAAGCGCCGCGACAGGCAGAAGACGAATCGCCATTTTAACTGCCATAAATAGTATCTTAGCTTACTAAGATTATAGTGCAAGATAAAAGGAACTGGGGTGTCTTCCCCAAACGAACACGCTCATGCCCACGCGGCCTACGACCCGCCACAGGCGGCTCGGCCCTTCGGGCGGCCCGCGCTTTCCCGACAGACTCCCCCTAACGTTTAGCCGCGACCAGGCGATCCAATTCTTGCTTGATGATCACCTCGGCCAACTCGGGCACGACCTCCCATACCACCTGCTCGATGATCTCGCGCGAAAGCTTGGCGATCGCTTCGTACTCGCGACCACGGGCCGCGAGGGCCGCGACCTTCTGATCGATGGCGGACGACACCGCTGCCACCAGGGGCGCAGGCGCGGCTGGCGGTGCCACGACCGGCATGCTCGCCGATCGCCGGGCCGGTGCTGGCGGAGTTGCGGCGGCCGGGGACGCAGGCACGGCTGCTGGTGTCACGACTGGCATGCTCGCCGATCGCCGGGCCGGTGCTGGCGGAGTTGCGACGGCCGGGGACGCAGGCGCAGATGCGACCGGGACAGGCGGTGCAGCCCGAGGCGCGGGCGGAGGAACACTCGGGCGGGGCACCGACGGCCGCGATGCCGCCGGAGGGGCGGCCGGGGTTGCCGGGGCTTGGTGAGACCCTCCGACAGCGGGAAAGCCCATGATGGTCCGGCTGGCGGTAGAACGCTGCGCACTTGCCGCCACTGGCGCGGCGGTCACGCCGGGAAGTGGGGGTGCGGGTCGGGTCGCTGGTGGGGCGGGCGGCGGGGACACACCGGGAATCAATGAGGGCCTGCTCGCCGGGGTCATGCCGGGCGGCGCTGAGGAGACAGCCGCCGGCCGCGCTCCTGGCCAGGTTGGGGGCCGGGCCGCCCACGCCGCCGGGCCCGGGGCGGAGCCACGCTCGATGGTGAACTCGCCGTAGCTTTCCTCCTCTTGCGCCAGAATCTCGTCCGCGCCCCGCTCGACAGCAGCCCACGGGGCGACAGGGGCTGGATGCACAGACACCTCCGTCACCGGCGCGGGTCGGGCCGGAGCCAGCAAGGCCACGCTCACGCCGTCTAGCAGCGTCTGGCTGTCAAACGGCTTGAGCAGATGACCATCGGCGCCAACGCGGCGGGCGCGCGCCTCATCGAAGGGGTTCTGGTTGGAAGCCAGAATGTGCACAGGCACGCTGCGCAAGGCTGGATCGGCCTTCAGCGAGGCGCACAGGTCGTAGCCGCTGCCATTCCCCAGCACCGCGTCCACGATGACGAGGTCAGGCCGTCCCCCCTTGGCAGCCACCAGGGCCTCGTCCACCGATCGAGCGGCCACCAGAGTGTAGTCCTGGCCGCCCAAGACCATAGCGAAGGCCTTCTGGATTGTCAGGCTGTCGTCAGCGACCAATATGCGCTTACCCATCGAGTACCCAAGCAGTCTTCCTTCGATAACACGGGGACAAGGGGGGGTCAATTGCAGGAAGGGAAAGGTGCGTTCGCTTCGACGGACGGCTATGATGTGGCATAGCGTACAAAGCCGTGCGCACAACTCCCCGATGGCCCGAATTCCCGAGCCTCCGTCGTCCTGCACTTTCCCCATGGGCGGCGCGATCTTTCGCCTGTCTCTGGCTGTCGGGCTCGCGCTGGCGGTCTTCTTCGCGGCCCGGCCGCCCGCCCAGGCGGCCGAGCCTGACCCCTGGTTCGGCCGCGACAAGGTCATGCACCTCACAGTCAGCTTCGCCCTGGCCGGCACCAGTTACGCGACCGCGGCAGGCTGCACCAAGCGCACCGGCGTCCGGATCCTGTCAGGCGCCGGCGTTGCCTTCTCGGCAGGAATCGCCAAGGAACTCTACGACCAGTACCGAGGCAGGGGCTTCTCCGGGCGTGATATGACCTGGGACGCCATCGGCACCACCACGGGGACATTAGTTGCGTGGCTTGTCGACCGATACCTACTCTGATGACCCGGAGACACTCATGAAGGAATCACCACGCCCCGCCACGGCCCGCAATCCCCTTGCCTACAAGAACGAAGAGTTCATGGCTTCCGATGACGCGCGCCCACTGCGCATTCTGGCCGAGTACCTTGAGCCGATGCAACGCTTCGCGCGCGAGGGCATAAGCGGAACCATCGTCTTCTTCGGCTCCGCCCGTCTCGACCCCAACGGGCCGCTCGGCCGGTACTACGAAGACGCACGCACCCTGGCCCGCTTGCTGACTTCCTGGTCCGCCAGCTTGCCCGAGGGCCCGGGACGCCTGGTGGTGTGCTCAGGTGGCGGCGGCGGAATCATGGAGGCCGCCAACCGCGGCGCCGCCGAGGCTGGTGGGCGGAACGTAGGCCTCAACATCAGCCTGCCCGAGGAACAGCACACCAACCCCCACGTGACGCCCGAGCTATCGTTCGAATTCCGCTACTTCTTCATGCGCAAGCTGTGGTTTGCCCACATGGCGCGCGCCATCGCGGTGTTTCCCGGGGGCTTCGGCACGCTTGACGAAATGTCCGAGATTCTGACCCTGGCGCAGACCCACAAGCTGGACCGCCGGATCAAGGTGCTCCTCTACGGCGAGAGCTACTGGAAGGAAATCATCAACTTCGAGGCCCTGATCCGCTATGGCATGATCGGCCGGGAGGACTTGGATCTGTTCCGCTTCGCCGACGATCCGCAGACCGCACTCGCTCTGCTCACTGAAGGCCTGGCCTCCGAGCTGCAAGAGCCCACGCCCGTGTTCGCGCGCTCGCGCACCTCCCACGCCAAGTGGCTCTATCAAAGGAGTGGCGATTGATCGAGATCCAATGCATCGGTGCCGCCCGTCAGGTGACCGGATCCAAGCACGTGGTGCGGACGTCGCAGGCAACCATTCTGCTTGACTGCGGCCTGTACCAAGGCCGCCGCAAGGAAACCGCAGAACAAAACCGCGCCATCGCCCAGCACGTGCCCATCGATGACCTGGACGCGGTGGTGCTTTCCCACGCGCACATCGACCACGCCGGCGCCCTGCCCTTGCTCGCCAAGCGGGGCTACCATGGGCCCATCTACTCCACGCCGGCGACGCGTGATCTGTGCGGACCCATGCTGCTCGACGCAGCCATGATTCAGGAGGCCGACGCCCGGCACATACAGAAGTTGATCGAGCGTGAACATGTTGAGATGGAGCCGGCGGAACCGCTCTACGATCACGGCGATGTCACCGCCCTGCTGGGCCAGATGGTGGCCCTTCCCTACCGACGCGCCCAGGAGATCGCGCCCGGGGTGGTGCTCAAGTTCTTGGACGCCGGCCACGTGCTGGGCAGCGCGGTGGTCGTGCTCGACGTAGAGGAAGACGACACGCGCATCGCCTTTGCGGTTGACTTGGGCCGCAAGGGCCTGCCGATCCTGCGCGAACCGGAGATCCCCAGCGGGGTCAACTGCCTCATCATGGAAAGCACCTATGGCGACCGCCTTCACTCGCCCATCGGGGAGGTTGATGGGGCACTGGCCGCGGCGATCAACCGCACCGCCAAGCGAGGCGGCAAAATCATCATCCCATCCTTCGCCCTCGAGCGGGCGCAGGAAGTCGTCTATGCCATCAAGCGCCTGCGCAAGGCCAACCAGGTGCCTGCCCTGCCCGTCTACGTGGACTCGCCTCTTACCGTCAAGCTCACCGACGTTTTCAAGATGCACCCCGAGTGCTACGACAAGCAGACCTACTCCCTGTTGCTGAGCGGCGATTCGCCTTTCGACTTCGACGGCCTCCACTACGTGTCTGACAAGGAGGAATCGAAAGCGCTCGCCGCCAGTGCCGGGCCGCACATCGTGATCTCGGCCAGCGGCATGTGCGAGGCCGGCCGCATTCTGCATCACCTGCGCGAAGGCATCGAGGATCCTCGCAACACGATTCTCATCGTCGGCTATCAAGCCCAGCACACACTCGGCCGCCGCATCGTGGAGCGCCACCGCGAGGTGAAGATCTTCGGGGTCATGCGGCGACTGGCGGCCGAGGTGGTTGTGCTCAACGGCTTTTCCGCACACGCCGACCAGAAGGATCTCATCGAGTTCGCCGAGGGGGTGCGCAGCCAGGGCAAGCTTCGCCAGGTGCTGCTGGTACATGGCGAGCCCCCGGCGCAGGCGGTATTGATCGCCGAGCTGACCAAGCACGGATTTGCCACCGTGCACGCCCCTGGACCAGACGAGAAGATTCGCGTCTAGCACCAAACACACCTGGTGCGAGATCCAAGAGAGCCCGTGGAGGATCATCTGCCGGCTCGGAGCCAACGTCGTTCAGGTCCTCGCGGTTCTCGACGGCCGGCGCAGTCTCGAAGACATCTTGATGGAGCGGATCTTTGGCGGCTAACCGCGGAGCGATTCGCACCGTGGTGGTCGCCGTCGTGTTCATCCCCGGGACCACGACCGGCGCGGTTTCCTTTGCGGCAACGACCTCCTGCGGCTGTCGCGGGGATCGGGGTCGCCGGCAGACGCGGGAGACGCTATGCTTGCCGTCGACATGGACGAGCGACAGTGTCTGTTGGTCATTTTCGGTGCCTCCGGCGATCTCACGCGGCGCAAGCTCATACCGGGCTTGTTCGAGTTGCACGTCGCGGGGCTGCTCTCCGCGCACGTGGGCGTACTCGGCATCAGTCGCACGCCGCTTTCTGACGATCAGTTTCGCGAGCGGGTGAAAGGTACCTGCCAAGAACGGCGCGGATTCGACGAGGGACGCTGGCGCGAATTCGCCGGCCGCCTGCACTACATGGCGGCCGACGCCACGCACACCGAAGACTGGCCGCGCATCGCGCAGGCGATGTGCCAGCAGCAAGTAGCCCACGGCACCGGCGGAGAGATCCTGTTCTATCTCTCCGTCGGTCCTGAGCTTTACGAACGCATCATCCAAAACATCGGCGCCGCCCAGCTAGGCAAGGGCCCGCGGCGCTGGTGTGCTGCCGAGACCAACCCGACCGCCCGACAGCGCATCATCGTCGAGAAGCCCTTTGGCCGCGACCTGCAGACCGCGGAGCATCTGAACCGCGTCCTGGGCCGTGTCTTCGACGACGACGACGTATTCCGCATCGACCACTATCTGGGCAAGGAGACGGTACAGAACCTGCTGGTTTTTCGCTTCGCCAACCTGCTCTTCGAGCCGCTGTGGAACCGACAGTACATCGATCACGTTCAGATCACTGCCGCCGAAACCATGGGCGTGGGCAGCCGCGCGGCCTACTTCGATTCCGCAGGGGCCATGCGCGACATGATCCAGAGCCACCTGCTTCAGCTCATGGCGGTGGTCGCCATGGAGCCGCCCAACTCGTTCCGTGCTTCCGACCTGCGCAGCGAGCAGCGCCATGTGCTGGAGGCGGTGCGCCCCATCTCCCCGGATGAGGTGCCCCGCCTCGCCGTGCGCGCCCAGTATGCCCGCGCCCAGGTTGACAGCGCGGTCGTGCCCGGCTATCGCGAGGAGCCCGGCGTGCCGGCCGACAGCTCGTGCGACACCTTCACCGCGCTCAAAATCTTCATCGACAACTGGCGCTGGGAGGGCGTGCCCTTCTTCCTGCGCACCGGCAAGCGCATGCGCCGCAAGCTCACCCAGTTCGTCATCAACTTCAAGCCCGCGCCCCATTTGTTCCGCAACATCGACGGTGCCGAAATCCGACCGCGTCCCAACCGTCTGGTGGTCAACGTGCAACCGGACGAAGGCATCAGCCTGCGCTTCGAAGGCAAAGTCCCCGGCCTGGGCCTGCACATCCAGTCGGCCGTGCTCGACTTCGACTATCGCCAGCAATTCAGCGCCGAGCCGTTCGAGGCCTACGCGACGCTGCTACTGGACGCAATTCGCGGCAACCAGGCGCTCTACAAAGATCGCCATGAGATAGAGGCCGCCTGGCGCATCGTCATGCCGGTGCTCGACTACTGGCAAGGCCACCCGGGCCAGGGCCTTGCCACCTACCGTGCGGGAAGCTGGGGACCTGCGGCGGCCGATGATCTCATCAAACCGCACGGACCGTGGCGCAACCCAGAGACCGCCGTGTCGCGCACGGAGCCGGAGGCCCCGACAGATCTCGACTTGCCGCCATGAGCGCGCAAGACAGTCTTCGCGGACTGCGCGGTCGGCTGGTGGTCGAGGCGTCGCCCGAGGCGATCGCGCGGCGGTTGGCCGACGATCTCATGTTCTTGCTGCGCGAACGAGTGGAGCAAGCAGGCGCCGTGCACCTGGCCCTGTCGGGCGGCACCAGCCCGCAGGGACTCTACCAACGACTGGCAACCGATGCGCGCTATTCGCCGAGCGACTGGGGCCAGACGCACCTGTGGCTGGTCGACGAGCGCTGCGTACCCGATGACGATCCCAGGCTGAACTTTGCCATGATTCGATCCGCGTTGGTCGACCGGGTGCCCATTCCTCCGACTCAGGTCCATCCCATGCCAGTCGGCTCAGCCGACGGCGATCGTCGGTACGAGAGCGATCTGCGCCGGTCGCTTGCCGACGGCCGTCTTGATGCTGCCATTCTGGGCATGGGCTCTGATGGGCACACGGCCAGCCTCTTCCCGCACTCGCCGGCCCTCGACGAGCGCGAAGCTTGGGTGCGCTTCAACGATGGCGACCGCGTATTGGCGCCCCGCCCGCGCATGACCATGACCTACCCCGTGCTCTGCGCCGCCCGTTTTCTAGCCGTTCTGGTCACCGGAGCCAGCAAGCACGCGGCCCTGCTCGAAGCCGCCCGCGCACCCGACGATGAACACGCGCATCCCATCGTCGGCATCAGGCCCGCCGACGACAGCAAGCTGGTTTGGTACTTGGACCGCGCCGCCGTCGACGGACAGGATTGAGCTAGCTTGGCGCGCTCATTAGCTCGCGCTCGGCCTCGCGCAGGGTGCGTCGCCATTCCACGTCGTTGGGACAGGCAGCCACAGCCTTGCGGTACATACGGACGGCGTCCCCGATGCGGCCCACCCGACGAAGAAGATCACCGTAGTCAATCAGAGTTTGGTGACAGCCGTCACGGTCGAAGCGCAGTGCCTGTTCGAAGAGTTCGGCCGCGCGGTCATCGTGACCGGCCCGGCTGTGCTCCCGCGCCGCCTGGTGCAGCACCCAGTGGTCCTCGGGTTCGATGTGCATGGCCTGGTCGTAGGCTTCCGCCGCCTCGTGATGCCGATTCATCTCGGCCAAAATGTCGCCTCTCACCGCAGCCACGAAAAACGAATCGCCGCCGCGTTCCTGGGCGCTCACGATGGCATCCAGCGCCTCACTGGTTCGCCCCTGTTCGAGCAACGCCTGGGCCAATTTGGCGAAGCCCGTCGCGAAACTACCGTCTCGCCGAATCGCCTCGCGAAAGGCCTCCTCGGCGTTGACGGCTTGGCGGGCTTCCAGATAGGCGTCTCCCAGCTCGCGCCACCCATCGATCAACGAGGGGTTCAGCTCGGTGGCACGACGGGCGGCATCCAGCGCGCCGCGGTCGTGGCACGCATTCAGGCCCTCGGCCAGGACCGCATGGCAAGCGGCCAAGTCCGGCCGCTCGCTGACCGCGACCCGCGCATGCCGCACAGCCTCATCCAGCGCGCCTTGATCCAGCGAGTCACGCGCCGCCGCAAGAGCCCGTAGTGCCGGCTCCAGATTGGCGCTGGAGTCACGCATCCGCGCGATGTCCGCGTCACCGGGGACCAACGCCTCCACCACCTTGCTGGCCAAAACTGCCCGCACCAGATCGCCGACCGCACGGGCCCGCATGGCTTCGCCGCGCCAGTAGGCCCCCGTCGAAGCCGCCGCAGCGCCCAGCAGGTCTTTGGCCCGCGCCGCGGCTGCCCCGTCACCACGATCCTGTGCCAGAACGAGTGAAATCGCCGCAGCGTCCAGGCGTGCGTCATCGTCGCGCGCGGTCATGGGGTCTGACCCGATGGCGTCATCCAAGGCCGCTTGCGCGCGGACGTGTTCGCCCCGATCGAGTGCAGACAGCGCAAGCGCAGTCAGCAGGGCTGGCCCCGGTGGGCTGGCACAGCGAAGTGCCTCGGCCAGCGCTCCGTCGACCTCGGCCTTCTTGCATTGGTCTTCGAGGTGGTCGACCAGACGAACCCAGTGCTCGGCAAGACCCGGATCGCGCCGACACAACTCGCGCGCCACCGCCGCCGGCTGGGCACCATCGCCAGCCAGAAGCTCACCCAAACAGGCATATACGAAACGCAGAAAGCTCGATCCTACGCGGTCTACGCTGCGGCCTGCCAACTCAACCACCGGGCACTCGCCCTCGCCTGCCCCCTCGATGTCGAGGGCGAACAACCGCAAGCCCCGTTCCGCCACCGGCCACAGTCCCTTGAGCTCCGGTGGGCGCTCTGGGTCGCTGGCCCAGCGCAGACTCTCTTCAAGAGACAAGAGTCGCAGGCCGGAATCACAGGCGCCCTCGCCGGCGCCACCCGCCCCCGGGTCGGGCTGAGGCGAATTCGCGGGCAGCCGGCCGCCGTCGTAACGCGAAACAAAGGCGGCATAGCCTGCGGGCGCAGCCCGGCCAAGCAACTCATTGAGCCGTCCCAGACGCGCCTCGCCCCCTGCGACCTTCGCCAGCGCCGCACCCGGAAGGCGCGCACACTCACCTTCGATCTCGAGTAGAAGCATGTTGATGGGATCGGACATTACTTGGGGATATACGCATGCCCCCACCACCGATCAAGCGCAAACACGGACTCGCCCGTCTTGACCCGAAGGCCGGAAGGCGCAACACTCTAGGGGTCTCGTGCTGATTGCTCCTGGGAAACGATTTTTGGACGCCTCGCGACGCGGGCGTGTGGCGAGGCGAGGCCGGCGATGACGGCGAAGGTTTTGCTCTGCGACGATGAGGAAGCTCTGTGTCGCAGTCTGGCGCGGCTGCTGCGCTCGGCGGCCTACGATGTGGTGACCGCGGATGGCCCGGGTGGCCTGGCCCAGATCGAGCGTGAGGTTTTCGACGCGGTGGTCACGGACCTGCGCATGCCTGGCGCCGATGGGTTTGCCATCCTTGAGGCTGTGCGCACGAAGTGCCCGCGCACTCCGGTCATTGTCATGAGCGGCAGCGCCCAGATCCCGGATGCGGTCCGCGCCATGCGTTTGGGGGCACGCGATTTCTTGGTCAAGCCCGTCGGGGTCGAGAGTCTGGAGGAGGCCATCGGGAGCGCGGTTGGCATTTCCAAGACTCCGGCCCCGGACGCCGGCCCTGACCCTCTGGCCTGGCGTGACCGAACCGCGCCCTGGCTTCTGGGCGAGGATCCGGCCATGCTCGCGGTGCTGAGCTTGCTCGCCCAGGTGTCGGACACGAGCTGCACAGTGCTGCTCACCGGTGAATCCGGTACAGGCAAAGAGCTGGTGGCTCGATCCATCGTCGCAGGCTCCTCACGCGCCAAGAAGCCGTTCGTGGCGGTGAACTGTGCCGCCATCCCCACCAATCTGGTTGAGTCCGAGCTCTTCGGTCACGCCAAAGGCGCGTTCACCGGCGCCAACTCCGCCCGCATCGGCCGCTTCGCCGAAGCCAGCAGCGGGACTATCTTGCTAGACGAAATCGGCGAGATGGAACTGGGCGTGCAAGCCAAGCTGCTGCGCCTGATCCAGGACGGCGTCCTGCGGCCGGTTGGCGACGACCTGGAACAGCGGATCGACGTGCGAATTCTGGCCGCCACCAACCGAAAGCTCGAAAACGACGTGGCATCCGGCCGATTCCGCGCCGATCTCTTCTGGCGCCTCAATGTCATCCCGGTCGAGCTGCCGTCCCTGCGCGAGCGTTCGTCCGACATCCCTCTTCTGGCCGAGCATTTCGTCTGGCGCTTCAACGAGAAGAATCGGCGCAAGGTGACGGGCATTCACCCCGACGCGATGTTTGCCCTGCAGCACTACTACTGGCCAGGCAACATCCGCGAGTTGGAGAACCTGATAGAACGCACAGTGATTCTCAAAGGCTCGGGCGAAATCGTTCTATCCGATCTGCCCCCCAAGTTACGCAGTGGCCAAGACGAACCGTCAACCTCGGTGCCCACGCCCGTTCCCGATCGACCGAGCGAACGGACCGATCTGCGTGCCATTCTGGAATCGGTCGAGGATCGGATGATCGCCGAGGCCCTGGTGCGCACGGGCGGCAACAAAAACCGCGCCGCTGAGTTGCTCGGGCTCAACCGAACCACCCTGGTCGAGAAGCTGCGCCGCAAGCGTTCGGCCATGCCCCCCACGGCGTCTTAGCAGTTAGTTACGGCTTGTCGGGAAATTGCGGGCCGCCCGCAGGGCCGGCCCGCGGATGGCGGCTAGCCGAAGTTGCGCAGTAGGCCTGTGAGAAAACCGCTTTGGGCGGTTTTCTCACAGGCTAAGTGCCGGACAAGACAGGGCGGGGTCGCTGAAAAGCCCGTGTAGTCCAGACCAACCTACT
>Ga0182021_10006968_pt1 | contig 13397 bp, 5 predicted proteins | sample 612E3MmetaG_FD_120493 | JGI IMG/M metagenome (GOLD analysis project Ga0182021, IMG submission 120493) | Permafrost microbial communities from Stordalen Mire, Sweden - 612E3M metaG (Illumina Assembly) | ecosystem: Environmental > Terrestrial > Soil > Wetlands > Permafrost | place: Sweden...
CTGTCGGGGTTGAACCGACGACCCTCGGTTTACGATACCGATGCTCTACCACTGAGCTAAGTCGGCGTGATGGAGAAAAGCGGAAGAAACTCGCCTGCCGGGTGAGCGCAAGACTCAAATAAGCCGCTCACACCGCTTCCGGTCATTCTGCGCACCGCACCGATCTCGGAAAGTCCTGGCCGGCCAAGCTGCGCCGGATCGTTGCCGCCCCGCCGAATGACCCCCGATCCGGCGAAACCTAAACCAGAAACTTCGCCGGAAATCCGAATCGCGAAACTCGAAATCCGAAACAACAATAAAACGGAAAGTTTCGAAATGTCTGATGTCGGCCTGCGGCATCGGTACGACTTTCGGATTTCGAATTTAAGTAATCTTGCGCATTTTGCGCGGGATTTCCTGGCGCGGCGGAGCCGCAACCAAACTGGAATCGGATTTTACAGGAGGCCGCAGAGGACGCGGAGTCAGACTCGGCAGGCAGAGAAAACACTAAACCCACGAAATGACACGAAAGGCGGACGGAGAATTTTTAAACCGCTAATGAACGCTAATGGACGAGACCTGGGTCGAGGTCACAGAGAAATGCATCTGACTCTGTGGCCTCCTTCGAACTCCGTGCGCTCTGTGAGGAAAAATCGTGTTTGGAAAACAAGGTTCTGCGGATGTGTAATACGGATTGGTCACCAAACCTACCGCACGCGTGCCACTCGCCACCGACCTTTTCGACTACGAACTTCCGCCGCGCCTGATCGCCCAAACGCCCGCCGCGCGTCGCGACCAGTCGCGCCTGCTGGTCGTCGATCGCGCCGCCCGCACCGTCGCGCACCACGCCTTTGCCGATCTGCCCCGCTTTCTTCGCCCCGGCGACACGCTGTTTCGCAACAACGCCGCGGTGCTTCCCGCCCGTCTGCACGCGCAACGCCCGACGGGTGGCCGGGTCGAATGCCTGCTCCTGCGTCCCGACGGGGCGCACGCCGGCGACGTCTGGTGGTGCCTCGTACGCCCCGGCAAGAAGCTCCCCGTCGGCGCCACCTTCGCCCACCCGGACCACGCCTTCCGTGGCGAGGTACTCGCCAAGCAGGACGACGGCGCCGCGCTCGTACGCTTCACGACGCCGGCGGGCGAGGCGATCACGGTCGTCGCCAACCGCCTTGGCGACGTGCCGCTGCCACCCTACATCGAGCGGCACGGCACGGCCGCCGAGCGAGCCGCCGATCTCGAACGCTACCAGACGGTGTACGCCGACCGCGCCCGCCAGGTCGCCGTCGCCGCGCCCACCGCCGGGCTGCACTTCACGCCGGAACTGCTCGCGCGTCTCGCCGCCGACGGCGTGCACACCGCCGACGTGACGCTCCATGTGGGTCTCGGCACCTTCCAACCGATCGCCGCGGCCACCATCGAGGCGCATCCAATTCATCGCGAGGTTTACGAGCTGCCCATCGCCACCCAACGCGCACTCTTCCCGCCGCTCGCCGGGAGGCGCATCGCCATTGGCACGACCACCGTGCGTTCGGTGGAGGATTTTTTGGCGAAACAAGCCGCGCCGCTCGCCCAGCCGCACCTCGCCGAAGCGGCGATCTTCATTTATCCGCCGCGCATTTTCCGCGGGGTCGACGCGTTGGTCACGAATTTTCACCAACCCCGCTCCACCCTGCTCTGCCTCGTGGCGGCCTTTCTTACGCCCGGATCGACCGACGGCATCGCGTGGCTGAAGGCCATCTATGCCGAGGCCATCGCCCGCGAGTACCGGTTTTTCAGTTACGGCGACGCAATGCTGATTCTCTGAACTGCGGCTTATGGCCGGCTTGGCTCTGGCGGCTGGTCAGGCATTTTTCCTGCGCTTTTTCTCTCGAACAAGTGCCCAACCCCAGAAAGCGATCGGAATACAACCGACGAGAACGCGTCCCCATCGATACCAGGCGGGACTGGGTGCGGATCTCCCCAGCCATCCAGTACTGGTCGGTTCGGGCCCGACCATAGAGAGCACAATTCCCAACAAAGCGAGGCAAGCCAATGACGAGATGGCGAGGACCCACTTGTTCTGGGTCGCTCGCGCGAGGTAGTGGAGCATCACAACGATAATGGGTAGACCGGCAACCCATCCGCAGACCTGGAGCGTCCATTGGGGATGCCAACCAAAGAAGTTAAGGCCCAACTCCAGCTCAACGATGACCGCCATTAACAATGCGTTCACGAGGAACCACGCCAAGGTAGTCAAAAAAGTTCGCATCTTGCCTTCCGTGTTATTCGCCCCTGCTCGACTGCGCGGGTGGTAAGCGGGACATGGCGGAGAGGAAACCGCGTAATTCTCGCAGCGGCAAGCCGGGAGTCGGGGGCGCGCTGAAGCGCTGGTTATTGGTTATTGGTTATTGGTTATTGGTTATCGGTTATTGGGGACGGAAGGCGATGGGTGGTGGATGGAGGGTGGAAGGGAAACTCCGCGCCGGAAATGGTCTGTCATGCGGAGCAGAGCGAAGCACCCGTCACGGTTCTGTCCGCCTTGCTACGCGCAGATGGATCCTATGCGGTTCCAAGTATGATAGGCGGGGACGGTGGACGGTCGGACGGACCGCGCCGAAAGCGGCGCGGCTACGTCAACCCCTGCGTTCTTCTGAGCGAATAGATATGAGTGAGCCGCTGCCCCTTGAATAGAAACTCCCGCTCGAAGTGCATCCCTATCTTCTTCGCGACTGCGATCGAAGCGGCATTTTCGGGTTCGATGATGGAAATCAGTTTTTCTCGGTCCAAATTGGCGAAAGCCCAGTCGCGAATCATCCCGGCCGCCTCAGTAGCAATACCGCGCCCCCAATAGTTTGGATGCATTCGATAGCCGATTTCCAACTCCACGCGGCCATCGATTTCCTGTCGAAATAACCCGCAATATCCGATGACCCGATTTTCTTCCTTATAGACGACCGCCAGCAAGCCGTAACCGAATTCCTGGTACTGGGCGCGACACCGCTTGATGAAATCTTCCGTCTCCACTCTCGTTTTGGGCCCCGAGAGTGAGAATCTCATGACGTCGGGGTTTCCCATGACGGCCTGCATCTCGTCGAGATCGGATGCTTCAAAAGGCCGGAGGAATATCCGCTGGCTGTTCATTTTTGCCGAACGGAGTTATCCGCCCTTGTTCAACTGCATCAGTCTTAGGAGCGGCATGGCGGGGAGGAAGCCGCATCATGCGCGCAGCGACAATTCGGAAGTCGGAAGCGCGGTGGACGGCATGCTGAAGCATTGGTTATTGGTTATTGGTTATTAGTTATTGGAGACGAATGGCGGAGGACGAACGGAAGACGGGGGAGACACGTAAGACGTAGAAGACATGAAAGACAGGTAGACGGGAGACGTAGGCGAAGACTTGGCGAGCCGGGCAAGCGACGAAGGGCACCTGTTGCGAACCGGATTTGGTCCGGCCGTAGCCGCACGGGTTAACGTGGGGAGGAGGGAAAACCCGCGCCGGAAGCGGCGCGGCTACGGGGACCGCACGACATCGGAAAGGATCTGTCATGCTGAGCGGAGCGGAGCGAAGCAACCATCAGGGTGCCGTCTGCCCTGCATTGCGTAGAGGGATCGTTCGCTTTTCTCAGGATGACAGGCAAGTAGCGAGTGCGGAAGCCACTCGCCGTGTTGCGACCCGGCGGTTTTCGCCGCCCCCAACTTGCGAAATCGCCGTTTTTGCATTCCGGTTTTTTAGTTCAACATCGAAGCACCCATTCTTCCCGCCTATCCATGAAATCTACCACTAAACTGTTCCTGCTCGCCGCCGTGGCCGCTGCACTCGCCGCGTCGGTCCGGGCCGATGTCGAGACTTATGCCATCGACCCGGTGCATTCGTCCGTCGGTTTCTCCATCCGGCACTTTTTCAGCAAGGTGCCCGGATCGTTCACCAAGTTCGCCGGCACCATCACGGTCGACCGCGCCAATCTCGAAAACAGCTCGGTCCAGGCGACCATCGACATCGGCAGCGTCAGCACGGTGAACGAGCAACGCGACACGCACTTGAAATCGCCCGACTTTTTCGACTTCGCGAAGTTCCCCACCATTGCCTTCAAGAGCAAAGCGTGGAAGAAGACCGGTGACGATACGTTCGACGTGACCGGCGATCTCACGATCAAAGACGTGACCAAGGAAGTCGTGCTCAAGGTCAAATCGCTCGGGTTTGGTCCGGGGATGCGGGGCGCCATGCTCTCGGGCTGGGAGGCCACCACCACCCTCAACAAGGCTGATTTTGGTGTCAACGGCCCGGCGGCGCTCGGCAAGATGCTGGGCGACGAAGTGGCGGTCACGATTGGCGTCGAAGCCGACCTGAAGAAATAGTCTCAATTTCCCCCAAGAAGCTTGGAAGCTTAGTGCACTACAGGCGCGATCCGGGGGTCTCGCGTTAAAACCAAGGACGGCCACACGGCCGTCCTTTTTGCTGGAATCGCTCCGGGCGCAACCCTGAGACGATGTAGAGGGAAACCGCTGATTGCCGCTAATTTTTGCTAATCCGATCTTCGCGACGCTTCGCGGCTAAAACTAGGATCCAGATTTCACAGAAGGCCGCTGAGGTCGCAGAGCACGCTTCGTGTCCTCAGTGCCTTTGTGGTGAATCAGATTCGCGATCATTCGCACCATTCGCGGGCACCCCTCCCTTTCCGCTTTTCGTGTCTTTCGTGTGTTTCGTGGTAAACAATCCGCCATCCGTGCCCATCCGAGCTATCCGTGGTCAATCTGCGGTCGGTTCGAAATGCCGCAATCTGACGGGTGGAAAAATTAGCGTCCATTAGTGGTTCAAATCCGTTCGATCCCCTTTGGTCGCAGCTCCGCCGCGTTAGGGGGTGTGCCGGGTCTTCCGGGCGATGAAGGCCAGACGCCGCGGGGCGAGGCGGGCCGCGCCGTAGCGGCGCAACACCCGGACCGAGAATCCGGCCTGCCGCAACATTCGCTCGATCGCGGCGCGCGAGCAGACCCGCACGACATGCGTTTCGTGGGATCGCCGGTAGCGGGCGCCGACCCGCCGGAACGTGGTGATCTCGCGCACCAGACGCCGGCGCGCCGGTTGTTCGGTCACGTCCGCCACGATGGCCCAATCGCCGTCGGACCGCCAGGTGCGGTAAATTATCGGTCGCCGTTTTCCGGTTACAATCAGGTCGAAGACCAACAAACCGCCCGGACGCAACGCTCCGGCGATGCGGCGAAACAAACGGGACAATGAAGGCGCGGTTTTCGCGCCGGGCGGCACATAGCTGAGCACTTCGCCGAGGGCCGTCACCGCATCGCATGCGGGGAAAACGAAGTCGTAGGCCGAGGCCCGGACGAACCGCGCACCGAACGCGACCTGGCGGGCGAGCGCGAGCATGGCGGACGAAGGGTCGAGGCCGGTCACGCCGTAGCCCGCGTGAAGCAGCGCCGCGGCCCAGATGCCGCTCCCGCAACCCAGGTCGACCACCCGCCCACCGTCCAGGCGCGCGGCGTGCAACAACTCCAGCAAGCCCGGCGCCGAATCGCGGGCAAAATCGCCGAATCCGACGTGGTGGATGCAGGCGAGATCCTTGGCATAGGCCTTCCGGGTTTTCATGGTCAACGCCACCGGCTACGGGACAAATGCCCGGGAGACAACCCCGCCTTCGTCCCCCGCGGCGCTGGCCCCATCGAGTCAAACAGGACGCTGAACCCGCCGGAGGAAAAGAAATGCCGCCCCCAACGCGGCGGCGCCGAGCAACGCCGCGTAGGTCGAGGGCTCGGGCACGGCGGTAACGGAGTAAACGACATCGAGGTTGTTGCCGCTCTGCTCGAGCGACCAGGTGCCGGGGAGACCAGGCACGACGCCGCTCGTGTCGATCGTGAACGCGCCGACGGAAAAACCGGAAATTCCACCCGTGGTGGCGGCGGTCACGAAACTGTAGCTCTGGTTGGGGTTGAAACCGGCCGGCAAACCGGTGAGGCCGGTGGTAACGTCGAGCGTCTGCAGCGTGAACGTATAGGTATTGCCGCTGGTGGCGGTGATCGTGAGCGAGCCGGAGATGTTGACCAGATCCCAGCCGGGGTTGCCACCGGCCGTGCCGCCAGTCGCCTGATTGATCTGCCAGATGGTACTGGCACCACCGCCAAAGATCGTGTTGCCGGCAGCGAGCGTGCCCGGCGAGTTGCCCGGCGAGAGCACGCCGCCGGCGCCGAGCGTGAGATTGCCGACCGTGCCCGCCCCACTGAGGACGCCGCCGCCCGTGACGGTGACCGGGCTTTGCGCGATGGATCCGTTGATCTTCAAACCGCCCCCCGTGACGGTCGTCGGGCCGGTGAAGGTACCGGTGCCGGTGAAGGTCAGCACGCCGCTGCCGCTTTTGGCGAGTCCGCCGGTACCGGAGATCGCACCGGAAAAAGTGCTGTTGCCGCTCTGGTTGACCGCGAGGCTGGCGTGGCCGAGCGCAACGTTGCCGCCGCCGGCCAACTGGCTGACCGCGGTGGTGTGGCCGTTGAGGTCGAGCGTCGCGCCACTGGCGATCTGCACCGGAGTGCCGGACGGCAAGGCTCCATCGGCGCCGAGCCGCACCGTGCCCTGGGTGATCGCCGTGGGCCCGGTGTAGGTGTTGACGTTGTCCAACTCGAGCGTGCCGGTGCCGGACATCGTGAGGCCGCCGCTGCCCGTGAGCTGGCCGGAGAAGCTGTTCGTGCCGGTGGGCTGCACCGCCAGGCTGCCGCTGCTGAGGTTGAGCTGACCGGTGCCGCTCAAGCCACCAACGATCGGAGCAAAACCGTTGGTGTCGAAGATGGCGCCGGGGGAAACCTGCAGGGTAGTGTTGGGGCTGAGCGCGCCCGCGGCGCCCAACTGGAGCGTGCCGGCGGTGACGAACGTGGTGCCCGAATACGTGTTGCTGCCCCCGAGAAGCAGCGTGCCCGACCCTTGTTTGGACAGATTGCCGCTGCCATTGATGATGCCGTTGAAGGTCGCGTTGAAACCGTTCGTATCGATCGTCGAAGTCGTGCCGGCGAGGAGCGTCGCGGCGACGTTCGTGGTGAGCGCGCTCCCAACGACCTTGAGCGTACCGCCGCCGAAATTGAAAGCGTAGGTGGACGTGCTGGCACCATAGTGGGCTTGCAGGCTGTTCGCGCCGATGGCCAACGTGCCGCCGGTGAGATTGTAGGTGCCGGTGCCAAAGCCCGACAGGTAGAGATAGGAGTCGTTGGCCACGGTTACGGTACCGCCGGTTTGATTCACCGTGCCCGTGCCCGCCGCCACGCCGCCGGTGTTGTTGCCGAGGATCAGCGCACCGGCGCCCTGCAATTGGAGCGTGCCGCCGGCCACATTGAGCGTGCCGGTACTCTGCGGATTGCTCCCGGTCGAACGTCCCAGCACATTATCGTCGCCCACCAACGTCAGCGTGCCGCCGTTGAGATTATAGGTGCCGGTTCCGCCCTGGTTGCCGATGTGAAACGCGGCGCCATTGCTGGCCGTCACGGTGCCGCCATTTTGCGTAAAGGTGCCCGTGCCGCCGTAATCCCCGGTGCGCAGCGAGCCGACCGTGACCAGGTTGCCGTGGGCATCGAGCGTGGGATTGATCGCGATCGAACCGCCGTTCAACACATAGGTGCCGGAGAAGCCGGAGCCGGTGCCGACCATGAATTCCGTGGCGGTGGTCGTGCCGGTGCTTTGCGCGACGGTGCCGCCCGTGACGCCAAATGTATTTAAGGCTCGGTTACCGCCGGTGAGGTTCAACGTACCGGCACTGAGTTTGAAGAAGCCGTTGCCGCCGGCGCCCGCCTGACCCGTGCCGGTGGTGGCGATATTGCCGGAAAGCGTCGCGTCATAGCCATTGGTGTCGAAGCCGCTGGCGGTGCCGGCGCTCGTGGGTTGCAGGGTGAAATTGACGCTGGTCGACAGACTGGCACCGATGACCTGGATCGTACCGGCGCCGTAGTTGAAAGCGTAGGTGCCCGAGCCGGTGAGGTATTTGGGCTGGAGGCTGCTGCCACCGATCTTCAGCGTGCCGCCGTTGAGATTGTAGGCGCCGTTGCCGACCGCGGAGAGATACAGGGTGGCCGGATTGTCCACCTGCAGCACGCCTCCGGTCTGAGTGATGGAACCGTTGCCGGCGCCGCCGCCGACAGCCCGGTTGCCCAAGATCAGTTCAGTCTGGCCGTAGACGCCGGGATGGCCGGCCGGATCCCAAAGGTGCGCCGTCACATCGACCGTGCCGCCGGTGATGACGAGCGAACCGGTCGACGTGCCGGCGATAGCTCCGTTGGCGCTGGCCGCCGCGTTCAGATTCATGCCAATGGTGGCCAAAGTGGTGTGACCGCCATCGTTGGCATGGTCGATGGTGAGCGTGCCACTACTGATCGTATAGGTGCCGGTGCCGCCATCTTCGCCCAAGTTGAAGGAGCCTTTGACCGTCACCGTGCCGCCGGTCTGATTCACTGCGCCGGAAGCACCAAGCCCTTCGCCGACGATAAAATTGGCGTAGCGCGCCGACTGCCCGACCTGAAGCGTCGAGCCAGAGGCGATGTTGAGGATACCGCCAGCCGTGTCGGCATAGCCCACGCGGAGGAAGGCGGTGTTGTTGTCGTTGTTTGCCACGGTGACATTGGCGCCGTTGGCGAGATTGAGGGTGGCGCCGCCTTGCACGACGACCGCGTTGCGATGAGAGGCCGCATTGGTGTTGGGCGTGGTCGGGACAAAATTGGCGCCCGAAGCCGCGAGCGTCGTGGCAAGCGTCACCGTGCCCTGGTTGGCCAGAAGCTGGCCGACGCTGGAGGCCGTGGCACCGTTGAGCGTGAGCGTGCCGGCGCCGGTCTTGGTCAAGCCGCCCGTGCCGGTAAACGCGCCCGACCACGTGGCGCCGAGACCGTTCGTGTCGATCGTCGATGTCGTGCTGGCGGTCAGCGTGGCAGCGGTCGCCGCCGAAAGTGCGCTGCCGAAGACCCGGATCGTGCCGCCGCCAAGATTGAAGGCGTAGGTGGAAGTGTTGTTGCTGTAGCGGGCGGCGAGGCTGGTGCCGCCAACCTCGAAGGTGCCGCCGGTGAAATTGTAGGTGCCGTTGCCGAAGCCGGAGAGGTAGAGCGTGGAGTCGCCCGCCACATGCACGGTGCCCCCGGTCTGGTTGACCGTGCCGGTGCCGAGGGCGACGTTGGCGCCGCTGAAATTATTGCCGAGGATCAGCTCACTGCTGTTTTGCAGCGTAAGCGTGCCCCCGGAGACATTGAGCGTGCCCTGGCTGACCGGCTGGCCGGCCTGGGAACGTCCGAGGATGTTCAGGCCGCCCTGCAGGTTCAGCGCGCCACCCGCAAGGTTGTAGGTGCCCGTGCCGCCCTGGTTGCCGATGTTCAGGGCGCCATTGGCCGCGATCGTGACCGTCCCGCTGTTCTGGGTAAACGTGCCCGTGCCGCCGAAATCGCCGACGCGCATCGACCCCGCCACCGGATTCCCGGCGGTGTTGACGGAGGCGACGACCGTAAAGGTGCCGCCACCCATCACGAAGCTGCCGTTGCCGCCCGCGCCGGTGCCGACCATGAATTCCACCGCGGTCGAGTCGCCGGCGATCTGGCTGACGGAACCGCCATAGACCGCAAAGGTGTCGAGCGTGCGACTGCTGCCCGAGAGCGTGAGGACGCCGGCGCCGATCTTGGTCAGCGCGTTGCCGCCGTAATCGATCTGCCGGGTGCCGTCGGCCGTGAGGTTGCCGGAGAGCGTCGCGTTGAGGCCGTTGGTATCGATCAGGCCGCCGTAACCGGAGACGAGGTTGATCGGCGCGCTCGTCACCAGGTCGCTGCCGATGACCTGGATCGTGCCACCACCGAGGTTGAAGGCCATGGCGCCCGCGGCGGTATTATCACCGTACCGGGCTTGCAGACTGGTGCCGCCGACCGCGAGGGTGCCGCCGGTGAGATTGTAGGTGCCGGCGCCGTAGCCCGAGAGGAAGAGGCTGCCATTGGTCATGCGCAGGGTGCCGCCGGTCTGATTCACCATGCCCGTGCCCTGCGCGCCAGACCCATCGCGGTCGCCGATGATCAACTCGGCCCCGCCCACCAGCTCCAACAAACCACCCGAGAGGTTCAACGTGCCGCGGCCCGCCGGGTAGTTCGCGCTCGTGCGTCCGAGGTCGCTCAAGCCGGTGCTCAACGTCAGCGTGCCGCCACTGAGGTTATAGGTACCGATGCCGCCCTGGTTGCCGATGTTGAGCCCGCCGGAGTCCGTCGCGTTGCCGACGGTCACGGTGCTGTTCCCGCTTTGGTTGAACGTGCCGGTGCCGCCGAAATCGCCGACGCGCAGCGTGGGCGTCCCGCCGCCGAGCGGCGTTCCGCCGATCACCAGCGCGCCGCCCGCCATCTGGTAGGTGCCGTTGGTGGCGATGGCGAGAGTGCCGTTGGAGTTATAGATGTTCGAGCCGACGACAAATTCCGGCGACTGCATCGTTCCGCCGGTCTGGCTCGTGACGCCGTTGCCCGCGTCGAACCAGCCGAGGGCGCCGCCGCCGGCGAAGACGAAGGTCCCCGGGCCGTCTTTGAACAATCCGGCCGGGGCGGTCACGCCACCCTGCACCGTCAGCGTCGCGTTGCTGTTAACATAAAGCGAAAGTCCCCCAGCCCCGACCGTCATCCCCGCGATCGTGCTGGAGGAATTCACGTTCACCGCCAATGGCGCAGTGTTGTTGAAGGCCGCGGTGTCGCCGGTGCCCGGCTTGTTGCTTCCCGACCAGTTGGCGGCGGCTTCGAAATTACCGTTCGCGCCACCCGTCCAAACGGCCGTCTGGGCATTCAGACCGGCCGGCAAAACCAGCGCCGCTCCGAGGGAAACAACCCATATTCTGGCAGTAAAAATACTCTCCGGCCCGCTTCCGATGCTTGCACCCTTCTTCTTGGTTTTGACCAGTCGAGACCAGATAGCACGCGTAATACCGGCCACACCAATGCGCTCACTGGCATGGCGCAAATCTCTCCATCTCAGGATCGCCTGCAAGCTGCTTGTTAGTTTTTGGTATATTCGCACCAAGCATATCCGGTATATTTCAAGTCTCTTGCGGCAAGTCACCGTCACTACATTGAGGTATCTCAACCAAGAATCATAGTGCCTTGCCCCTATTTTTGATCGGGAGCATGTTCGAAATCTCCAGACCCAGCGGCCTACCCGGGCGAGGGAGACATATGCCCCGGGAAAAGGGCGGAGATAGCGTCTTCGCCAAGAGAAGCACGGCGGGAGAACCCGAGTTGGGCGCAGGCCGGTTCGATCGGGCGCATCTGCAGATTGACGGTAGCATTGGGATGCCCGCCGTGGCACGGGCATCTGGCCCGTGGGTTTGAGTCAAGCCCTCGGACATCGGCAAGATGCCCATGCCACTTGCGCCACCGTCAATCGGCAGATGCGCCCGGTTCGATCCGGTGCCGGGAACAGTGGCCACAGGCGTCATGCGTCGCCGCGCGGTCCGGAGATACCCCAACCGAACGCCCATCCGGCCCACGTACGCAAAGTGCGGATACCGCGGTTCGAAGCGTTCCACCGGGGCAGCCGTTATGATCCCGACGACAGAACGACATCGCCCAGTCGGTACAGACCGTCGGGGGCGGCCGGGATCTCCACCGTGACGCGTCCCCAGCGCGTGCTGTTCGACGCACGGATTTCATATCGGCCCGGCTTGATGTCCGGTACCTGAAACCCCCCGCCCCGGCTGGTAAAGGTCGACACGGGCTGCTCCTGAGGTTTGTCGAGGCGTTGGATCTCAATCGGCAGATGGGCGAGAGGCTCCCGCTGGTCGTCCACGAGTCGGCCCACGGCGACAATACTCAATTCCTTGCCCAGCTTCAGCAAAAAGCCGCTCTTGTAGGTGGGCGCCAGCAGAAAGGCCGTTTTTTCCGGCGTGGCGCCCAGCGGCGGATTAACCGGTTCAACCCGCACGTCCCGCAGCCGGTAACTCGAGAGATCGGTCAGCACCGCGGGGCTAAGCCAGTCGGACCGGGCCCGGCTGCCTCCGGTGCCGTCCGGGTCCACCTTCATGGCAACATTGGCCAGGCCCTCCTTGCCGGTGACGATCGCAAAGTTCTCCGCCACGGAGCGGGCCAGGGCGAACGTGCCATCGGCAAACACGAGGGTACTTTGCAGGCGCACCTCAGCCTCGTCCCGGGCATATCGGCCCGTACCCTGGTCTATCTCGTCCCGGGTGTAAGAGGCCTCGGCGAGACCCTGGTTTCCCCAATAGCCACCTCCCGCTTTGTACTCGCGACTGTCCGATCCAAGCCGGGTCGACGCAAATCCGTATGGCGTAGTGGCGTTGCTGGGATGCCCGGAATCCCAACTTGCCGTCACCGTACTGCTCTCCAGCTCCTTTGCCGCATAATAGCTGGCCGAGCCTTTGGAGAAACTGATGCTGAGGCCAAACAGCAACTCAGTCACCGGTCCATTGTGATCCGAGCGATGATGCCGCAATGACATGCTGCCGGAAGTGTATTTTCCCCATCGCCGGATGAGCGTGGCCGACGCGCCATACGTGTCGATCGCGCCCGCCGCGCGCGCGGAATTGTAGTTGCCACTAAGCTGGCCGGTAATTCCCTGACCGAGGGAGGCCGAAAGCGCGGCCGAGTAATTTAGCGCCTTGCCCGGCGCCGGCGCGGATGTATCGATCGAACCGAAGTTTCTGCCGAGATATTCCACGGATACCTGCGTTTGAACCCCCTGGCCGTTCCGGGCGGGGACCGTGGTCAAGGCCAGCTTGGTCCCGACGTCCCACTTGTCGTGGTCGGACCGGCTGGCGGCCGGGTCCAACTGCAACGTGCCGATGGAAAAAACATGCAGCGCCCGGAGACCGAACAAAGCCCGCGAGTTATCCGCCTGCGCATAGGCGCCCAGCGTCGTCTCATCGGTCAACCCTTTCAAGTAAGAGGCCGACAGTACCGGCTTCTTCGTGTCGTAGCGATAGACTCCGTCCTGGAGCGACTGACGAAACCCGGCGTTGTAGGAGAAGAGGCTTCTACCCTTGTTCAACAAAACGGGATCGTAGATGAACGAGAAATGCAGAATCTGCCGCCGGCCCGCGCTGTCCTCGATGACCAGATCGATGTCGTTCTGACCGACGGCCGGCAGCAAGCCGCGGATATCGTGCGCCCCGGCCGGAAGCTGCAAGGTGTTAACGAGCGAATTGTTCACCCACATTTTCACTTCGGCCGGGCGTTCGAGGTAGAAGTCGAACTCGCTCATTCGATAGGTGGGCACGTGCGGTTGGAGGGAGAAGTCCTTGGAGAAGCCGATCCCTCCCATGTTCACCATCGTCTGATAGCCAAAAACGGGGTAGCTCAGATCGCCGGCGGTGAACCGAAGCGCGCGCTGCGGCAGGTCATAGACCAGGCGGACATTTCCGCGCTGCAGCGACCGGTTGGCGCCGGTCTGGCCATAGGCCGATCCTTCGAGCACCACTCCCCGCACATTCAGCGCA
>Ga0182021_10006970_pt1 | contig 13396 bp, 12 predicted proteins | sample 612E3MmetaG_FD_120493 | JGI IMG/M metagenome (GOLD analysis project Ga0182021, IMG submission 120493) | Permafrost microbial communities from Stordalen Mire, Sweden - 612E3M metaG (Illumina Assembly) | ecosystem: Environmental > Terrestrial > Soil > Wetlands > Permafrost | place: Sweden...
GATGGGTTTTACGAGTGGAAGAGGGAAGGCAAAAGTAAAATGCCGCTGTATTTTTATCTAAAATCAGGCCGGCCTTTCGGGTTTGCGGGTCTTTATGAAACATGGATATCGCCGGATAAGAAGGAAATCAATACCTGCGTAATCATTACCACTGATGCCAACGAACTGATTTCTCCTATTCATGATCGCATGCCGGTTATCTTATCCAATGAACAGGGAATAGTTTGGCTGGACAGCGATGTGGTTGATGTCTCAGATCTCCTATCGATTCTGAAACCATACCCTGCTGAAGAGATGAATTACAAATCAGGAATAGGGCCGCATAATTTTTAATAATGAAGTAATAGATTTATAAGTTGCAAGTTGCTGTCACCATATTTGTCAAACCTTTAAGAGTTTCAATTGGAATCATCGATTATCTTGAAATTAATCCAGAATACGGGAACTTCATTTTCATCTTTCTTTGCGGCTTGGTTTATCAAGAAATGGTATTTTACAAGATTACATCATTTCAAAAGCAGGCGAAGATTTTCAAAAGATTATTTTCGCCTTACTTAAAACCTGCTAAAAAATAAAATTAAAAATCGATTGACACAAAATTTTTTTTATGTATTTTATAATGAACATTCAATATAAAATAAAGTCGTAACATTATCATGAACTTCTCCGCAGCAAATTGCGGGGAATTAACTTCGAACAAGAGTAGAGGGACGAAGTTTAATGGATTCTTTAAATCTAAGTTATGATGTGATCGTCGTTGGTTTCTGCTCTGGCGCTAAAGATTATTGATACCCTTGGCAAAGTAAACATTTTTTATCGGGGATGCATTTTAATTGTAAGAGAAGGATTTATCTATGCCTAAGATTGTTAATCATGATGAATACCGGAAAAAAATGTTTGAAAAAAGTTTATATTTGTTCGCCCGTAAGGGTTTTTCCAATGTAAACATGAAGCAAATTGCCTCTGAGATCGGCGTATCAACGGGAACGCTCTACCATTATTTTTCCTCCAAGGAAAACATGCTCGCGGAGATGCTTGCCTGGCTCGGTGATAAAAACGTTGACGAATATACCCGCCGGACCAGTTCTGTCGAAAACATCCACGATCGTTTTGACATGATTGTGGATTTCTGGAAAGAAAAAGGTGAGCTTTATGAGAACATCATGCTTCTTGCGATTGACGTTTACCGGAATGTGGATATTGAGCAGTGGAAGGCAGTCTATTCGTTTTTCTCTGAACGCTATATAGACGGTATGTCCGAGAGGCTTAACATCTCGCGGCAGTTTGCCCGTTCCATATTCATATATTTTCTCGGACTTTCTTTCCATTCACTGGCATTCGATGGAACCAGCGAATACAACAAACAAATAGATTTCCTAGATATAATATTCAGGCCTCTGATCGTGGACGCACCCGAAGATATGGAAAAGGCCGCGCAAAATTTCAAGGAAATAACCCGCCTTTTTCTGATGAATACGTTAGTTACCGAAAAGATGACTGTTGCAAAGAAGATTAAAAATACCAAAATAAAGAAGGCTATCACTGAGCAAAAAGCTGGACCTCGAAAAACACAACGAAAACAATAACCGGGAGAAGGAGGAAACATGAATAAAACCCTGGACGAATTATTTGTTTACCCAAAAGAGTTGGTGGATGAGGAGTCAAAACGTGTAATTCATTTGGTAAGGCAATGGGCCGACAAGGAGGTTATCTCTAAGCGCCAAGAGTACCGGGAAAATTATCAAGCCCTTTTTATTAAAAAGAGAAAATCGCTCAATCTCACCATTGGCCTGCAAAGGCTTACCTTGCCCGAAGAATACGGCGGATTCGGCTGGAACAGCCCCGCCAATGCACCAGGCATCGTTTCCATTCTCACCGAAATCGGGCGCGCCGATGCCGCCATAGGCGTTGTTTCCGCGGTAAAGTACACAATCTTTGCCGCAATCAGCATGGAGCCCCATCTGGACAAGGCCTTGTGCGACGCGCTGGCGCCAATCTATTGCGCCGATGAATTGAAAACCCCTTCCCTTACCCTTCCCGGTGCAGGACTTGTCGGACAAGAGACCCCTTTGTTTTTGGGCAGGTCAATCCTGGCCAGCATTGAGCCGGACGGCGAAGGTTACGCAGTCAGCGGAAAGGACCTTCGGCCAATCAACAGCGGCGCCGTGGCCGATCTATTTTGCGTCGTTTGCGCCGATAAGTTGGGCAGACCCTGCATTGCACTTGTTCCCGGCGACGATGCAAATGTAGTACGCGGCAAGACACTTCTGGAAACAGGTTTAAACGCCAGCGCCAACGCCGACGTAAGTTTCAACAATGTAAAAATTCCCAAGTCCTTCGTGATCGCCCGCGATGGTGTCGTCGAGGAAATCTATACCTGGCTGAACCTCTTGCTCGGAGGTGTAAGCGTTGGTGCGGGAATGAACTTCTTCGAAATGGTCAGCGACTGGTCCGAGACCAGAACGATTAAGGGCGGATATATGATGAAGGAAAATCCTCTTTGTGCCTCTGTTTTGGCTGACGTCGCCGATGAGGTCTTCACCGCGAGATTACTTCTTTATAGCCTCGCCCATATAATGTCCAAGCCGGACGATTGGGAACACAGCGGAAGCCAGAGGGTCTACACGTTTTCACAGATCATCGGCTCACGGATACAGCAGAATGTAGTGCGGGCAATAAACAGAGGATTGGAACTCATGGGATCCGCCGGCTACTCCAAGGAGTGGCATGTGGAAAAACAGTGGCGTGATACCAAGACCATCCAGTCATACCTCTGCGGAGTCGGTGCCGAGGTGCCGGTAAAGATGGATACGGCGCGGTTTTTCTATGACTGCAGAGAGATATGAAAAGGAGATAAATAATGAAAAACTTCGATGAATTCTCAAAACCGGAAGAATATATTGGATCTTTCGATAAGCATTTTAGAAGCGTGATTAGAAACTGGGCATCCAAGGAAGTGATGCCCTTCAGACGCAAATACGATGAAGATTGGAAAACCCATCACTTGATTGAGCCGGCCTTTGAAAAACTTATGGGCGACAAGGGAGTGGGGATACAGAAGGCTCTTTTTCCCCCTGATCTTGGCGGCTGGGGCATTGGACAATCCGATTATGCCTTCACCTTCGCCTGTACATTAGCGGAAGAAGTGGGACGGGCGGATACGGCCATGGCCGTGGCGTTTATGGTTACCTTCTGGCCGTTAACGGCAATCGTTGTCGAACCCCATGTCAACTGGCGGCTGGCCAAGGAATTCGCCCCCATGTTCTGCAACACTGACAAGGCCGTGTTTGCGGCGTTGGCTATGACGGAACCTCAAGGCGGCGCCGATATCGAAAACATGGAGATCCTGGGTGGCAAAACCATCCGCACTACCGCCAGACTGGACGGTGATGAATGGGTTATAAACGGCCACAAACTCTGGCCTACCAATACCGGCGGCGTGGCCAAGCTGTTTGGCGTTCCCTGCACGACGAAATTGGGATCGAATGACCCAAACGATTTTGCCCTAATATTCGTTCCCGCCGACGCTAAGGGCGTCACCCAGGGAGGCCCTTACGAGAAGACTGGGATGGCCGCCGATAAGAATGGCGATATCTGGTTTGAGGACGTAAGGGTTCCCAGTTGGTACCGAGCCCACGGACCCGGGATGGACGCCCAGGTTTTTCGGGAGATCATCCCCTGGGGATTGGTGGGAAGCATGGGATTTCTATGCGGCGCTATGCTGAACCTTTACGAGATACTCTACGAATTCGTATCGACCAAGACCTATAATAACCAGCCGCTCAAGGAGAACGACGCCATCGCCGGAATTATCGGCCGGATCGCCGGCGATATCGATATCTGCAGGATCCTGGCCTATGAAGGGGCAAAGATGGGCGATCGGCGCAACAAGCCTTACGGCTATCCCATCTACTCCGATGAAGTTGTTTGTAAGCTCAGGAACCTCAAGGATTTCGTCTCCGACAGGGCGGTGGATATTTTCGGAAAGGCCATGGACATCCTTGGCACATACGGCGCCGACCGTGAATTGGATATTGAAAAACACTGGCGCGACATCAAGATCATTCAGTTATGGATGGGCGGCAAGCAGCTCTGTCAAATGGAAGCAGCCCGGTATTTCTTTAACTGCAAGACGTTATAGGAGAATAAATCATGGAAGAAGCCAATAAGGGAGTAATTGATTTAACCGATCGCGTGCTTAAGGAACTGCTCAAGAAGTCTGGTTTCAAGGAAGGCGTTCGGACGGTTCTGCAAAACATAGATCCGGAATCCAGCCGGCGGCTGGTCAGAACCATGATGTGGCAGGACCCGGAGTTTTTCCTGGGTGTGCTTGGCGCTGTCCCCCCCATAGTTAATTCCTTGCTGCAAGGCATAGATGAAATTCTCACCCAGCTCAACGAAAAATTTTCACCTCAATTGCTTCATGACTTTATGAAGTCAATTGTCTTGTCGCTCGATAAAAATACCCTGGAAAGTATTGTCCGCAAAGGAAAAGTACTTGGAACTGAATTATGGATCGTAGCGGAAGAAACATACAATGAGCAAAATGCTTCAAAAACTAATACGGAGGGAGAAGAACATGGAAAATAGCGCCGTGATGCCCACCGAGGGAGGAGTGCTGAAAGAGGTATTAAGCACGCCCTTCGTTAAAGATATCATACGTAGCACCTTGAAAAGCGGAAAACCCGACAAATCCCATCCGATCGTCATGGCTCTCCTCTGGCAGGACCCGGAGATCGTGCTGTCAATATTGGGATCCATCCCTCCCGTTGTCAACTCCTGCGTCGGCGCACTGACGGAAGTGGGAAATCAGGTTAATGAAAAGTTTTCTCCAGAAATGATTAAGGAATTTACCGCCAGTCTCCTGAGGGATATTGACACCGATAAGTTAAAAACCTGCGCCGAAGCCCATGCGACACTTATTAAAAATCTTTGGGAAGCTTCGCCCGAATTGAGGGAAACACTTGCCAAGGCAGTTACCGATAATGCGCCGCCACTCATTAGTAAGGGAATTAATTCAGCGGCCCACTTTGTCAATGAAGTCAGTAAAAGTGACCCACGCAAGGTCAGCAAATTTGTTTCGGATGTCGTGGCTAATATCGACGGCGATGAGTTTCGGGATGCGAGCCACAACATCGTCAACGCTGTTCTCGATCAGAAGTTGCATTTAGTTTCCTGGACGTGGCAGCTTTTGCGTAAAAGGATGAAACGTCGGAAGTAGCGAAAAAATCGTCTAAAAAACTATTGGGTGAAATTATAGTTTTAATTTTAATGGAGGCATCTTCCATGAAATGTGTTGAGAAATCGGTTCAACCAGATACTTTCACCAACATGATGGGTATGGTTGTGTGGAAGGTCGTAAAAACCCCCGCGGTAAGAAAATTAGTGACGTCTATCGTTCACGCGGCGCTTAAAGAATGGTCGGGTGAAAGTAAGCTCAAAATGCGGATGTCCGCAAACGTGGAAAAGATCGTCGACAAGGTTCTGTCCTCGAAAGGGGAAGCCGAAAATAAGATCGCCGGCGATGTGGATTACGCGGAAATTCTACGTCCCGGGTTCCGGGAATTAATTGAACATATCGATTTTGGCGAGATAAAGGAAGCGATGGACTGCTCCCAAGATGACATTGCGGCCGTGGTGAGAATGGCCAATGAAGAAATGTGGCGGTATCCGGCCAAGGTGGTTTGTCTGTTGTCACTACTCCCCGCTGCCGCGAACATGACCGTTTCTGCAGTAAAGGAAACCTTAACGCCTATTAATACGCTGGCGCCGGACCTCCTCGCCGATGTGGCGTTGTCGCTGGTTGATGACATCGACGGCAAAAACATCGGGATGCTTATTAACGAGTTAAGCGAGCTGGTTCGAAAGATACACACCGGCAGTTTGCTCCTCGGAGAGCCGGGCAAACCTCAGTCTGCCAATACCTTGTCGCGCCTCACGCGTGAGACCATGAGCACGATTGATATCAACCTGCTGCTCAAGGCCAGAACGTTTATGATGGAGATCAAGGAAATGTCGCAGCAAAGCTTTATTGATCTGCTGGAGCAGAGCCCGGAGCTCTCTAGGGAATTTTTTCAGAGCCATTTTGTTTCGATGATTGCTTCCAGTCGAAAATGGAGCCGCAAGGCCGACGCTTTTGAGCGCCTATTTTCCGACGAAGACATCGCGCGTGAATTCGCCAAGGGGATGGGTAAGATTGACGCCCAGGAGGTGGCGGATACGATAAGCAGGCTGTGCGGGATCATGAATCGCGTGCGCGCCGTCACTCCGGGGGTCATACGAAACACACTGTCGCAGGCAATAAACTCAGTTGATGCGAATGAGGTTGGGGAAACGGTACGATGGTTTACCGAGGATGTCGTGGAATCTATTAAACCGGTGGCTTCCGAGGTGCTGCCTCCCCTTATCAGGGGAATAGCAGATCTTTTAAGACCCGATTCTGCCGGTGTTTCCGTGGAAATTGAGGAAGCGCTTGCCTATTTGAAAAGCGCCATTAACAGCAAGGAGGCAGTCGTATGATGAAGGAATTTCTTGAGGCTTCCACTGTACTCAATAACAAGCACGTGAAACAATGGAAAAAAAGCGGAAAAAAAGTGGTGGGCTATACCTGCTCGTATGTGCCCGATGAAATTTTTCACGCGGCGGGAATACTCCCCTTTAGAATACGCGGGTTCGGCGCCACCGACACCACAATCGGAGATACCTATTTTGGGCCCTTCATTTGCAGCCTTCCCAAGTGCATGCTGCAGTTGGCCGGGGAGGGGAAGTTTAATTTTTTAGACGGCGCGATCATCACCCCGGGTTGCGATTCGATGCGGCGGTTGGACGAATGCTGGCGCAAGGCCGGGAGCGATGTCGAGGGAGTGATCCCTCCTTTCTTTTTCCATTACGGCGTCCCGCATAAGTACTCGGACTATACCATTAAGTGGTTGACTGAAGAAACCCAGCGCCTCATTAAGGCGGTGCAAGAACACTTTAAGGTGAAGATTGCCGACGTTGATCTGAAGAAGGCAATCAAACTATACAATTATAGCCGGATACTCCTTGAGCGTTTCGAAGCGCTGCGAACTCTGGATGCCCCACCCTTTAGCGGAGAAGAAGCGCTGGCTGTTATACTCGCCGGCACTACCATGCCCCGGGAGGAGTACAACGCATTACTGGAGCAATTTATTTCCAATGCGGAAAAATCTCCCGGAATCAAGGGGAGGGTACGGCTGATGCTCGTGGGCAGCGCCAATGATGACGTGGGACTGGTCCGGGTGATGGAAGGGGAGAAGGCCATCGTGGTTGCCGACAATCTCTGTTTCGGCTCGCGATTTTATACCGACCAGGTGGAGGAAGATGGTGATCCCGTGTCAGAACTTTGCAAGCGATACCTGGGACACAACGATTGCCCCCGCATGTATGGCGATTATCGTAGGAGGCTTGATATACTCAAACAGAAAGTGGAAAAGGCAAAAATTGACGGCGTGATTCTGCAGAACATCCGGTTTTGCGATCTTCACGGTTCAGAAAACGGTCTTTTTGAACGAGACCTTGAAGCCAAGGGCATACCCTGCATGCGCTTGGAACGGGAGTATGGCCCCCTGGTAGAGACGGGCAGAATGAAAATGCGTGTTGACGCCTTTATCGAAAGAATACAGCAGAGGAGGGCTATCGCATGAGAAAGGAAACCCGAGAGTATAATTTTGACTGGATGTTGTGGAATACCTTTTCGGCAGCTTCTCGGCTGAAAAGCGGAACGGAAAAGGAATACCTAACAATACTGAAATACATCCCCTATTTTAGAGGTGTTTCTAAGGCGATACACGACACGGGGGAGCCTGGCCAGAAGTTCATCGAGATATGCTCAAAATATCTGGAGAATCTGGTTTTTGCGAAGGAAAAAGGTAAAAAAACGGCCATCACCACTTTTTGTTTTTCCCCGGCCATTTTTTACGCCATGGACATCATGCCGGTCTGCCTGGAGGTTCTTTCCGTTATGATGACTTTCACCTATAAAAGAGGGACTGCGGAGTTTCTGGATTACTGCAACGAGGTGGGCTTCACTGAAACCTCCTGCTCCTCTCAACGCGGCACCATCGGCGCATACCTGGCGCGGATCGGTGCGGATATCGACATGATCGTCACGGACACGCCCGGAGTATGCGACACCAACGCTAATGCCTTCGCCTTCGCCTCGACCTATCTTAACAAGCCATTCTTTCAGCTTGATATGCCGCCGGATCTCACCGGGGAGCGTTCCAATGAATACCACCGGGAGGACTACAAGGCGCTCATCCGCTTTCTGGAAGAACAGACTGGGAAAAAGCTCGATTCCGAACGCCTGTGGGAAAATATCCGGGAGCTCGCAAAGCAGGATAAAATCATTGCCGAACTGGAGGATTTGGCCCGGATGGTACCTAACCCCCTGCCTGTCTCCTATAATCTGATGGTGTATGCCTCACGGTTTCTTTTCGCCGGAATGCCGGAATGTACCGGCGTGCTTGAATCCATGCTGAAAATCGCCCGGGAAAAAGCCGCGAAAAAGATTTCCGGATTAAGCGGCGGCGTTGAAAAGCTCCGGGCCTTTTTCTGTTACATCGACCATTACGCGCAGAACCTGCAGCTCTGGCAGATGCTCGACAGCTTAGGTGTCGGCTACCAGGGCAACATTCTCAGCCGCTCCTGGGCCCACAACGCGCCGCACGTGGCGGAGTATCATAAAGAAGAGGCAGCCTATATCATTGATACGACGGATATAGACTCGCTGATCGACAGCATAAGCATGATTAACTCGCGCATGCCCATGATCAAATCAATCCGCGGGCCATACGATGCTCCCAACATGTGGCTGGAAGACACCCTGGGTTTGGCGAAGATGTACAGCGCGGACTTTATTGTTTACAATGGAACACCGGGGTGTCGGAACACATGGGGGATGGTGAAGCTCTTAGCCCGGGACACGGAAAAGGCCGGCTACCCTACGTATATCATGTATGCAGACGCCTTTGATGCGCGCGTGCAGTCCTGGGAGTCTACAGAAGAGCGATTTATGGAATTTCTTAAGGTAAGGAGGCTTGGATAATGTTTGTAGCGGGATGCGATGTGGGATCATTGACGTCCAAGGCCGTCATCATGAAGGACGGTAAAATCATTGAATCGGTAATTATCAAATCGAAGGCGCGGCCCTGGGAATCGGCCGATGAGGTAATGGGCATGGCCCTTTCCAAGGCCGGCCTGACCATAAAAGACATAAAGAGATGCGTGGGCACCGGCTACGGCCGCGACAAGATATCCTTTATCGATGAAGCCGTTTCAGAGATTACCTGCCACGGCAAGGGCGCCCGCTGGCTGGTGCCCTCGGTGAAAACCGTCATCGACATCGGCGGTCAGGACTGCAAGGCCATCCGCATGGATGATAAAGGCAATATGTTGAAATTTATCACCAACGACAAATGTGCTTCCGGGACCGGTCGTTTTCTCGAGGTGATGGCGAAGGTGATGAATCTGAATCTCGATGAGCTGGGAGAGATGTCGGCACGCTCCAAACACCCCATTTCCTTTGCGTCGGCATGCACGGTGTGGGCCCAGGCCGACGTGATCCAGCATCTGAACGACAAGGTCCCCATTGAAGATATTGCCGCGGGGGTCAATAATGCCATGGCGAGCCGAATGTCCACCCTGGCCAACAGTATAGGATTGGAGAGTGATGTGTGCATGACGGGCGGAGTGGCAAAAAACAACGGCGTGGTCAACGCACTGGAAAAGCATCTGGGAATACGAATTAAAAGGATACGCCGCGAAGACCCGCAGATCGCCGGGGCCATCGGAGCCGCGCTTTTCGCTATGGAAAAAGCGAGTGGAGGTGTTATATGATTACAGCGGGTTGTGATATCGGGTCTCTCACGGCCAAGGCCGTTATTTTGAAGGATGGGAACATGCTGGCTTCGGAGGTTATCCTCGCATCGGCGCAGCCGGAAAGATCGGCACTTGAGGTGATTAGGCGCGCCGTTAAAAAGGCCGGCATAACCATTGAGGACATCGAGTACTGCGTGGGCACCGGCTACGGGCGCAAGCATATTCCCTTCATGAACTCAATGGAATCCGAGATCATCTGCCATGGCAGGGGTGCTGTTTGGCAGGTGCCGTCGGCGCGCACGGTGGTTGATATCGGCGGGCAGGACGCAAAGGCCATCAGGGTCGACGAAAAGGGAAACGTGGAACGCTATGTATATAACGACAAGTGCGCCTCGGGCACGGGACGATTCCTCGAGATTGTGGCCGATTCCCTTGATATCAAATTGGATGATATGGGCGCTATATCCGGGCGGTCCTCGGAGAAACTTACCCTGTCCAATCAGTGTGTGATTTTCGCCGAAACCGAGATTATTTCGCTGGTGAACGAGGGGAAAGAGATCGCCGACATCATCAGCGCGCTACATCAGGCCGTTGCCAACCGGGCCGCCTCACTGGCCAGGGGCATCCTTGTGGCGCCCGATGCCGTTATGACTGGCGGGGTGGCGAAAAACTCCGGCATGTTTTCCGCACTGGAAAGGGCCCTCGGTGTGAAGCTGCACAGGGTGGATAATCCCCAGATTAATGGAGCCCTTGGTGCGGCCATCATTGCCATGGATACGTTGGAATTATCTAAAAAGAAGGTAGAAACGGTAAGGGCCGTCGCCATAAACTGAGAAGAAAATGAATCTCTTTGATAATAGTATAGATGACCTGCGGGATTACCTTCGACGGAAAAAATCCGATGGGAGCAGGGAATACATGATTCCGCGATCGTCGGGCTGGCCCGTTGCCGGTAAGGGGAACGTGGTGCTGGGTCCCGATACGGCAATTGAGCTGGGCAATCCCCGGGACGAATCCGCTTCCTTCCTGCTGTGGTCCGGCGATGCGAAAAAAATAAACGATGGACGGATGACGCTCATCGGCCCCGACCTGGGCGAATCGAAACAGAAGAACCTTCCCTTTGGTAAGGTGGTACTCCTTGGAGTGCGGGGAATGACGGAGGAAAACTGTTACGAACGGCACCGGGAAATTGAGATGGCACGGTACGATCTTAATCTTTCGGGATACATGATGAGGTCCGTGTCGCAGTATGGGCGGGAATGGAGCCGGGTGAGCAGGGAGGCAATGGACCGGGGGGTGAGTTTCGCAACTCTCGGCAGCGCCTTGGCGGAGATGTATCGGAACATCGATTCCGTGGAATCGGTGGAGATCGTTTTCGTGACATCGTCGCCTGCGGATGTGCGGGAGTTGGGAGTGTTAGGAGGCAGGGCGTCGCGGCTTATCGGCGCCCTCAACAAGATGGCCGCGGAGATGTCCTTTGAATGCGGCACCTGCGACTTTGTCGATGTATGCAGCGAAGTGGATGACCTCAGGAACATCAGAAATAATTTGACAAAGGAAGGAACAAATGTGCGTCACTGAAAAGAGGAAGACCAGAATCATCGCTCTCTGCGGCAAGGGAGGAGTGGGGAAAACATCGATAGCCGCGGCGGTGACGAAAATTCTCACCGGGGATTCCCGGGCACGGGTGCTGGCCATTGATGCCGATCCCTCCGTAGGCCTCGCGTCCGCCCTGGATATCAGAGTGCGCTGTACCGTGGACGATGTGCGCAACCTGCTGATAAAAAAAATCGAGAGCCGTGAGGGCGGTGATAAAAAACAGGTCATTTCCTTGCTCGATTATGAAATTACGAATGCCCTGGAGGAGCGGGGAAACCTCGCTTTCCTCGCCATCGGCAGGCCGGAGATGGAGGGATGCTACTGTCAGGTTAATGAGATACTGAAGGATATTATCACCGCACTTTCCAGTAATTTCGATTACGTGGTGATTGACGGCGAGGCCGGGATCGAACAGATCAACCGACGCGTTATGGAAAGCGTTACTCACCTCATCCTTGTGTCCGACCAATCCGCCAAGGGGGTCGGTGTGATTACCACCCTCAAAAAAGTGGCCGTCGATGCCGTACACTACGAACGCGTGGGATATATAATCAACAGGATACGCGATGAACAGGAACTGGAGAAGATGCAATTACCTGAGGATATGGAATTTCTCGGGTCTATTCCCGAGGACGAAACCATACGAAATAGCGATATCGAGGGGAAGAGTCTTTTGATGCTACCAGATTGTGCCGCGCTCGATTCGATTCGCCGATGCCTTGAGATCATGGGGATATTTCCACATGAATTTCTGAATTCGAAATGCACCTGTTCGTCTGTTCCTAAGTATGAATAATTTTCAGGAATATCCATCCTGAATGTCTGTTCGCAGGAGGGAGATTAGTATGGTAGCACCAAGCAAAACCATGAATGTATTTGAAGAGCTTTTGGAAAGTCCGCAGAACCGTTTGGTTGAGCAGGCGGCTAAAGACGGACGCATACCCATAGGGTATTCCTGTTCGTTCGTGCCCGAGGCTTTGCTCATGGCGGACAAGCTTTTTCCCGTGCGTTTGCATGCGCCCGGGTTGGCCGGCACCGAGATTGCGGACAACTATCTTTCCAGCTTCATCTGCAGCTATGCCCGTGGCCTGTTAGAATTCGCGATGGATGGGCGTTTCGATCTGTTACAGGGGTTGGTGTTTGTGCCCTCCTGCAACCATATGCAACGACTCTACGACAACCTGGAGTATCTCAAAAAGCCTGACTTCAATCATATCTTGGATGTGCCGCGTAAGGTAACTAAGGATACCTTGGTTTGGATGGCTGAAGAAATGAAGACCCTCGCGGACAAACTCGCCGCCCATTTCGGCGTGGACATGAGCGATGGATCGCTCAGGAAGGCCATGCAGGAGTGGAACGATTTTGCGAGCGTGGTCCAGGCAATCGGCGAGTTGCGCAAGAAACCGCATCCGCCCATTACCGGCACCGAGTTTCACCAGATCGTCATGGCCTCCCTGGCATCGCCCAAGGATCTGATCATGCCTATTATCCTCGATTTTAAAAAAGAACTCGAACAGCGCGAGGGTATAAAGAACTATCGGGCGCGCCTGATGGTTGTGGGCGGGCATCTGCATGATCCGGAATTCATCAAGATAATCGAGTCGCAGGGATGCCTGGTGGTGGCAGACCGTTTCTGTACCGGAACCATTCCCGGATTAAAATCCATAGAACTCAATGGCAGCAGCCCTTACAAGACACTGGCCGAACACGCCTTTGCCAAGACGCTCTGCCCGCGTATGATGGAGGATTTCGACCGCCGGCTGAACATTATCATCGACACCGCAAAGGAATACAAGGTGGACGGCGTGGTGCTTGAGATCATCAAATTTTGTGACCTCTGGGGCATTGATGCCATGCCGCTGGTAACTGCGTTGCGTGAGAAGGGCATACCGATACTCAAGCTGGAGCGGGAATACCGCCTTGGTGGCGAAGGACAGCTGCGCACACGGGTACAGGC
>Ga0182021_10006971_pt1 | contig 13394 bp, 10 predicted proteins | sample 612E3MmetaG_FD_120493 | JGI IMG/M metagenome (GOLD analysis project Ga0182021, IMG submission 120493) | Permafrost microbial communities from Stordalen Mire, Sweden - 612E3M metaG (Illumina Assembly) | ecosystem: Environmental > Terrestrial > Soil > Wetlands > Permafrost | place: Sweden...
ACTTCCATAAGATCTCACAAATTCCCGGTCGTCCAGAATTTCTCCCAACGCTCCCTCGATCAGTTTCTGCAATTCGGTCGACAATTCAAGAAGGTCTTTGAACAATCTTCCTCTTTGAATAATGGATGTCAGAGCAACTGCATACAGTTCAATATAGTTCGCTGGTTCCCCCTTTTTTAATAAATACTCTTTTAAGATGGTTCTCAAAGTTGGCTTGAGGTCGTCTAGTTTGATTTCATCGAGAAGCTCTCCCGGGACGAATTGCATCTGGATATCCGCCTCTTCTGCCCGGAAGTTGACCGATTGGCAACGATAACCCGCTGCCTGCCCTCCCACCATTAATGCGAGTAAAAAACCCTGAGTCAATTCAGACGCTTGGCTAAATATGTGGAAATCCTTTCCGATGGGGAGGAGAGGGTTTAAAGTGTTCCGAATCGCATGAGCATGCCAATGCCAATCATAGTGCTGTCTTTCGAACCCGGATTTCATGGATTGAAGAGTCTTTCTACCCCAAATCCAACTTGCCCAAAGGGCGGAAAGTGTCCAGAAAGCTTGGTTAGTACGGGGAAAAACAGCTAATACTTGATCTGTGTGTAATTCGCCTGGCAAGGGAAGCAGGTTCCGCAAACGGCCATGTGAAATGCAGATTCCACCGGACTCAGGGGGAAGGTCGGGGTAATGGGTTAACGGTAATGGAGTTGGCTGTGAAGACCAAATCTCAAGAGATTCTTCCAATTTTTCCCAAAGGTTGTATTCGATGAAAATCCCGGGGATGGATAATTTTAGAGGACGACCTCTGCTTCCGGAAACCTGCCAAAGGCTGCTTCCTTCATCACAAACGCTCAACAGGAGTGCATACAGCAATTTTCTTTTTTCAGGAGCAAGATCAAGGGCTTCGCTCTTTGTGATGATTGTGAAGATTGAAAGCAGGGATCGGGAGAGGTAGATATCCAGGGCATCTTTGGCAGCATGGTCCTCCTCCTTGTCCAACTCACCCAAGCGTCTCAGCGCCCAGGCATAATGGAGAGTCGTTTTTTCAACAGCTTCAATTTTTTGAACATCCATCGAAAGAATATCAAATTCCCCATCACCGCCACATTTTCCACAATGGATCCGTCGTTTATAGGGAACTTTCTCGCCTTTTTTCCATAAAAAGGATTGAACGGGAACTATTTTGCCACATCCAGGACATTCGCTGGAATACAAGCCCTGGATGTAACTCTCAAGCCGTTCTTCCCCCTTTTTCATCCCTGCCAGGTCCGCCAGGACCGATTGGAGCATTTCCTTTCTGGGTGCGGATGCCAACACTTCGAGGATCAGCGCCAGGATCGGGTTATTGCAGGTGACTAATACTCGATACCCTGCCCTGGCGGCTTCCAGGGGTAAAGCCGGATTCGATCCCAACGGATCGATAACCCAGCTTCCCTTGCTTGCTGTGGATTGAAGCCACTCGGATATTATTCCCGGTTTGAGAGGAGGGAGGAACCGACCTAGTGGCAAATCATAAGGAAGGTGAGCACCAGGAATGTATGGAGTTATTTCCATGATATTACAAGTATACAGACCGGTGACTTGGAATAAAAGACCCTTTATGGCATTGAAGAACAACCGCACGGTAATCCCATGCGGTTGTTCGTTTTATGCCGGAACTGATATTTGGGGCAATTGTTCGGGGATATTCGCTATTTCCTCCATGGATAATTCATGATCGTCCAGTTTTCCTTTATGAAAGGCATCGTAAGCAGCGAGGTCAAAATGCCCATGTCCCGAAAGATTGAAAAGGATCACTTTTTTCTTGCCGTCCAGCTTTGCCTGATTGGCCTCATCGATAGCTGCCCGGATCGCGTGAGCCGATTCAGGAGCTGGGAGGATGCCTTCCACTTGTGCAAAATATTGAGCCGCCTGGAATACGCCTTGCTGTTTGACCGCCTGAGCTTCCACCAAACCTGCAGCATAAAGTCCGGATAAAGTGGGAGCCATACCATGGTAACGGAGTCCGCCTGCATGAATGGATGAGGGGATGAAATTATGCCCCAGGGTGTACATCTTCACTACGGGAGCCAGTTCAGCGGTATCCCCAAAATCGTAAGCGTAAACTCCACGGGTAAGGGAAGGTGCAGCTGTCGGTTCCACAGCTACGAACCGCGTATTTTTACCTGATCGCATGTTTTCCCGCAGGAAGGGGAAAGCGATCCCGGCAAAATTGGATCCTCCACCCACACACCCGATAACCACATCCGGGTATTCATCCGCTAATTCCATCTGCTTGAGGGCTTCTTCACCGATGATGGATTGGTGAACAAGAACATGGTGTAGAACAGACCCCAAACCATATTTCTTTTTCCCATTGGATTTGGCTGCCATTTCAACCGCTTCTGAGATGGCGATCCCCAGTGAACCTGGACTCTGTGGATCTTTTTCCAGGATAGCTCTGCCCGAATCTGTGAGGTGGGTAGGGCTGGCAAAAACCTGAGCACCATAGGTTTCCATCAGGAACCTGCGATAGGGTTTCTGATCATAGGAAACCCGGACCATGTACACTTCAAGGTCTAACCCAAAGAATCTGCATGCCATCGACAAAGCGGACCCCCACTGACCGGCGCCTGTTTCAGTGGTCATGGCTTTGACCCCCTCCTCTTTATTGTAGAATGCCTGGGCAACGGCTGTATTTGATTTATGGCTTCCAGATGGGGATACACCTTCATACTTGTAATAAATATGTGCGGGGGTACCCAGAGCTTGTTCCAGCCGAATAGCCCTGAGCAAGGGGGTGGGTCTCCACAATTTATAGATCTCCCTGACAGGTTCGGGGATATCGATATATCGCTCCGTGCTAACTTCCTGGGCAATGATCGAATTCGGAAAAATTGCAGAAAGGAATTCTGGGGTAACAGATTCCTTGGTCACCGGGTGAAGCGCGGGGGAAGGAGGGACCGGGCTGTCAGCGGTGATGTTGTACCAGCACCGGGGCAGTTCCGATTGGGGTAGATCAAAACGGGTTTGGCTTGACATTTTTCCTCCAAAGATTGAATTGAACGGTAGGGAGGAGTTAAAAATAAAAACAGCATTTCTCCCTTCGCGGGGACGAACGCTGCTCATCCGTGGTGCCACCCCGGTTAAGCTGGTTGTATAAAAAAGACCCCGATGAATGCATCGGAGCCGCCAGCTTCACTCGTTTCCGGTACGGTAGAATCTCTACGATACCATCAGTCCTGCTAACGGAGACCATTCCGGCGTGGGGTACTCAGCGATCTTTTCTCCCAGCAACTCCGAGGTCCATTCCTCTATTCCATCCGGGCAGGTTTTCACCTTATCCTGCTCTCTGAACCTTCCGGAAACAGAGTACTCGTCCTCTTCAAGGTAAATTCTTGTTTGATTTCGCTTGATTATAGGTAGTTTACGATACTTGTCAAGAGGTCATTTGGGAATATTTACACCCGTCGAAGAATAGATCGCTATCGAAGGTTCAACCTGAGTGTGATGCCTGGTGAGTTTGATGTACCAGAACACCAGGGCTATACCCAATAAAATGATCAGGAGTCCCATAAGCCCTCCTTCAGGACCAAAATTCCCGCCCGTAAGGAAAGTGGGTCCGGATTGGATTATCCGAAACACATTGAACTCACTCGCCACCCCACTGACCGGGAACCCGAAGAGGATCCCTTCGGTAAAATTCCAGGCAATATGAATACCGATGGAAAGCCCCAAATTACCTGTCAGGATATATCCCAATCCCAGTAACACGCCTGCCATTGCCAGCAGGATGATCGTCCCTGCGGAAACGGAAGGGTTGGCGATATGCAAAGATCCAAACACAATCGAGGATATCCCCAGGCTTATGCCGATGGCGAGACGGGGTGAAATTCGGAGATTCCTCAAACCTTCCGCAGTATTGCGAAGCAAATATCCACGGATAAGGGATTCCTCAAAAAAGCCCACAGCCACATAGAAAATGAAATACATCACCAATCCCAGCCAAAATGGTACCAGGGGAAGGGAGGAATAGCCAACCTGCAGAATGTGGGTCCATCCAAAAGCAAGTTCCAGACCAAAAACCACAGCCAGCAAGAACACTCCGATGAATAACCCAACCCCCAAATCCATCCACCATTTACCGGAAACGCGGAAACCAAATTCCGCAAAGGGTCGCTTGTCAATAAATCGTGAAGCAAACCAGAGGGCAGCAAGAATACCTGTAACTGGCAGGATGGATCTCAGAGTTGAATTGATGATGAAATTCGGGATGCTCCCTGTATCCGTTGCCCTGACGCCTATAAGATCTACAGCACCGCCCAGAATCAAATCCAAACCAAGGTAAATAAAGATGAAGACCAAGCCAAAATAAACGATCCGGAGCAAAGCAGGCAAACGATTCTCCTGCGGATTCCAAAAGAGGTCCTTCCATCGGAACGGATGATCCGCAGTTTTATATTTTTGAGAAATACTTTTTTTCAATTTCATTCCATTTTTCCCCTTGATTAATCGAAATAAATGGGCTCATGAGCGGAGAAGCTTTTTCAATTTCTACTGCCATCCTCTGAGCCATCCTGCGGATGGAAAAATGTGCATTCGAAGCTGTCCGGAGTTGAAGCAAATGAAGTGCCGCCCGTAGATTCAAGTTCACCAAAACCCGCCGGTTGAAAGCGTTCGGTATCACGTAAGCCCCAACATCTGGATATTCCTGGAATATTCGCTGCCAGGTTTCTTCAACTTCTTGCATCACTTCCTGGTATTCTTTGATGAGAACCGATTCCGCAATATCCTTTGGGATGGTGTACCCGAGGTCTGCTCCCAACTGTTGGGGAGTCTGCGTCATCATGCGATGCCGTTTCAATTCATAATAAGCTCCCTGGTCCAGGATCAGATCGAAAGTAAAATTTGCATATTCCAATTCCCGTAATGTTTCATCATGAGCCCCCCGATCATTCAAGAGGCATTCGATGAGATGGATTTTCTCATTTAAATCCATTTTTTTGATTTTTCCGATCGCCTGATCAAAACTGAGATTGGAAAACCTATAGAGCACTGCTGCCAATATTTTCTCTTCGCCGTCCTGGTTGTAATAAACCAACTGGCACCAATCCGAGGAATCGGTATTGTTTGGGGATAATTTTCTTCCGAAGGAGCTTAATTCAGAACAGGTTTCCACCAGATAAGGCATCGATTCTGCATATTTCACTAAGGTGGGAACAACCTTTATCGCTTGAGCTTTAATTTCTTTGCCTACCTGCCTGATTTCATCCACCGGGTTGGAGATCATCTTTTTTAACGCATATTCCAGAGCACGGGCATTGATCGAGACACCTACATTCGTCACGGATGCAGCGGGTAATAAATATCGGCAATTATCTATGGTTAGGTTCCTGATTCGAGACTCAAATTCTTTATCCGGTTCCCCATTTTCTTGAGGATGATTCCTTCGAACAACTGGGGGAAGGGTTATCAAAGCTTTTCGATACACGTCGAACAAATGATGGCAAGTCTCGATATATGAGTCCCCTGAAGGATTCCCTTTCAGTTCCAAAGGGACGATAAAATCATCATCCTCCCACTTCTGATAACGTGAAGATTTTTCTGTGTAAGAAGCCAACCGGTTCGATTCGAGACATTCGGCAGCCAGGCGGGAAATGTTTTCCACCGCAATATGAAGCACAGCGTGCTCAGCAACGGATGAATGACCATAGCCAACCACCCAGCGTTCATTGAACTGATTTGTTTTTTCTTCTGTTAATTCCTGGGCTATTTCTCTGAAAGTAAGGGGGGATCGCGACGTCTTAGCAAAAGTAACTGCAATCGCTTCCTGGGTTAGTTTTTGGGGATCAAGAAGATAGACCTGGCGTTCGTGGGGCATTGGCAAAAACCTCATGGGAGTCTTCCACATCCTGTTGGATCTTTCCTTTTAGTTCCTCAATCGTGGTGAATTTTTCCTCAGGGCGCAGATATTTCAGGAATTCCAGCGTTAAGGTTTCATTATAAAGGTCCTGGTCAAAATCAACTAAATAGGGTTCAATGGTCGGTGTCATTTCGCCTTTATCGAAAGTTGGGCGTAGCCCGATGTTGGTGACGGCCGGGAACCGTTTGCGTTTCCACCAACTCCAGGTGGCATATATGCCATTCGCCGGGATCAATTTGATGGGATCATATTCGATGTTCGCAGTGGGAAAACCAAGGCCTTTCCCGCGACCCTCGCCATGCACAACTTTCCCAGACACCCGGTACAGCCTGCCTAGCATCTCGGCAACTTCATGCACCTGCCCCAACGCCAACACCTGTCGGATCTGACTTGAGGATATCGTATTAGGTCCTAACTGCATCAATTCGGTCACTTTTACCTCAAATCCCCATTTCCGCCCCAATTCTCTCAAGGTTTCCACCTTCCCTTGCCGGTTCTTGCCAAGGGTGAAACCCTGTCCAATCCATAACTCTTTCATCCCCAGGTGGTCTGTCAACAATGTGACAAATTCCTCGGCAGAAAGATTCGCAAGATGCTGATTGAAATTCAAAGTCAGCAAGGCATCGACCCCCATTTCTGCCATCAGGTTTTTTTTCTCTTCGGGGGTTGTCAGGTAATATGGCATCGGAATATTTCGTAAAACCACCAGGGGGTGTGGAAAAAAAGTGATCACGACAGCGAACTCTCCATGAGCATGCGCTGTCCTAACCAGCTCGTTGATCAATGCCTGGTGGCCCAGGTGTACACCATCGAATGAACCAATGGTCACCCAGGATTTTTTCAGGTTAATGGTCGTGAGGTCGTTAAAAGTTTGCATCAGGAGAAAAACACCTTTTTCGGCTGCCATTCATTCGTGGCAATGTCAAAATCCAGCAATGCGATTAATTCCCCGGCTTCACTTACCCCTCGAGCCTGGACGATCCCCGGGTTCTCCCCGGGGATCCGATGCCCGTGCCGGAGGGCATCTACCTGTTCGTTGGTTAATTCGATCGACTTCCAATCTGAAAGGGCTTCCGCTGCAGGGATCAGATATTGGTACCAGGTACCATCCATGAAAGAATCCCGCAGTTTTCGCAGGGGTATGGCATCTCGCAGGGTGAAACGTCCGCTCTTGGTTCGACGTAAACCCACCAATGTGGCCCCACAACCCAGTTTTTCACCGAGGTCGTGCGCCAGGGAACGAACATAGGTACCCGATGAACAATAAACATCGATTACTGCTTCCGGAGGAGCCCATTCCAATAGCTCGAGGCTGTAGACCTGGATAATGCGCGGAGCTAATTCCACTTCCTCGCCTTCGCGAGCTTTTTCATAGGCTTTTTGACCCTGAACTTTGATCGCGGAGTAAGGAGGAGGAGTTTGCTCTATTTGCCCCACAAATGACTTCAGCATTTCCTGAAACTGTTCTTCGGTAACATTCACTTCCTTGCCCGTGGTCAGAACTTCTCCATCGGCATCATAGGTATCCGTGGTTTCACCCAGGCGGATGACGGCCTGGTAACGTTTATCGGAAGCGGACACATATTCACTCAAGCGTACTGCTGGTCCGACAAGGATTACCAACACCCCGGAAGCCCGGGGGTCGAGTGTGCCAGTATGTCCAGCCCTGCGGATGTTCGTGCCCCGCCGGATGATCTGAACCACCTCGTGAGAAGTCAAACCGACAGGTTTATCTACAACTATCACGCCAGATACAGCGTTGGCTATTTCCTGATTTGAGTGTTCCATTTCTTAACTCCCTAGTTTCCCATATTCGATTCTAAAGTTGAATAATGTTCATCAATTAATTTGTGAGTGGCTTCCAGAATTCTGGTCCTGATTTCATCCAGCGTCCCTTTCAGATCTGCGCCTGCAGCAGCAGGGTGACCGCCACCCCCGAAGGCCAATGCCAGCGCTGAAACATCAATCCCGTTCTTAGCCCGCCAGCTGACCTTCACAGCGTCCTTCTTTTGCTCTATGAATAAAACAGACACATCGACATCTTCGATGTTCGATAACAAATTATTCAATTCTGCATCATCCAAACCTGGATACTTCGCTTCTGCCCGGTCAAGCATGTGGAGTTGGGTCCAGATCAAACCGTCTTCCTTTTGGAGATTGACCAGCCCATATCCCCAATATCGCATGGCTTCAAATTGAGGCCGCATCAATGCCTTGGAATACAGTTCTGGCAGGTTCGCACCCATATCCATGAGATTCGCAGATAAACGTAAAGTCCCGGAATTCATATTGGAAGTTCGGAATCCTATCGAATCGTAAATGATTCCGGATAGGAGAATTTCAGCTATCGGTTGAGTAATGGGAAAATTCCACTTCGGTAACCATTCCGCGAGAATCGCAGATGTCGCAACCGATCCGGGTTGGACCAGGTTGGCTTTGGCGAAATTCAAATTCGTAATGTGATGATCGATATTGATATCCGGTTGAATTTCACCCAGACTTCCCCCCACCCGCAGCATGTCCGAACAGTCCACAACAACGCGGCAATCATACTCTCCTTCGGACTTCTTGGTAATTTGGTTGTTCCCGGGAATGTGTTGAAAAACCTTCATCACCCCATCTTTCATCACCATTTGGACTTCTTTTTGGGCGTTCTCCAATGCCAGACCCAGTCCCAGAACGGAACAAACTGCATCTCCATCCGGACGGATATGAGAAACAATCAAGATCCGTTTGGCTTTTTCAAGAACCTGACCAACCTGCGAGCCGGCGTCCAAATCTACTTCCTTTTCGATTTTTTCGGAGTGTCGTTTTTCAGCTCCAGAATGAGTTTCTCTATGTGGTCCGCATGTTCGGGCGTGACATCCCAATGGAATCGCAAGCGTGGAAAAGCTCGTAGTTCAATGGTCTTCGAAAGCTTCCGTCGAAAGAAACCGGTCGCCGCCTCCAGACCTTTCATTACTTCCTTTTCCCGAACCTGACCCTCTATGGCTGAAACATACACATCCGCGTATGCGAGTTCCCTATCGACGGTCACATCGGTAATGGAGATACCGATGAGCCGTGGGTCGTGTATCTCGCCCATGATTAACATTTCAGATATGTCTTGGCGGATCCTATCACCGATCCGTTGTAACCTTATTTCTGATGGCATATTTCCTCAACTACCCCGGGGACTACCCATTTCGTTCCATGGTGTAGCAAATGAGCAGATCCCCCGGTTGAAAATCATTGAAACCCTTGATACCCACACCGCATTCAAACCCGGTGCGGACTTCGCGGACGTCCTCTTTTTCATGTTTAAGGGACGATACATCCCCATCTGCTACCTTTTCACTATTGCGCATCACTCGGATTCGACCATTTCGGCGCAGCTCGCCTTTCAGGACCCGGCTTCCGGCAATCGCTCCCACCTTGGATATTTTGAAAACTGCTAGAACAGCTGCCTGCCCATATTCGACTTCCCTGTACTCGGGTTCGAGCATGCCTTTGAGAGCTTTTTCCACATCCTCAATCAAACGGTAAATAATATCGTAAAAGCGGATGGAAACACCTTCTCCATCTGCCAGCCTCTTGGCAGCAGGATCTGCCTGAACATTAAAACCAACCACGATGGCTTTAGAAGCTGCTCCCAACATAACATCACTGTCGGTAATATTTCCAGTTTCTGCCTGGAGGATATTGATCTTGATATCTCCCTTGCTTAAATCTTTAAGGGAATTCACAATGGGTTCCAAAGAGCCCTGCACATCCGCCCGTACGATCAAGTTAAGTTCCTTGATCTCGCCAGCTTTAAACTTGGTGAATAATTCCTCCAGGGTGGCTTTTGGAATAGCAGCGGTTTTAGCCTGGGTTTTCGTTTTGAGATCATCGACCAAACCCCTGCCAGCCCGCTCACTTTCAACTACCTGAAATACATCCCCTGCTTCCGGAACTCCATCCAAGCCTAAAATCCGAACAGGGGTGGAAGGGCCTGCTTTGCGAATGGGATGTCCGCGGAAATCGAACATAGCCCGGATTTTCCCGCAAGCTTTTCCAGCCACAACCACATCACCCATTTCGAGTGTGCCATTTTGGATCAAAAGGGTTGTGGTTACTCCCTTGGCTTTTTCAATGGAAGCCTCAATGACCGTTCCGATCACCTTACCTTTGGGGTTTGCCAGGATTGGATTGCTATCTGCAACCAAAAGAACAGCCTCCAAAAGATCATCCAGGTGTTCTTTTTGTTTGGCGGAGACAGGCACCATAATGGTGCTGCCTTCCCATTCATCCGGGACAAGACCCAAATCCGATAATTGCTTCTTAGTTAGATCGATATTCGCAGTCGGACGATCGATCTTATTTAAGGCCACAATGATCGGCACCCGGGCTGCTTTGGCGTGGTTGATAGCTTCTTTCGTTTGGGGCTGCACCCCATCGTCCACAGCGACGACCAGAACTACGATATCCGCTCCCTGTGCACCTCGGGCACGCATGGCAGAAAAAGCTGCATGACCCGGTGTATCCAGAAAAGTGATCGTGCGACCCTTGTGTTCCACCTGGTATGCGCCGATATGCTGTGTGATTCCACCAGCCTCACCGGCTGCCACCTCGGTATGTCGGATGGCATCCAATAAAGTGGTTTTACCATGATCGACATGCCCCAGGATGGTGACCACGGGTGCTCGGATTGTCAGGTCCTTGGGGTCTTCTTCCAGGATGATCTTCCGCCAGTAAGGGATTTCCCCTGTTTCGGTTTCAATGGTTTGAGCCTCAGCTTCAGGCTTGGCTTCCATCCCCATTTCAGAGGCCACTACAGCTGCTGTATCGTAATCGATTAGTTGATTAATATTGGCAATTACCCCATTTGCCATCAGTACTTTGATTACCTGGATCGGGCTCGTGCCCATCATCTGTGCCAGATCGCGCACAGTTATGCTGCTGGGCAGTTCAATAGTTTTGACGACGGTCTCGCCCATATTCCACCTCTTTCTAGGTTGTTCCCCTCATGTCCCTGCTACGGGGTTGTCGGCTCAAGCCAGATTCAATTCCCGGACCTTGCCATTCCTTCAACCTGTAAAAATAACGATTTTCATTACTCCTTTGGTTCTGATTCAGATTCTGGCAGAGTCTGAACAAATAGCTCCAAAGTCAACCTGTCGCTGGCTTTTAGCTCCGTTTTCAAGGCATTCGCCAACGATCCTTTCAAACCAACCATCCAGCAGGAGCGCTGATCGTGGAGGTAAGCTCCCCGACCTGCCATTTTGCCTGTCGGATCCAACCGGATGCCATCCTCGGTGCGAACGATCCGGATCAATGACCTCTTGGGTAAAACCATCCGACAACCCACACACGTCCGCTGGGGAATGTGTTTAACCCGAGGTCGCATCTTGTGAGGCATTCAAGCTCCGCTCATACATCTTCCGTAAAGGTATCGTCACCGCGTTTGTGCTTTTTGTGGGCAATGGTTATATCGCGATCCGGATCATATTCCACGACAACACTCTTCACTTTTTTCTTTTTCTTATCCTTCACGTCCCCTTCGGTTTCCTCTTCTTCTTCTACGGCTTCTTTCTTGATGGTACCAAGTTTGAAGAGCTCATCGAAGGACAATTCCGGTTCTTCTGAAGCAGGTCCTTTTTCTTCGATAGTTTCAGGTTGCACCTCAACAGTTTCAGGAACCTCAACACTTTCCGGTTCTGCTGGCACAACTGCTTCTGGTTCAGCCATAGCCTCTGGGGTTGGCACAGCGGCAGTTTCATCCTTGACCGGCAAAAGCATGCTCACCAGCTTGTTGATCTCAACCATCGCCTTAGGACCGATCCCCTGCAACCCCAGGATTCTGTCTGAATCGCGTTTGATCTGTTCCAGCAAGGATCCCGTAGTTTCAATTCCCGCTCCCTGCAAGGTGAAAGCGACATGCTCGGGCAGCCCGGAATCAAGGATGTTCTGTTCAAAAATTCCTGAGGGTAAAGCCGCTTTTATCTCGGCCAACAAAGTATCATCCACCGTTTCAACAACAACGGGTGTCTTGATTGCGATCGTTCGTTTCTCGACCCTGTCAACGAACCGGACCATCTGATCGTATTCCTCAGGCGGCAAGGGTTTACCTTCCGCTTTGCGGGCTAGCATATCTTCAATGGCAGGGACAATTTCCTTTTCTGCTTCAGCAATCTCAAACAGCGATTCATCATTCTTGAGCTTGAACAAGGCATCGGCAGCTGCTTCGGGCAGGCTCTTAATATCAATCCGCCAATTGGTCAACTTGGCTGCCAGTCGGGCGTTTTGCCCATCTCGCCCGATGGCCAAAGACAGCTGGTCTTCAGAAACAACCACAGTGGCGGTTTTACCTTCTTCGCCATGCTCGTTCAAATAAACACCGCTTACCCGGGCAGGTGAAATGGCTTTCATTATAAATATAGCAGGATCGCTATTCCACTCGATGACATCAATCTTTTCATCATGAAGCTCGCGAACGATGGCTTGAATACGGGTGCCTTTGATTCCGACGCACGCCCCCACCGGATCGATACCCGGCTGGGTTGCAGAAACGGCTACTTTGGCTCGCTGACCAGGTTCTCGTGCAATGGAGCGGATCTCGACGATCCCATGGTATATCTCGGGCACTTCATTTTCGAGCAGTCGTCGAAGGAAGTTACGATGGGTCCGGGAAAGGATGATCTGTGGTCCGCGGGGTGATTCTTTCACTTCAGCCACGAGAGCGCGTAAACGGTCATGAATCCGAAAACGCTCTCCAGGAATCATTTCTTTGCGAGGCATGCTGCCTTCCGCTTTCATTTCCAAGCCAATGGTCATCCCCATCATGTTGACTGCCTGGATAATCCCGCTGACAATTTCACCCAGCTGCTTCTCGTAGTATCCGATCTGGGCAGAGTGCTCTGCTTCTCGGATTCGCTGCTGGATCACTTGGCGAGCGGTCTGGGCGGCTACCCGACCAAAATCCTTGGGGGTACTTTCCACGATGACCATATCCCCCAGTTTGGCTTCAGGGTTTACTTTATGTGCCTCTTCCAGGGTGACTTCCGTGGTGGGCTCGAGAACATCTTCAGCCACCTCTTTTTCGGCATAGACTGTCACCTTGCCGGTCTCAAGATCCACCTTGGCTTCCACATGCTGTTCCGTGGATGTGTTTAGCGCGCGGCGATAGGCAGATACCATTGCCGATTCGAGGGCTTGAAGGATGATCTCTTTGGGAAGACCTTTCTCTTCCAGCACTTCATTGAACGCCAGGGTAAATTCGTTTTTCATGCTCGCTTTTCTCCAGATATTCAACTCTTATAAGCAGAAAAGTGGGGGTTGCCCACTTTTCAGTGTTTACTCACAACGATGACTGGATTATTTTATCACATGCCTATCAAGGTTGCAAGATGATCCATGTTCATTGGGGCAGCTTACAAGAAGATAAGATCCATTAAGTGTTCACTTGCTCCGGTTTGATCCTGATAATTTCCCGCACTTCCTCCTTATTTTTCTTCACATAGGGGGATGTGCCCGTGTAGCG
>Ga0182021_10006972_pt1 | contig 13392 bp, 21 predicted proteins | sample 612E3MmetaG_FD_120493 | JGI IMG/M metagenome (GOLD analysis project Ga0182021, IMG submission 120493) | Permafrost microbial communities from Stordalen Mire, Sweden - 612E3M metaG (Illumina Assembly) | ecosystem: Environmental > Terrestrial > Soil > Wetlands > Permafrost | place: Sweden...
CGTTGAAAACTTTCTCCCCGCGAGGAAGTTGTTTTTGTCTGTACAAGGGCCGTTAGCTCAGTTGGTAGAGCATCTGACTTTTAATCAGGTGGTCCTGGGTTCGAATCCCAGACGGCTCACCACTTTTTAGCCTCAGAATAACACTTTTAAACCGTCTCATTATTCTTTTACAACCTGATTTGTCAACATTTTGTCAACATTTTTCTCAGGTTTTGCATTTGCTGACAAAAACTCATCCATCTTCTGTGCCGCGGCTTCCTGCAGGCCGGGGGCAACGTGACTATAAGTATTCAAGGTTATCTGAATACTAGAGTGCCCTAAACGCTCCTGAACGATTTTGGGGTGTACGCCGGCTGAAAGAAGATAGGTAGCATGGGCGTGTCTCAAGGAATGTAGCGGCATTGGAGGTAACCCGGCTTTCCTTAAGGTCTTAGCGAAGATATGGCTAATTGTTGAAGGATCCAGCGGCGAACCATCGGTATGACAGAAGATATAATCGTCATCGGGCAATTTAGTTTCTTCGGCGGCTTTATCGTCTTTAGAGTCTTTAGCGTCCAAGGAGGCTCTGAGGGCTTCCTGCGCTTCTCTATGCTGCCTTAATACGAGAACACTGTTGGAAGAAAGCGCGACTTTACGTTTCCCTGCGGCCGTCTTCGGTTCCTTGATTAACGTCTCCCCGCCCATTCGATTAAGCGAACGGGTGACCTTTATGTAGCCGGTAGCGCCGAGATCAACATCTTTCCATTGCAGCGCCAATGCTTCACCGCGCCTTAAACCAGTATGCAGCAGGGTATAGAAGAGAGGATAGTTACCTGTTTCCCGGGCGGCCTTAAAGAAGATATCCAGCTGCTCCGGTGCCAAGGTTGGAATAGTCGTATGCTCTGCCCTGGGCGGGTCCATTGCCCGCGCTGCATTTCGATACAACAACCCTTGCTTAACAGCATGTCCCAACGCCTCAGCGAGTAATCCATAAATGTAGTGAACAGTCCGGCCGCTCAGTCCGGACTGTTTCTTTTTACCGTATAGCGTCTGTAAGTGGCGTGGCTCCAAATCGATCAAGGGGAGTTTACCGATTTCAGGAATGATGTGTTTTTTAATGAGACCGGAATAGCTCTCGATCGTTTTAGGGGAACAGTTAACGGCAACGTAATCATTCAGCCATCCTTCAAGGTAAGAGGCTACGGTTAAGCCTTTGGGTGTTTTGACATAGCCGTGTTTTGCGATCTCCGTTAACAATTCTGACATTCTATCCTGGGCTACTCCCTTGTTACCGTGGACAGTTTCGTAGCGTTGTTGACGCTCTCCGGTGACCGGATCCTTACCGATGTCGACCGTGATCGTCCAGCTGCCTTTTGTGCGCTGCCTAAGATTTCCTCTCATTTTGTGCCTCCTCCATCATTTATTTTGTAAGCAGTAAGTATGTCAGTTGGTATCCAAGCCCATCCCTTTTCAGTGCCCTTTTCAATTTTATCTGCTTGATTGAAAACTTGATTGAAAAGACTTGCCGCAATTCTGCTATGTTCTTCGAAATCCATAGTTTTCCATTGTTCACTTTTACTTATAAACCGTAGCCAATACGCATAGACCTTATCAGCTTCTTCAGTGAGGCCAATTTTTTCAAGTCTACGAGAGTATTTGTAGGTATCAATGCCTAACGAATGTTCAACCACATCTCCAGCACTATATCCCCAAGTAAATACTTTTTTAGGGATACCAGAATTCGGTAGAGTTTCTGGTATTAAATCATTTCTCAATTTCTTCATTTCTCCGACATATACAGCCGTATGCCATTCCCAACTGGGAGCTAAAGAATATTCAGCATCCAAGTCACGTGTTTCAAAATCGATTGCTAAGGCTTCGCAAATTCTTTCTCTATTCGAATATGACTGGCACCAATAATACAAAATACTAGGGATGGGTTTATCAGGTTCTCCCCAATGTTTCCCAACATCTCTGAGATAGCAAGCCCATTTTGCATCTCGTATGGTAAATTCTAACCCCGCTGCAAGGCACCATGACCATAGTAATAATAGATCGCTGGTGGCTTCCGGTGATAAGTGATATTCAACCGATTTTCCAATACTCCACGGTTTATCTTCTTCGGTTTTATCAGGGGCTTTTTGAAAAAGTTTTAACATCGTTGCTTGAGCAGGTGGTTTAAGGCCCTTTTCTTTGAGTTCCTGCTCTACTTTCTCAGCAAGTGCAAGCCTTTTCATGCCCGGGTTCTTCATTGCAGCCGTTATTACATATTCTTCTATGTTTCTTGGTAGTGGCTGACGACCTCTTTTACGTTTTTCCATATTTAAATCCTTAAGTATTTAATCTGAGCTACTATTCAATACTTCAACTTTCCTGAATAAAGCCTTGTCAATAGTAATAATAATACTTTACAATTAAAGCGTCAAGGGACAAAGAGAATAGACACCCACAGAACATGCCAGAAATGGTGACTCTGAAAAAAGGATAATAGACGATGCTCGAAAAGGTTGATGATGCAAAGAAAAAACATGACAGAAAACAAGCCCGCCGCCGTATGCGAAAGAAAGGGTTTGTGGAAATCATGGAAATCGTGGAAATCAACGGCAAAATGTCCAAAGAGAAAATAGAAGAGATCGTGGAGCAAAACAAAAAGGCCAAGAAGCACAACGACGATGCCGAGAAGGACAACAAACTGGTATGGGAAAAAGTCCAATGGAAATATGAACGGATACTAAACGCTCACTCTCACGATGTCATTGACCTAACGCCCTATAACGCGGTACGTTTCATCAGGCATGAACCAGACAAGATAATATAAACGAAATTAACTTCTTTACCTGCAAAGCTCGCTTAACCGGCGGGCTTTTTTATTTATAGAAATTTTAAGGAGGAGAAAATGGTCAATCAACTAAAAAAATGGAGGGCACAACTTGCATACTCGCAACAGGAATTGTCTATTCAAGCCAAGGTATCCCCGGCGATGCTGGTAGCTGTAGAACGCTACAACTATCTTCCCGGTCCGGAGGTGCGCACTAAGGTGGCCAATGCACTGGGTATCTCAGAGGCCACTATCTGGCCCGGTATTGAATCAACGGAGGTGAACGCCAATGGTAACAGCTGAAAAGCGTCCCGATCTGGCAATGTCACCGGAGGAATTCTCACAATCAACCGGCCTCTCATTAACCTACGTGTATCAACTGTTCCGAGGGGATAAGTTGCCCGGCGGCCTTCATCCGGTGAAAGCCGGGCGGCGCTACCTGATCAGCCGGCGGGCAGTAGAAAACTGGTTAGCCGGAGAGAAGCCCGCGGACGGGTAAAACATTACAGACTGGAGGACAGACAGATGGACAAAAAAACAGACGAAATTCTTCAATGCCAGGACTGTGGCAAGCGGTTCATATTTTCCGCAGGTGAACAACGCTTCTACCAATCCAAAAATTTGAAATCCCCACCGCTTCGGTGCCCGGATTGTCGGGTTTTAAGAAAACAGACGATTAACCGGCCTGATCCGGAGGCGCGTCGATGATAAAAACAGTACAACTATTGGCGGAAATACCGGAGCCCATGGCTACTTTCCAGCAGTTCAATCGGTTTAATCACTTCGATATCCCGGACCTAAGCGATGAGGAATTGAAAGAGGAACTCTGGTCACTGCGTTCACTTCTTTTCTGGTTACCTCCCCGTCATTGGATCCGTGATCGCGTCAAAGAATTGGGGAGAGAATACGGCCGGCGGCACTATTCCCAGAATACCCAGAATGCCCCAAGGCTACAGCCTCCGAAGAAAACGGAGGACTTCTACTAATGCAGAAAGAATTAACAGCGCACACAGTCCTTCAATGGGTGACACTGGCATCTGGGGCTTTCAATACCCGGCAGATTTGTTCAGAGTTAAACATTACCACTCCTGAAGGTAAGAACAATCTAAGAGTTATTCTTCACCGGCTATGTGAATCCGGTGTAATTGCTCGCACTGCTATTGATGGGACATACCGCCGGGTAGATAACGAAAAGAAGCTGATCGATTGGGAGAATGCGGACATTACAGCGAATATCCCGATTCAACTCCCCTTTGGCCTTCACAACCTCTGCAAGGTATACCCCAAGTCAATCATCATCGTGGCGGGGTCAAAGAACGAAGGCAAAACGGCCTTCCTGATGCAATGTATCAAACTGAATATGGGTAACTTCAAGATAGACTTCTTTAACAGCGAAACCGGTCCCGAGCAGCTGAAAGCCCGGTTTGAACAGTTGGCTATCCCCCGCCCGGCGCCTTTCACAACTTATGAGCGGTATGACAACTTCGCTGATGTTACCGAACCAACGTACTTATCGGTCATTGACTACCTTGATTTGAACGCTGAAGTATATATGGTTGGGGAGGAAATAGATAAAATATTCCGCAAATTAACGACCGGCTGCGCGATCATAGGACTGCAGAAGCCGCCGCCCACCGTTACTTTTATGAAAGGCGTTAAGAAGGTCATTGAACGCGACCTGGCTTACGGTGGAGGGTTTACTGCCAAGCGGGCCGTTATCTACGTATCACTTTCCAATCACCGGCTGAAACTCGTTTACTGTAAGACTCCGATGAATCCCAAGGTAAACCCGAATAATATGCAATGGTCTTACGGCTTTGATGGAAACGGCTTCTTTACCAATATCCAGCCATTCCATGAATTAAATGATGATGATTCGATTCTAATGTAACGCTTGTAATGAATGTAATGGTATGTAACAAAAGTAATGCCGTTACAAAAAGCATTACACGCCTGAGTAGCCTTGAAAACGAGGGTGTTTCAAAGCCCCTATTATACCCTTCCCCCTACAACCCCTATCGATCAATTAATACTTACTAATAGATAAGACTGAAACGCTTTAAGTGGGACGGTTTTCAATGAATAACTTGCACGGCATTAAAAAAAGACCCGAAAAATACCAAACCCGCTCCCTTCTTGAAAAGTTCTTTCTTCATGTCCAAGTTGCTGCTTCCGGCTGCTGGATCTGGAAGACACCCCAGAAGGACGGCCGGTGTCAGTTCTATGATGGTGACCGGCAATTAAGCCCTCAAACGTGGGCTTATCGCTTCTTTAAGCGCCGCCCGGTACCGGCTAACCATATTCTAAAAACAACCTGCGGCGATCCGCTGTGTGTCGCGCCCTGGCATTTGAAGTCAGTGAAGTTAGAACGTGCACTTTTAAAAGCGCGTACAGCAAGCGTAGAGGCGCACCACGCTATCACCCATTGCCCGCACGGTCACCAGTATTCAGAAGAAAATACGTACTATTACAAGAACGCTCTCGGTCACACGGCCCGGAATTGTAAAACTTGCATGAAAGAACGGGACCGAAAACGTCAAGAAAATAACAACTTATTGGAGGTCAATTAATGGTTCAAGGAATACAAACAGATCCCGGTCTTCCTGAAGAGACAAAGAGAAAAATGCTGATGCTCTGGCAATGGTTAGGGCGGCCTCGAATCGAATTGAAAGAAAGCGGTATTGAGATCTGCAACATGGTTAAGTTCATATCTCAGCCGATGCTTCCGTCTCAGATTGCCGCCTTAACGGCATGGTACGAGCAAAACGCACCCGGCTTTAATATCGAGGAATCAATGATGAATAACGAAAGGATTAGATAGGGGGTTACAATGGCTGAAGAAATTATTGAAAGAATCCAGGAAACGTACAGTGTGGCCAACGATGACGAGGCCGCTGAGATTGTCCATGAGGGCAATTTAAGCCGCTTCACTGAGATACCAAAGGGCGGCTGGACAATGGCAGAAATCGGCAAAAGAGTCCGGCAACTCAAGCAGATGTTAGCCGATACCACCGCCAAGGGACAGAATACTGACGATATCAGAGTGGCTCTGAATACCGTCCGCGATATGGTAAAACAGTGCGTCCCTGCCCGAGATGCGACCGAAGCACCGGCGCCGCCCATGATTCAAGAGGAAATCAATCAGAAAGTGCGCGAGGCCATTGTCTACGGATACCAGGAAGAAAAGCGCCGGGAGTTTGGTGATTACTTCCTGAGTAGACATCCCGGCCGCCACGAGGCCATCAAGGAAGCCGCTGAGGGCACAGCTAAAACCGTTCAATTTGTTGACGATTAAATAAATTAAAAGTGAGGGAAAACAACATGTCAGAGTTGATACCATCAATCAGTTATTCAGATTTCAAACATTTAACTCCGGACCTGATCAGGCAAATGCAGAGTGTAGAGGTTACAGACGATAAAGGTCAATATATTTTCACTGCAATCGTGCCGCAAACTCTCTACATTCAAGGCTCGGCTGCAGATACGGCAATGATCAGTAACAGTGTGGGCGGCAAAGCCCCTTCCGCGCTATTGGGACACTGATAAACAGGGCAACGCAGGCATAATACCGCTCTGCAGGGGAGTTTTAAGTCGGAATGATTCACCGGCTTAACGGCTAGCCCCCGGTTTTTCTTCCCTGCAGGGCATTGTTAGTAAATAAAATTAAAGAGGTATTGAATTTGTGGAAACTTTAGAAGAATGTCGCAATCGTATCCAGGCAATCAGAAAGCAAATAGTGGAGGGTGAAAGCCGCGGCGAGGACACAAGCAAACTCGTAGAATCCCTCAAACGTGCCCGGACAGAAGAAAAGAACATTATGGACGCGGAGATCAATGACGCAGAGCTTGCGGAACTGCGTACAATGGCCGCACAGCGCTCCGAATGGCAAAAGGCCGCCCAGTCTATCGCCGAGCGGGTAAGCCGTCAGAATGAGGCAGTCAGCCGCTTCCTGAAGGCAAGGGACGGGGTGACCATAGAACTATTATCCATCATTGAAAAACTCCGGCCCCTCGTTGAAGCGCAACAGGCGTGTTATGCAGAATTTGAGAACGCCGCCTCCTTCAATAACGCAGTCGCGACAATCCCGAAAGGCTACCTGCCCGCTATTACCTGTCACAATCTTGCCATGAATGACGATAAGATCATGGGACTTCATTTATCGAATTTGAGTCTCGTTGAAGACTTCGAATCATGGCGGGAAACGTTGGACAGTATTATCAAGACTCAGGAAACGTTCACCGGATTGACCGCGGGCCCGGACGCCATCACTTCAGAAGATACAAACTCACCGGCGCGGTCATGCGTGATCTGCGAGCATCCGCAGCGGGAGGCCATCGATAAGGCGCTGGCTGATGGCGTTTCCCTCCGGGACATTGAAGCGCAGTTCCCCGGCGCCAGCCGTTCATCCCTTTCCCGGCATAAGCAGCATGCAAATATTTCAGAAATAAAAGAGTTCAACCTTGCCCGGGAGGTATAATGACGCAATTTAACTTTTCGGTAACATCAAACTTCGATACTGCAGCGGTAAAGGAGAAGATCGAGAAGGCAGCGCATGACGCCTTGAAAGATGTCATCGTAGCGGTAGCCAAGCAAGCTATTGAGGATAGTCCCGTGTCCGGTATGTGGCCGAGTATCGCCAAAGATGTGGTGATGGTAAGTAGCCGCAAAACGAAGTCCAGCCGCATGGTTCCCAGACGAAAACCTACTGGCAACAACAAGCGGTCAATTTACTATGCTATCGGAGACCAGGTAGATCTAAGACCGCCGGGTGTGGAGGATGGTGAAAACGGCGGCGGCGGTGGTGAATTATCTTTGAACAATCTGCAGGGCGCGGTCTACTCAACTTCAGGTTACGGAGGCTACCTTTGTACAGGGACGGTGAAAACGCCCGCGCGTCCTTACATGTATCCCGCCGCAGAAGAACGCTTCACAGTGGGCGAAATGGAGGCAAGAATTAAAGAAAAACTCGGTGAATAAAAATCAATAGACTTCGCAATATATTATCAAGAAATAATCAGGAGGTAACCTAATTGAGCATAAATACACCGGTTCGGGTCCCTGTCGACCTCGATAAGCGGCGGCATTTGCTTCTGGATTTAGCCGCCGTGTGTCGCTTTGAATACAACACAAAGAAGATGTTCTTCAACCCTAAAATCTGGAATCATCTATCGAGCAAAGACGCTCACATCATGTTATGGGCGTGCTTAGTTGCTGACGATCCCGGTCTGAAACCGGAGGACGTCGTGCGCATAATGCGGGACCCGAAAATAGACCAGGAGAAGTTCAATAAGCAGATGTTCACCGCTTTCGAACTTCTAATTAATAGTTTTTTAGGAGGTAAACAAAGTGGGAATCACAGTCGGTGATCTTCTTGTCCAGCTCGGATTGGACGACAGCTCTTTAATTTCAGGTTTAAATGATGCCCAAAAGGCCATAGAAAAACACTCTAAATCATGGCAAGACTCACTTAAAGGTATCGCTATTCAGCAGGCCGCTTTGGGCGCGGCAATAACGGCTTCAATGACGAAGATAGTGCAGGCTTATGCTTCAACCGGCTCCGAATTGTACGACCTGTCTTTAAAAACAGGTGTATCTGCCAAGTCTCTGGCCGGGCTTCAGTATGCCGCCGAGCAATCAGGCGGTTCGCTTTCTACTATCGAGATGGCAATGAAGCGCGTCTCTGTAGTCATGGAAGAGGCCAAGGATCCAACGTCTGCCGCTGCCAAAGCCCTTCAGGAATTGGGTATCAGCACATCAGATTTAATCGGGCTTTCCCCTGAGCAGCAGTTTCTAAAGATTGCCAACAGCATTGCTAAAATCCCCGACCCGATGTCACGCAGTGCGGCGGCCGTCAAGATATTCTCACGCAGCGGGACGGATCTCCTTCCCATGCTGGCAGACGGCGCGGACGGCCTCCAGAAGATGATGACCGAGGGAGAAAAACTATCCGGCTGGACTGACAAGGGCGCAAAGTCAGCGGACTCTCTGGGTGACGCCTTCGCTACGTTAAAGACAGCGACAGCGGGCGTGGTAGACTCTTTGGGCGCCGCGTTTGCCCCAGTACTCAAGTCTATTGTCGATAAACTTGTCCCCGTAATCGCAAATATCAGGGAATGGATAAGTAATAATTCAGCATGGGCTAAAAACATCGGAATATTCGCCGGGACATTGGGCGTTTTGGCTTCGACAATAGCCGTGGTCACCGGCGCGCAGTGGCTTTGGAATATCGCAATGGATGCTAATCCGATCGGCGCGATTATACTGGCAATAGAGGGACTAATCGCCGTGGGCGTTCTGTTAGCAGCCAACTGGGATAAGGTAACCAAGTTCTTTAAGGACTCATGGGATCTGATCAAACTCGCCTTTGCTACCGCCGTGAAGTGGATTTCTAACACCGTATTGCTTCCCTTCATAGAATTTTACGGTAAGATACTTGGTTTGTTGACTGAGGGCGTTGGTAAAGTCGTCGGCCTGTTCAATAAAGACCTCGGCGCGTCTATTGCTGACTTCGGCAATAAAATGATAAACGCCCGGAGCGAGATAGGCAAATGGTCTGATGCTATTGTCACCGGTGCTCGTGATAGCATCTCATGGCGGCAAGCGCAGGTAGACCTTGGCAATGCCGCTAAGGACGCTACAGACAAGATGACGACCGGAGTCGAGGATTATACCAGCGCAGCCAAGACAGCCGCCCAAACTGCGGCAGACGCCCAAATAGACGGTATCAACAAGGCACTCACCGCCGCCCAAACTGCCCATGACTCCAAAATGAAGTTGCTTGATGTTGAATATGCCGGGATCTTGAAAAACATCGATGCTGCTCTCGGCAATACCATCTCAGGACTCGACAGCCAAATATCAGACATACAAAAACAGCAGCAGGCCAACGCGGACGCTATCACTGAAAGGCAGAATCAAGAAAAGGTCGCGTCTCTGCAAAGTCAGATATTGACTGAGAACGATGCAACCAGAAAAGCCGCCTTGCAGAAAGAACTTGACGACTTCCTTGTATCGCTTCAGGAAGAGAAAACCCGTCGGGGGTTGGATGACCAGATTGCCGCACTCCGACAACAAGAGAATGATGCTCGAAACTCCGCGCAAACTCAGAAGGATATTGCTCAGACAACTTATAACGATAAAAAGGCGATCCTCGACACGCAACTCACCGATTTCCAGACTGAGCAGGCCAACGAGATAACGCAAATCAACTTGACTCTGGCAGCAACAACGGCGGCCTATGACGCTGATCAAAAGGCGTTCGATGCACTTCTGGCAGACAAAACCAAGTCGATGGCTGATTACGTCACCGGGTATAACGCATGGGTAGCGCAAATGGGGGCAATGCCGAGCACTCCAGGGGCTCCTTCACTACCCGGTACAACGCCGCCGCCGTCAATGTTTGCACCTCCTAATCCTTACCCGTCACCGGCTTGGAGTGTGGGTTTGAAAGGCAACATCCCCGGCTACGTCATGGGAGGCGTTGTCAGCGGGGCAATAGGCCAACCTCAATTAGCTGTAGTGCATGGGGGCGAGATGATTACACCGAACGGCGCGACTGGCGGACATACAACAGTCGTGAATCAATATATCGCGGGCTCTGTTCGGACTGACCGCGAACTCCTGGCATTTGTGCACGAAGGTCTGCTGGTAGGCAACCGCAGCAACGCGCACCTGGGGTTCAGTTAGTAAAAACACTTGATTTAAATTAACCAGATTCACACAAAGGGGAGGGCGTGTCACACCGGCATTCCCTCCCCTTCTATTTGTTTGTGGGACATAGCTAAATTCTCGGAGGTTTAAAGTTGGCCTGCGATTTGTTGAAAGGTAAAACAAAGACTGAGGTTGTCCAGACGTGCTTGAAGTGCCCGTATGTTGGCTGCCTCCATCTGGATGAGGTAGCCGGAATCAAGTCAAAGAAATCGATGTACGAGCAGAAATCTTATGTTAACTTATCAAAGAAGTCCCGCCCGGGTAAAGAGGAACTCAAGAAGCAATTCTGCAGATGGTGCGGTTTTCCATTGGTACGCCGGCCGTTCAACACAAGCAGCGATATCCTCCAATGTTGGAATTGCTGCCCATTAGACCACCAGGTGCAAAAGTACGTAGATAAAACCTCATAGAAACAATGGTGCCGCTCCACCATCCCCAAATCTAAGGCAGGGGAAACGGCGGGGCGGCACTCTGATATTCCCAAACGCTGTAAATCGATTGTAGCGAGTCACAGACGGGTTAATTATCTTCTTTAGCCACCTCCCTTTGCTTGAGCGACCGCTTTCCCACTTCTCTTAAGGATTAGGCGCATGTCCAAGTGTTGTTTTTCATGATCCCAAGTTATCTCGTCACCAATACTGACTTGGCTTGCCATTTCCTCGGGAAGTACCTTTAAGTTGTTTTCGTTGATAACCATAATGGCAAAACGGCAACGATGAAATTCAGCCATAGTCTCTAGATAGCCCTTGATCTGCTCAGTTGTAAATCTGAAAGGAATTCCGGCCTTTTCGATCTTTGCTCCGTCATAGCCTGTGTACTTATTGCCCTCGAGGTGTTCTTCCACAAAGAAATAGTTTTTTGGATCCGGGCCGGCTACTCTAACATTGTCTGAGTCACCTACCCACCTTTTTAATTCTCTGGTTTTCGGGTTCCACATGAGATGATCACCCGGTTTCATTCCTCCACCCAATAAGTCAGCATTCTCAGGAGTTAATTTCCAAGAAAAAGGTTTCGTAAATTCCCCATTGTCGGTTTTTTCATTCAATGTCTGTTTAAGTAATTCTATGTTTCTTTCCTCTGTTTTGTTTTTCAATTTCCTTACTCCTTTTCTTTTATTTCTGTGCATTCCCAAGTTTTCCAAGTTTCCCCGATCAGGCCGGTTTTCTCTTTCAGCAACTTCTCTATTGCCTCCGGCTTGTCGAAGAGGCGGATCCCGACCCGAATCCCTTCATGGTTGTATTCCGTGAGCATATACAGACTGTTATCGTCCAATTCTAACCTCCTGTTTTTAATTCCTTTACTTCGATTTGTTGACATAAGTGAAAAATTGCCGCGAATTATAGAACTAACTGAGTGCTTTCCTTAGCCACTTATCGCGGAGCTCGATCAGTTCAACCTTGACGGACCTCCCGGCAATCTCCAGATCTGTTATGGCCTTGACCGCTACCATTGCCTCATTACTGGCCCGATCCGCTTTGAGTTCTTCCGCTGACTTTCCCCATGACCGGCCGGGACCTTGCTTCTTTTCAATAACCGGTTTTCCATCGATGTAGAGCTGGTTAAGATTACGGCTGATATAGTTTTCCCCTGTGAACTGGTCTTTCTTTTCCGATACTGAGGTCTCTATCTCACAATCGATTACAGCGCCTTTCTTGATATACTGGTACGATGACTTATGCCAGGTAGCATAGTTCAAGGTTTTATTGTCCGGTCCGGTGGCAAAGAATTGCACAAACTCACCCTGTCCCGCCTTGCGCGGCTCCTTAACATCTGTAACTGTTAATTTCAATCTGTCTGCCATATCAAACTCCTTTTATATTCAATGCTTTTCTGCATTCCGGGCAATTGTCGATCATCATCATGGCAATGTTGAAGTTGGGGGTCCCTACCTGCTGAGAGCGCCGGATAATGCAGCCGCCCGCTCCCCGATACTCAACTTCGCGGATAACCGGCTTCTCTTGCAGCATACCGCGCAGGGTGACACGGGAGGCAAAGCAGGAAGGGCAAATATCTTCTAACTGTGTGGTGCCCTTGAGTAATGGCTGCCTCGCTGCTGTTATCATGTCTCAACCTCCCTTGTATGTACCACTCAGTAACACTACGTATAATCTAGTTATATCCTATAATAACAGGTAATATTTGTCAAGTAGTTTGGGATATAATGGGAAAATATATATTGCTACTGAGTATAATGGAGTGATACAATAAGGACATGGAAGACTGGTTAACGATCGAAGAAGCAGCAAGCTATCTTAAAATGAGCGTTGGGGGAATCCGCAAATACGTAAAGAACGGGAAACTTCCGAGCTACAGGCAAGGCCGCATTATCAGGCTGAAAACGTCCGATCTGGATGCTTTCCTTTCCCCGGCGCCGGTAGAGCAGCCGAAAACAAAAGAGTAGCGTGCCAGGTTACAATTCTTGGCCGGTTAAATAATAGAGAGGGGTAAAACATACCCCTCTCTTGTTTTTATAGCCCGAAAGTAATATTGACTCATGGCTATCGATATTCTAAACTAATGCTATCGTTCCTTTTTTCACTTTTCTCCTTTTTTCTTTTAGAGACACCCGGACATCAGACCACCGGGTGTTTTCTTTTTTGGTTTTGTCTCATGCTCAGGTCAAAGCTGTTGTCATGTCAACGCTTTGTCAACCAAACGTGTAAAAGCCTGTTGAAGTTAGTGACACCCTACACTTAAACTCCAATTTTAAGACTTCCTGTCAGTTGAGGCTAGTGATAGCGTGTAGCAGTTCTATCGTATAGCTTTTAATCAGGTGGTCCTGGGTTCGAATCCCAGACGGCTCACCACCCTCAAAGTGACCAATCTTGGCACAAGCTTTTTCTGATAATCAGGTAGTCTATTCACCAAGTCTACCGACCATGTGA
>Ga0182021_10006973_pt1 | contig 13391 bp, 14 predicted proteins | sample 612E3MmetaG_FD_120493 | JGI IMG/M metagenome (GOLD analysis project Ga0182021, IMG submission 120493) | Permafrost microbial communities from Stordalen Mire, Sweden - 612E3M metaG (Illumina Assembly) | ecosystem: Environmental > Terrestrial > Soil > Wetlands > Permafrost | place: Sweden...
GGCCGCCAGGCTGTTCGGGGCCGGCTCGCCCCAAGAGATCGTCGGCCGAGACATGCTCGAGCTCGTCCACCCCGACTATCGCGAGCTGATAGCGATTCGGGCCCCTCAGCTCCTCGCCGGGGCGGTGGCGGAGACTCTGGAGATCAAGGTCCTGCGCCTGGACGGGAGTCCCGTGACGGTCGAGATCAGCGTGGCGATGATAGAGTTCGACGGCCGCCCGGCTACCCAGGTGGTCCTTCATGACATCACCAAGCGCAGGCGGGCCGAAGAGGAACGTCTCCAGCTGGAGCGCCAACTCCAGCATTCCCAAAAGTTGGAGAGCCTGGGGGTACTGGCGGGAGGCATCGCCCACGACTTCAACAACATCCTCACGAGCGTGCTCGGCAACGCCGAGCTCGCCCTCTCGGAACTCTCCCCGTCGGCGCCGGCCCGAGAGAACCTCCTCGAGATCACGGCCAGCTCCCGCCGGGCCGCTGCCCTCTGCCGTCAGATGCTGGCCTACTCCGGCCGGGGGCACTTCGTCACAGAAGCCATCGATCTTCGAGCGCTGATCGAAGACATGCTGGGGCTCTTGAAGGCCACCATCTCCAAGAAGGCGCTCCTCAAGCTGGATCTAGGCGAGAACCTCCCGCCTCTGCGCGGTGATGCCAGCCAGATCTCGCAGGTGGTCATGAATCTGGTGCTGAACGCATCCGAGGCCATTGGGGAGCAGAGCGGGGTGATCAACATCTCTACCGGGGCCAGGAAGTGCTCATCCAAGTACCTGGCTCAGACGTACGCAGATGAGAACCTAGCTCCGGGACTGTACGTCAGCCTCGAGGTCTCCGACACCGGAGCCGGCATGGACAAGGCCACGCAAGAGCGGATCTTCGAGCCCTTCTTCACCACCAAGTTCACCGGCCGAGGCTTGGGACTGGCCGCCGTCCTCGGCATCGTGCGCGGCCACAAGGGCGCTCTTCGGCTCGAGAGCGCGGTGGGCAAAGGCACCACCTTTGAGATCCTCTTCCCCGCCTCGGAGGCCGATGCCGCGCTGCTCGCCGGCAAGAACAGAGCGACCAAGAGTGACTGGCAGGGGGAGGGCACGATCCTACTGGCAGACGACGAGGAGACCATCCGGGCTCTGGGCGCACGCATGCTGGCTTCGCTCGGCTTCAAGGTCGTCACTGCCGCCGATGGCCGCGAGGCTCTGGAGCGTTACGCTGAGCACCGGGATGAGATCAACCTGGTCATACTGGATCTCACCATGCCTCACATGGACGGCGAAGAGGCCTTCCGGGAACTGCGCCTCATGAACCCCGAGGTCCGTGTGATCATGTCGAGCGGCTATGCCGAGAGCGACATCGCCTCCCGTTTCGTCGGCAAGGGCTTGGTGGGGTTCGTGCACAAGCCTTACTCTCTGGCGGAGCTCACGGAGCAGGTCCGGGCGGCCCTCGCTCCCCGACGATCGGGAGAGCATGACCCGCATCTGGCAGATGGTGATACCCGCTGAGGCGCTTGCGAGAGTCGTGCACCGGTGTCCGCGAGCCAATGGTTAAGCTGGACTTAGACCCGTCGATCGGCACTCGAAAGGAGGCTGACCATGTTCAAGGAAGAGCGCGAGGGAAGCCGGTTCGCCTGGAAGGACATGGGCGACATCGAGAGCGGGAGACCCAACCTGGGCCTGCAAGTGTCTGTCCTAGCCTACCGGCTGCTCCAATACACGTGGCGGGATGTGATGATTGCCGAGCTGGGCGTGGAGAAGGCCAACGACATCATCGTCAAGGCCGGCCGGCTTGCCGGAGAGCAATTCTGCGAGAACATGCTCGACCGGAAGCTCGGCTTCAACGAGTTCGTCGCCCAGTTGCAGAGGGTGCTCAAAGAGCAGGCCATCGGAATCCTGCGGATCGAGAAAGCCGACCTGGAGAACATGCGCTTCAGCCTTACGGTCTCCGAAGATCTGGATTGTTCGGGGTTGCCCTTCTCCGACGAAACGGTCTGTCAATACGATGAGGGATTCATCGCAGGAATACTAAGTGCCTACACGGGGAAACCTTTCTATGCCAAAGAGGTCGATTGTTGGGCGAGCGGCGAAAGAGTATGCCGCTTTGCCGCAGGCATCGTTGAGGCTGTCGAATGATCAAATACGCGATCGAGAAGCTGAGTGCACTTCTGCAGGCCAGGATCCCGGAGCCGATCTACACCGACGGACTCTCGGGGGACGACTACGAGCTCGCCGTGCTTCTCAACCGGGCCTTCTCCTTCTGGCAAGAGATACAGGACGCCATCGTGCCGCTGTCAAGAGGAGATCTGGATGGGGTGAAGTTCGCCCGGACCACCAACTACCTCAGCTCGCCCTTCAAGGAGCTGCATTCCCATCTGCTGCATCTCACGTGGCAGACCAAACAGGTCGCTGCCGGAGACTACAGTCAGCGGGTCGACTTCATGGGCGAGTTCTCGGACGCGTTCAACCACATGATCGCCTCGCTGGACTACAAGCAAAAGGCGCTCACCACCAAGATTGCGGAATTGGAGGAGGCTCTCGCCCACATTGCCCGACTGGAAGGTATCCTGCCGATCTGCGCCAGCTGCAAGAAGGTGAGGGTGGAGGAGTCCGGCTCTGATCGGCCGGGTGATTGGGTGGAGATAGAGAGCTACATCAGTGCCAAGACCGAGGCCACGTTCTCTCACGGCATTTGCCCCGATTGCATGGCGAAGGTGGATTCCGAACTCATACGCCGGCCGGGAGCAATGACTGACGCGCCCCCTGCCTAGGCTGAACGTTTTCTAGATCGCCAGACCCCCGTCCACGGGGACGATGGCCCCGGTGATGAACGAGGCTGCATCTGAGCAAAGCCACAGGACGGCCTCACCCATGTCATCTTCGGGATCACCCATCCTGCCCAAGGGAACACCCTCGGTCATCCGCTCCCGCATGCCTTCCATCGACGAGCAGATATTGTCCGAAAGCATGGTCCGCGCGATGGGGCCGGGGCACACGCAGTTGACCCGGATACCGAACTGAGCTCCTTCGAGGGCCGCCACCTTGGTGAGAGCCACGAGGCCGGTCTTGGTAGAGCCATAGGCGGCGAAGCCCCGGATCTGGCGGAACGCTTGGGCCGAAGCGCAGTTGACGATGGCACCCCTCCCCTGCTTGATCATCTGCCTCATCTCGTACTTCAGGCAGAGGTACGCGCCGGTAAGGTTCACATCCAGGTGCCGCAACCACAGCTCGGTGGACGATTCTGTGATGGGTTCTATCGGGATGCGCACCGCGTCTGGACCGACACCCGCATTGTTGTAGGCGAAATCGAGCGAGCCGTGCAGCTCGACCGTCTTTGCCACCATCGCCTCGACGTCGCTCTCTCTGGAGACGTCGCACTTGACGAACGTGGCTTCTCCTCCGGCTTCCCTGATGAGGCGGACCGTCTCGTGCCCGCCTTCGATGTTGATCCCATCGGTGACGACCACCTTCGCCCCTTCGCGGGCGAATACGATAGCAGCGCCCCTTCCGATGCCCGAGGCCGCCCCGGTCACCACCGCCACCTTGCCTTCGATGCCCATTCGGTTGTTCTCACCGTACCGCTTCATGGTCCTCCCCTGCATGGCTCTTTGCGGAGTTAATGGCTCCCCGGTCCTCGCGGATCGACGCTCCGGTTACTGCGTGATAGGTCGTCTTCCTTGTTGCTCGGCCGTTTGAAAGAAACCGGACTCGTCCCTGAGAGTGCTATGAGCCCCAAGAAGGACGGCCCTGGGCACCAGCAGAGCGAGCCCGATCAGCACGAGAAACGCACCAACAACTATCGCTACTATCTTCCTCGGACGCATCCCGGCCCTCCTAAGGTGCTGGACGCATTAGGTCTACTTCGATGTTATCGCGCCGAACGAAGCCGAGGTGCGTCGGTCAATCCGTGAAACTGGGCGACGCCTCCCCGCCCAGGCTCTCAGCCCCCGATATCGAGGCTCGCAAGGGCCGCGGCGATGGCCGCCAATTCCGGTTCAGCCAGCACGATGTCGCCCGCGGCTGCGTTCTCGAGAGCCTGCCGCGGGGTGCGGGCACCAACCAGTGCATGGGTCAGTCCCGGCTGCGCCAGTGTCCACGCGATCGCGAGCTGGGCGAAAGTGGCGTCATGGGCGTCCGCAACGGGTCGGATGTCCTCCAAGAAGGCCAGAATCTCCTTGCGTCTGCCCGCGCTGAATCTCGGGTTCGCTGCGCGCAGGTCACCCTCGGCGAGCTCCCGGTCCACGGACACCTTCCCGGTCAACAGCCCCTGCCCCAGCGGCGAGTAGGCAAGCATCGCGATGTTGTTGTGCTCACAGTAGGGAAGCTGACCTGAGTCCATACCCCGGTCCAACATGCTGTATTTCTCCTGGTCGCTGTCGACCGAGCCGCTCTCTCGGTACGCATCCATCTGCTGGACGGTGGCGTTGCTGACCCCGATAGCACGGATCTTGCCCTCCTGCTTCAGGTCCAGCAGTGCCGCCATGGTCACATCAATGGGCGTGGTCTGGTCCTGCCAGTGAGTCTGGTAGAGATCGATCACGTCGGTCTGCAGGCGCCGGAGGCTCTGCTCTACCTCGTACCGAACCGATTCGGGTCCGAGGTACTTGTGGACGGGTTTGCCCAGTTCATCGAAGAAGTGGGTGCCCTTTTCGGTATGCCAAACCAAGCCACATTTGGTGGCCAGAACGACTTCGTCACGCCGTCCCCGGATGGCCTTGCCAACGATCTCCTCGGAACGACCCAGCCCGTAGGCGGGAGCCGTGTCTATCAAAGTGATGCCGGCATCGAGAGCCTTACGGATGGCATCCACCGAACCCTGCTCATCCGCCCCTCCCCAGAACCAGCCACCGACGGCCCATGCTCCGAAGGCCACCACGGACGCTTCTATCCCCGACTGTCCCAAAGGCCGATATCTCATGTCCTTATGATAGCGTGAGGCGGTTCTCGGACAAGTGCTGGCGGTTCGATTCAACAAAGGAGTGGTTGGCCCGACAAGGGGGTATCTCACTTGAAACGGATGATTTGGAGAGGAGACCCCATGGCCGGCAAAGCAGACCAAACAAAGGGCCGTATCAAGAAGGCGGTCGCTGAGCTGACGGGCGACGAGAACCTGAAGCGCGAAGGCGAGATCGACGAAGCCAGCGGCAAAGTCAAGGGAGCAACCGAGAAAGTCGCGAGCAAAGCTCGGGCAGCGGTGCGCAAGAAGTAGGAAGTCACCTGAGCTTCCTCCAGTCGTCGTCACCCTGAGCGCGGCATTTCACGCACGTCTTCGCCGGTGAGTGATCCTGCGGTATCTTTGCGGCATCTTCATTGTGGGGTGCGGCGAGGCGACTTTGGTTTCGCCGCTTGGCCGGGCTTACCTACAACGCTCTTCAGAGGATGTCGACGGTTTGAAGCATGACGTTGGGTCGGGGGGATGGAGGTCTCGCCGGCCGATCAGAGTGATCGCGGCCTACCTGGTGATGGTCGCCGCGGCGGCAGCCATCGTCTTGTTAGTGAGGAAGTACGGCGAGACGCTCGTGGCCGGTTCTCCATCGGCACAGTCAGCCCTGGGGAGCTCCGAAGGCTCAAGTGATTGGCTCCTGCATCTTTTGATCGCTCTGGCCGCGATCATTCTGCTGGGCAATATCCTAGCCAAGCTGTTCGCGCGTATTCATCAGCCTCCAGTCATCGGCCAGGTTGTGGCCGGGATACTTCTTGGTCCATCTCTCCTCGGCCTGCGATTCTCGGGCTGGATACTTCCGGAGTCGGTAGCTCCTCATCTAGCCGCCGTGGCGCAACTGGGGATAGTTATCTACATGTTCATGGTCGGGCTGGAACTGAACCCCTCGCTGTTGAAGAAGCGGGGCTACGCCGTATTGGTGATCTCTCACGCCAGCATCCTGCTGCCGTTTGTGCTCGGTGTGGCCTTGGCTCTTGTCCTCTATCCGCGATTGGCCCCGAGCAATGTTGGCTTCACCAGCTTCAGTCTCTTCATGGGTGTTGCTTTATCCATCACGGCCTTTCCGGTGCTGGCCCGAATCCTGTCTGACTACCGTTTGACCAAGACGAGACTGGGAGTGCTCGCCCTCGGCTGCGCGGCAGTTGGCGATTTCACCGCCTGGTGCCTGCTGGCCTTCGTGGTTGGAGTGGTCAAGGCGAAGGCCGGAACAGGAATCGTAGTGATCATCGAGGCTCTTGCCTACATCAGTCTCATGTTCTTCGCAGTTCGCCCTCTTCTCACACGCTTGGTCGGCCGCTGGGAGCAAAGGGAACATACCGGTAGTCTTTTCGTCTCGCTGCTGTTGCTCATGCTGGCATCGGCCGCGGTGACGGAGGCCATCGGCATCCACGCCATCTTCGGCGCGTTCCTGGCCGGCGCGATCATCCCGCACGACAGCGCCGTCGCCCGACGACTGACCGGACAGTTGAAAGGGGTAGTCATGACCGTGCTGCTCCCGGCCTTCTTCGCTTTCGCGGGTTTGCAGACCCGCGTCGACCTCCTCTCGAGCTGGGCACTCTGGCTCATGTTCGGGCTCATCTTGGCGGTCGCCGTGATCGGGAAGTTCGGTGGTACCTATGCAGCCTCGCGTTTAACAGGTCTTCGACGGGGTGGCGCAGCCATGCTCAGCACTCTGATGAACACACGAGGGCTTATGGAGTTGATCGTGCTCAGCGTCGGGCTGAACCTTGGCGTGATTGGTCCCGAACTCTACACGATCATGGTGCTCATGGCGCTCGCCACGACAGCGCTCACCTCCCCGGTCCTGCACAGGCTGATGAAGCGGGCGACTCCGGCGGAGTTGGCAGAATTGCTCACCGAGGGGGAGCAGTCATGACTCTGCCTGTGCGCAGCGCGGTCGCAGTTTCGACGTGAGCTGCTACCACATCTGGTACAGGGTGCACCAGTAGGCGTATCCGCCGTAATTCCCTGACTCGACCGATTTCCCATAGCGCTGGACCCATAGGGAGATCGAGAAGCCGCTGCCGAAGCCGCCGGTGAAGGCCCCGAGGCCGCCGAGAAGGACGTACCGCACCTGCCTCGCGTCGATCATGCGCTGGAACTGGATCAGTGTCGGCACCGGGTATGTGCCATCGAAACCACCTATGGTGAGAACAGGCTGGCCGGTGGCCAGTATCAGCGGCGCAGCGACCAGCGCTCCTTGCACCGCCACCAGGAAACTCGCAGCGCCCTTGTTCGCGAGCAGGAAGTTCACGAGCCTCTTGTCGACCTGCTCGCCAAACCTTCCAGGCTGTACGGGGGAGGATGTGCCGGAGGGCGTGGACGACTCACCTCCCGAAGCGTCTCCAGCGTCGGTTTGGAAGGCGAATCGCGTGGCAGCTTCAGGCCCGGCAGTGGCGAAGGTACCGTCGATACTCCGTGCCACGGTGCTGAGCGAGTACGCCGTCGGGCCGGCGAGAACGCAGGCGATGGCGATCGCCCCCGCGGCGATGAGAAGAGCACGGCCGCCGACCAGACGCACAATCGTGACAAGGAGCGCTGCCGCTCCCACGATCGCCGTCACCAGGATGGCCGTCGACAACCCGGGAGCGTAGCCAGGTGTGCGGCCGAGCAGGGTGCGAGCCAGCACGGCAGTGCCGGCCACGGTGGCGGGCAGCAGCCAGGCAAGCCAACGATGCTTGCTTCCCTGGCGCCAGAGGGCCACCGTCCCGCCACCAGCCAAGGCGGCCACTGAGGGAGCGAGTATCAGGGTGTAGTACGGATGGAGCACGCCTTTCGCCATGCTGAAGATGACCAGACACGCCAGCGTCCACATACCCCACAGCAGGTAGCCCGCTCGTGCCCGATCGGTTCGTGGTCCACGGCGTGTCCACCAGAGTCCCGCTACCAGTCCGGCCAGGGCAAGCGGGATGAGCCAGGCGATCTGTCCGCCAAACTCGTTGTTGAACAGCCGAAGCCAGCCCGGGCTACCGCTGAAGTTCGGGACCGACTCGGGCGTACCCAGATAGCCGGCACTACGGCTGAAGACCAGGTCGAGCACAGAATTGTTCGTGCTGCCCCCGATGTATGGACGAGTAGCCTTCGGCCAGAGTTCTACGACGGCGACCCACCAGCCGCCGGCGACGACCAGGGCTCCCACCCCCGCGAGGAGCTGGAGCAGTCTGCGCGCCAACCTACGAGGACCGCAGACGAGGTAGGTCAACGCGAAGGCGGGAAGCACGATGAACGCCTCGAGCATCTTGGTGAGAAAGGCGAAACCGATGAGAACCCCGCAAAGCACCAGCTTCTGTGTGGACCCCTTCTCTAGAGCCGACCAGAGAGCCCAGGCCGCGCCCAGGAGCAGAAGGGTGAGCAACGCGTCTGGGGAGTTCAGCCGGAACATGACTACTGCCACCGGGGTGAAGGCGAAGGCGAGCGCGGCAAGGAGCGCGGCCACGTCGCCCTGCCACCGGCGCACCAGGTGGTGAAGGATGAGGACCGAAGCGACCCCGGCCAACGCCTGCGGGAGGAGGATGGTCCAACTGGAGAACCCAAAGACACGGGTGAAGAGCCCTCCCAGCCACAGCGAGGCGGGCAGCTTGTCGACGGTCATGAACGAGCTGGGATCGGACGCCCCAAAGAACCAGGCCTTCCAGCTGATGTCGCCGCTCTTCACCGCGGCGGCATAGTAGGCGTTGCCCATGCCATTGCGTGAGAGGGCCCAAGTGAGCAGCACAAGCGAGAGCACCGTGATGGCGCCGAGACCGGCCCAGGACCACCAGGGACGAGATTCGGGCCGCCAACCACTCAGGCGTGACCGCGTCCCCCCTTGTCCAGTAACGGTGCTCATCGAGCAAAGCATTCTATCTAGAACACGTGCTTGGCAATGTGAAGAGCGGCCCGTTGCGCCTACTTGCGGCGTTCTTCACAATTGAGCCCGGTCAGCGAGACCATGCTGTCGCGCCTTTTTGCTCCCAGTCCTAAATGCCGGGGTCGGGAACTAGAGGTATGTTCACCTCTTCCCTCTCGTAGCTATCTGTCAACATAATCTCTACCCAAGCCAGGGGTTTGCTCACTCTCTTGAAGATCAACGGGCAGTGCGCCAGCCCCGGCGGGATGGAGATTGTGGCGGGGTTGGTGATAGTCTGCCTTTCTCCGCCTAGATAGAACCAGATCTCTGCATCGAAATCCCTGATATCACTGCAGTCGCCACCATAGAAGCTCATGATGACCGGGAACTCATGGACATGTGGAGTGGCTTCATTGACATGCGCTTTGTTGACAATAGAGTACAAGTACTGGCATTTCGTCTTCAACTGTTCAGGAAGACACACAAAGCCACTAAACACCACTTTGCCGTCTCTTTCGAGCTGCCCGTATGGTTCTCTGATTATATGTTTGTCATACTGTGAAATCGCCACCATATGCCTCCCTTTGGCATAGTCACCAGTGCACCTTCCCCGCCAGAATTGTAGCCGAACGGATACGAGACATCATGAATCGCCGCGAGCGATTGGCCTGACAGGCGTTCGACTTGCCCCCATTTCAAGCTGGACGTGGAATCAGTCAAGAAGCCGGACACGGCTTCGCCTGACTTGACGCGCTCCAGTGGCGATGACAAAGCGGGCCAGACAACGGGCGGGATAGGGTAACGTAGGACGGCATAGAGGGATAGGCATATCGTCTTGGGGAGAATTGCTGATGGCTGAGATTGGACACGGTAAGTATGTCGTAACTCAACCCAAGGAGAACCTGATAGTACCCGGCTGGGCAGGCAACTTGCAGCGGGATACCAGCACCCGCGTGATGTACCTGGACAGCGAAGTCATCAAGGGCGCTTTCTATGTAGAGTGCGTCTGGTTCTGGCCTACCACCAATAAGGACATTGCCAGCCCCGCTCCCCACATTCACAACTACGATGAGGTGATCGGCTTCTTCGGGACTGATCCCAATGACCTCAACGACCTGGGTGCTGTGATCGAGCTCTACATCGATGGCGGACGCAACGTGATGAACCAGACCTTCCTTGCTTTCGTGCCCAAGGGTGTGGTGCATTGTCCGCTCAATATCCTAGAAATCACCCGCCCGGTCTTCCATTTTGCCACTGGACAGGGAAAGGACTACGTGGGTGAATCGAATCCGGTATAGCCTAATGCCACACACGGGCGTGGCTCTGTTTCCACAGAAGGGTGCCGCTTTTGGAAAGCGCAAAGACTGCGGCGACTACCAAGACGCAACCGCGCCGCCCGCGTAGAAGGTGTTGCCTCCGCCCGCCTTGTCCACCCGCACGCCGAACTCCACGCCGGATGCCGACCAGGTGCTGATCTCGTAGGTCATGCGGCCGGTGCAGGCCCAAGAGACGGCGTTCTGCTGCGCTTGCGCTCCAGCAGGAGGTGCAGCGCTCACGCCGGCGCTTCCCGGGATCCAGGCGATCGCCGGTTCCATTGCCTGAAGGGTCGACTGCTTGATCGACGTGTAGTCGGCAGATTCGACGAAGGCCGCGTCCATCGCCGTCATTGCGTTTCGAAGGAGTGATTGGGCTGCCTGATCGTATGCCGTTTTTGGAGCAGACGCCACCGAGGCCTCTTCCTTCACGACTGTGGCACCGCCAGCGGTCAGCACCGCGACAACGGCGACGATAGCTGCAATCAGCACGACGGCCACTACAACGGCCGCCAGAAGACCTCGCCTCTTCTTGCCACCTGATGCACGTTGGGGCGGAGCGGCGACGGCCCCTCCGGTCGGAGCCCTGCTCGGTTCGGCCACCGTCTGCCAGGATCCGGTCCCGGCTCTCAAGGACCCGGGCTCGTCCGGCGCTGTGGACTGTTCGTCGACCGTCGTCGCAGCATCTCCGCACGACGGACAGCGACGGCCGAGCGCCCGAGGTCTTCCGCACTTTGGACAACTCAGGATCTCCACGACGCCCCCGCATCCAATCGGCGAGTATTTGGCTCCCGCTTCTTGCTGACACCTGTCAAGTGGTATCGGCATCTCGGGGGGACGCCCTGAACTCTCTCAGCTCGCCGGAAGCCAAGGATCATTCCCTTCCTAACGCCTGCCAAGCACGCAAAAGGCGTGCAGCTACCGCAGGGGGAGAATCGAGAAGTACTTGGGCAAGCAGTAGGGGCGCCGCTCTTTGCCTAGCCCGGTGCCCGGCTCTGCCGGATCAAAGACCCTTCGGGGTGATCTGGTAGTCAAACCGATAGCCGTGCTCGGTGGCGATCCTCTGAACGCCCTCTCTGACCCTCGCGTAGTCGAACGAGAACGAGTACTTCCTACCAAGCAGAGCGCCCCGCTCGGTGATGTTGCCTTCGCGTGCGCTGCCGGTCTTGTATGTCTCCTTGCTGAAGCCCCACCCTCCGCCAACGTCGTCGGGGCCGCCGCCGGACATACCGGAGCCAGACTCCTTGAGCATTTCGAAGAACCGCACCACGCGTTCGTCGTCGTCGACCTTGAACTTAGCCACATACTCCACGGTCTTCTTTGAGAGGAAGGACTTCTGCTCGGCTATCACGAGCTTGGCGTCACCCGAGGCCCCTTTGCCGCCGACATTGGCGCCCTCTTGAGCAAGATACGACCTTATCTGGTCTGAAAGTGGCACGGCGCTTCCTTTCCCTCGTTCTGCTCGGCGAAGCCGCGCCAGAGTAGCATGCCTCGCTCTCTCCGTTCAGTTGTAGCGACTCGGTGGCAAACTCGCGCGGCCAGAGACCAGGCCTGCTTCCGCCGGATGATGTGGCTCAGGCTCTCAGGCAGAGATCGGTCCGGGTCAACTCTTGTCTGGGTTGAAGCTGGTGGTTGACGCGAATCCGGGAGCAAACATGATGTGCCCGAACATGATGGGCCGGTCTACCCTCTTGAAGTCGAGCGGGCCATGAGGCAGATCCTTAGGTACGTATACCCAGGTAGTGCTGGTAATGGTATAGGTCTCAGCGTCATCGCCCTCGCCCATGACGAAGTCGATCTCCGCGCCGAAATCCCCGAAATCCATGGGGTTCCCGCCGATGAAGTAGAGGAACTCAACGCAGTTGTGGCTGTGCGGTTTGGGTATCATGAGGTACGGTCGGTAGATCGGGCGCAGTACCTGTGTAAAAGGCTCGTCCCATCCCTCCGCGGGGCCTTCCTGGTTGATTCCGATATAGACCGGCTGATTAGGGTCTTGGTTGGCCTTGTTGGGGATTCCCCAGGGTTCTCTCAAGAAATACTTCCCGTACTTGTCGTCCGCCACTTTTGCCTCCATCACTTGGAAACTCGACCTATTCTTAGGTTCATGTGATCCGGTTGTCAAGGGTTTGGGTCTACCGGGCTCCGAAGCAGCAGTATCGGGTCGGTGATCGCTCTGCCGTTAGGCCTGATCGCCGTACTGCTGGGAATGAACGTAGGCGGTCTCCCGGCCACCTCCAAGATGCGTTCCGGTGTGCCCAGGACCAAGCACAACGGTCGCGCCGTTCCGCGCGGTTGGGGATCCCACTTCCGGGGTATACGCGACCATCACAGTCAAGCGCGATTCAACGGCATTCGCGCCTCACTCGGGAGTTGATCATGATTGTTATGGTGCAGCACAAGGTCCGTGACTTCGACGCGTGGAAGTCCGTGTTCGACGAACATGGCGACGTGCGCCGACAACACGGTGCCGTTGGCCACGAGGTCTATCGCGGCATAGACGATTCCAACGAGATCACCGTCGTCAACCATTTCCCTTCCGTGGAGCAGGCCAAGGCGTTCGGCGCTGACCCATCCCTCAAGGAGGCGATGGAGCACGGCGGCGTTATCAGTGAACCGCGCATAACGTGGGCCCAGGAGGTCGAGACAGTCGACTACTGAGTCTAGCCGGTAGAGTCTCCGGATGAAGGCCGTTGTGCGCCTTTTGGCGTTCCGGGGGGTTGCATCTTCCTCTTGCCGCGCATGGGGTCTGGAGGAATGACTTCGTCTCCGAGGTCCGTAGCAGCCAGAAGCGCGTTCGCGAAGGCCAGGTTTGCGCCCGCCGTCACCACGGTCGCATTCTGCGAATTCTGATTCTCGGGATCGGCCAGGAACGAGCCAATCTGGTCAGCCGCCTCCTGTGGCGGGCCGTAGTGACGACCCCTGCCCTAGGGAGATGGTGTCGATCTCGCTTACTTCGTCGCCTAGATACATCTCGGCACACCGGGGGAACCAGCCGGTTAGACCGACACCTCTGCGTCAACGTCACGAGAGCGCCCTGGCTAGGCTTGACGGCCACCGCGAGGGGCCTGCGCCGCTTTGCCGTTGGCCTTCACCCACCACCAGACTGCGAGCCCGAACGCGACCACGAAGATCAGCGCGAACACGAGGTCGGGCACCGTGCGGCAAAACTCCATCAGGCGCCGCACCACCAGCCGGACCAGCCACGACTTCACCAGGTGCGCACTGCACAGGAAGCCCGCGCAGAAGGCAATCAACGCGCCGGTGATCGTTCCGATATACGCGATCAACAGCGTCTCGCCGAGGAGGCGCGCCCATTTGCGCACACCC
>Ga0182021_10006975_pt1 | contig 13388 bp, 10 predicted proteins | sample 612E3MmetaG_FD_120493 | JGI IMG/M metagenome (GOLD analysis project Ga0182021, IMG submission 120493) | Permafrost microbial communities from Stordalen Mire, Sweden - 612E3M metaG (Illumina Assembly) | ecosystem: Environmental > Terrestrial > Soil > Wetlands > Permafrost | place: Sweden...
ACCTCAGCCGGGCGGCGTACGGCGGTGAGGATCCGCCGGATCTCGCGGTCCCATAGCCCATCGCTCAAGCCGTCGGAACAAACCAGGTACACATCGCCGGGCCGCAACTTCTCGACGCCGACATCGGGTTGAAAGGTGGCGACCGGGTCGCCGAGGCTTTGGTCGATCTGGTTGCGCAGTGGATGCCGGCGGGCCTCCGCCTCAGTGATTTCACCCCGCTGGCGCATCCGGCCCACCGGCGAGTGATCGCGGCTGATCTGCCGCAACCAGCCCTCGCGGCAGACATAGATGCGGCTGTCGCCTGCCTGGCCCCAGTAAACGGCCCCCTCGCCGGCGAAGCAAAGCAGCGAAAGCGTGGCTCCCATGCCCTCAAACCCGGGTTGGGTGGCCTTGGCCGCGATGGCGGCACTCGCGTTGCCCAGGACGGCTCGGATGGTCGCACACGCGATCTCAGGCTTCTGCAAGGCACCGGGCTCACGGCTAAGCTCGCCTGCAATCAGATTGATGGCCATCCGGCTGGCCACCTCGCCCGCATTCGCACCACCCACGCCATCGCTCACGAGGAGAAGCACCGGGGCGCCGGGAGTGCGCGGATGCAGCGGTTCGGCGCCGGGTTCCATGAAGACATGCCCGCCGCCCAGTTGCCCGGCCCACCACGCATCTTCATTGTTGAGACGGGAGTTTCCGATGTCCGTGAGACCATCGATATGCAGTGAGGTCTGGAAATCCATCGTGCGGGCTAGAACGGCGGTGACTCCAAAGCCGGGCCGATCCGGGTTGGGCGCTATTTGCCCGTTTCAGACCGGGAAAGTAAAGCCCGCAGTCGACCTTGGGATCGGCGGAGAAGAACCCTGCAGCGAGGTTCCCACTTCGTGCCCGGCAGGCACAACCACCGCGCCGGATATGGCGATGACATGGCCGCACCGACATGGGTCTTGCCTCGCCGGGCGGTCAGCGACTAACAATGTCCTCCAACCCCCTCCCCGCCCATGATGCCTGCCCTTTGTTCCGCCCAGTCCATCCGTCACCAAGTCGCCGCGGTCGCCGGCCTGACAGCGATTTTTGCCGTCCTTCTTGGAGGCTGCACCACCCCCCTTCAGGTGACCTCAACCCCGCCCGGCGCGACGGCGTACGTGAACAATCAGAGCATCGGCGTGACCCCGACGCAGGTGACCCTGGACGGGAAAAAGCCGGTGCCGGTTGAATTCCGGCTGGAGGGTTACTTCCCCGAGTCGTTCGTCTACCAGCCCGACCCGGATCAGCACGCCATTACCGCCCGACTGGAACCGAAGACCCTGAGCAAGACTTACGACATCAATTCCAGTCCCGAAGGCGCCGCCCTGACGCTCGAGGGACAGCCGGTGGGCACCACGCCGGCCAGTGGGCTGCCGGTGACTTACACGCGCGAAAACAAGACCAGCCCATGGCAGGAGCAGACGCTGGTGGTCTCCAAGCCGAATTTTCAGAGCGAAAAGGTGGTGTTGAATTCAACCACCGCCGCCGTGCCGAAAATCGAGCTGGCCCTGCTGCGGGAGGACCGGGTTTACACCATCACGGCCGCGACGGCGGACGGCGCCGAACTCAATGCGGATGTGACGCTCAACGGCACCGTGGTGGGCCAGACGCCCCTCAAGCTGCCCATCACCTTCCACCGGCCGAACAAATCCGCCGCCTGGCCGAGATTCAACCTGTCGGTGGAAATTCCCGCCAAATACAAGCCCGCCGTCACGGTGATCGACTTTGCCCGCGGCACGGAGATCGCGCTGAAGCTGCAACCCATCACCGAGATCGCCACCATCCTCACCTGCCCCGCGCTCATCATGACGCCCACCGGCGTCGTCTTCAAGGCCCAGCAAACCACCGCCCTCGGCATCCTCAGCACGCGCGAGTCCGCGGAAATCGTCACCAATCTCAAGCCGGTGACCAATTTTGGCCGCAAGGACCAGAAGGAGGCGGCCGCCACCCGCGCGGAATCGATCAACTCATTCTGTGTGACGCCCGACGGGCAGCATGTGATCTTCGGGCTGACCGAGCATGACGAACAGGGCGGCCTTTATTCCAACCTCTTCATCAAACAGGCCGATGATGCCGCCAGCGGCGTGGCGCGGCTCACCCAGGGCAGCCGCTACTGGGACACCCTGCCCGACATCGCCAACGATGGCAGCAACTACCTGGTGTTTGCGTCCAACCGGAGCGACCGGAACAAGCCCGACATCTTCCGGGTGAGTCTCGTCGACAACCGGCTTTCCGGGGGTATTTCGCGGCTGACCAATGACACCCGCTTCAATTTTGCCCCCACCTATGGCGACAGCAACCGGCAGCTGTTCTATCTGTCCACGGAGCCCAATTTCCCCCTGGCGGAATCCCAGGTCAGCAACATCCGGTTCGACGGCTCGCTGCCGACGCAGCTGCCGATCAGCGCCAGCGAGATCAACAACACCTTCGCGGAAAAGGTCTTCTTCGTGAAGCTGGATGAGGACACCAAGCAAAAGCAGATCTTTTCCATCACCGCGGATGGCAAGCTGGAGACGGCCCTGATCAACCAGGAGGATTTCCGGAAGAGCAATTGCTTCAACCCGGCGGTCAGCCCGGATGGCGCCCGGGTGTTGTTTGTCTCCGACCACGGCGTGGATGAGCAGGGCCGGCACAACAACGACATTTATCTGATCAACGCGGACGGAACGAACCTGCAGCGCCTGACGCAAAACGGCTCCGACGACATCATGCCGGCCTGGTCGCCCTCGGAGGAGGGCGTGATCTTCTTCCTCTCCAACCGCGGCGGCGCCTACAATATCTGGCGCCTGAAGCTGAGCGGCGGCTCGAAGTGAAAGGGCGCCACGCCAGCCGCCCTATTCCCCGGCTGGCGCCGTGATCCACCCATGGCTGGCCAACTCGCCCAACTTCTCGACCCGGCGCGCATCTCGCTCCACCTGCAGAGCACGGAGCACATCGCGGCGCTGCACGAGGTGGCCAGTCTGCTCGCCGGTCATCCCGACGTGATCGATTTCGAGGGTTTCTATGGCGAGATCCTGGCCCGTGACCGCCTCGACACCACCTGCCTCGGCGACGGCATCGCCCTGCCCCATGCGCGCACCGAGCATGTCGGGAAGATCGTCATGACCGCCGGTCGCAGCGACTCCGGCGTGTTTTTCGAGAACGGCAACCAGACCGTGCGGCTAATTTTCATGCTCGGCATGCCCCGGGCAGATTCTGGCGGTTACCTGCAGATCGCCGGCCGGCTCTGCCGCATCTTCAAGGATCCGGTCAACCGGGCGGCGCTCCTGAACGCCGCCACGCCGGAGGAGTTCATCCGGGCCATGCTGGCCGCCGAGGCGCGGCTGCCGGCGCCGGTGTAAACCGGCCGGCGTCGCCCGCCGCGCGCGATCGGTTACTGGATCTTCGCCGCCTCGGTTTCGAGCTGCGCCACCAGTTCGTCCATCTGGTCGACCACCGCCTGCACGGTCGCGCGCTGCGTCAGGTCGACGCCGGCCTTCTTCAGCAGCTCCATCGGATAATCGCTGCCGCCGCTCTTGAGCAGGTTGAGGTAGCGTTCCGTCACCGCCGCGCGCTCCGCCGCGGTGCCGGTGTTCATCGCCTTGTAGAGCTGCGCCGACGAGGCGAAGCAGGTGGCGTACTGGTAGACATAGTAGGGCGAGTTGTAGAAATGCGGGATGCGCGCCCAGGTGTACTGGTAAAGCTCGTCCTGGCTGATCGCGTCGCCGTAGTAGTCGTGCAGCAGCCGGCTGTAGATGTCCTTGAGCGCGTCGGCGGTGACGGGCTGGCCCTGCTCGACCAGGCGGTGGGCCTCGAGCTCGAAATTGGCGAAGAGCACCTGCGTGTAGAACGTGCCCAGGATATTGTCGACGGCGTGCTGGACGAGCACGAAGCGTTCCTTCGGGTCGGTGGTGGTCTCGAGGAGCTTCTTCAACATCAGCCGTTCGTTCATCGTCGAGGCCACCTCGGCCACGAAGATCGTGTAATTGGCCGTGACGTAGGGCTGCGTCTCAAAGGCGAGGATCGTGTGCAGGGAGTGGCCGGCCTCGTGCGCGAGCGTGAAAACGGCATCCAGCGTATCGTTATAGTTCATCAGCATGAACGCGCCGGCCCCGTAGATGGGTGCGCTGTAGGCCCCGCTGGTCTTGCCTTCGTTCTCGTAGACATCAACCCGTCCGCCGGAGAGGAGCTGCTTCATCTTCCCCTGGTAGTCGGCGCCGAACGGCGCCACCGACGCGATCACGGCCTCCTTCGCCTCCTCGTAGGGATACTGCTTCCCCACCTTGTAGATCGCGACAGTGTTGTCGTAGAGGTGATAGGTTTGCAGGCCGAGCAGCCGTTTGCGCAGGCGCAGGTAGCGCTGCAACGGCGCGGTGCCCTGGCGCGTGGTCGTCACCAGCGTGTCCACGACGGCGGTGGGGATGTTGTTGCCATCGAGCGCCGCCTCCAGCGTGGCCGGGTAGTTGCGCGCCTGGGCCAGAAACCAGTCGCGCTGGAGAATGCCGTTGTAGAGCGCCGCATAGGTGTTGCCCGTGACTGCGTAGGTCTTCAGGTAGGCCTCGAAGGCCTTGGCCCGGTCGGCCTGGTTGTAATCGGTGGCGAGCACTGCCTGATAGGCGCCCGGCGTGAGCGTCACGTCCTTGCCGTCGGCCAGGGTGACCTTGGGAAACTTGATGTCCGAGGTGGACAGCTCCTGAAAGGCCGTGCGCGGGGTGTCGTTGGCCCGGCTGCTGTAGGAAAGCAGCCGCTCGCCCTTCTCGTCGAGGACGTGCTTTTGCAGGCGGTAGTTGTCGAGAATGGTGAAGCGATAGATGCCGAGGTCGGGCGTCTGCGCGATCCACTGTTCCATGGTCGCCTGCGGGATGGTCAGCAGCTCCGGGGTGAACCATGCGGTGGCGGTGCCGAACTTGGCGAGCAGCGCCTGGACGCGCTGGAACCGGGCGCTGACCTCCTGGTTGCGCGTGTCGAGGTCGCGCTGCAATTGCGGATAGTTGTAGACCTTGTCCTCCAGCATGCCGACCTCGTCATAGAGCCGGTACGCATGCAGCACGGCCTGCGGCCCCCCGGCCAGCGTCCCCTTGAGGACGGCGAACTCGGACATCTTCGCATCGAGCGCCTTCATGCCCGCCTCCCAGGCGTCCCAGTTGGGGAAGATGGGGTTGAGATCCCATTTGTACTGGGCCGGGATTTCGGCGCGGATGTGGGACGTGGGTTTGGCGGCCAGAGTGAGGGTGGACATGAGGGCGATGAGGACTGCGGCGGTGCCGCCGCGCCGGACGAAGCGAGGGAGTGTTTCGTGCATGAAAGCGAAAGATGGAGGTTTTTCCGCCGGCGTCCAGCCGCCGATGACGAATGGCCGGCCGGCGTGACAGCCGGTCGGCGGCACCGCCCGGCGCGACGGCCGCTTGACTGCGGCTCTTTTCTACGGACTGCTATCCCCAATGATTCGCGCCCTCGCCTTCGACTTCGACGGACTCATCATCGACACCGAGACGCCGCTCATTGACGCCTGGGCGGCGCTCCACGAGCGCGCCGGCCGCGCTTATTCGCGCGCCGACGCCCACCGGATCGTCGGCCACGTGGAGGTTGCCTTCGATCCCTGGGCGGCGTTTGGCCCTGACGCCGACCGTGCGGCGCTCGAGACCGAGCACCGGCGCCTGTCGCGCGAGCTGACTGCGCTCCAGCCCATCCTGCCCGGCGTGCTCGCCGGCCTGCAGGAAGCCCGCACGCGCGGCCTGAAGCTCGCGGTGGCGTCCAATTCCAGCCACGAGCATGTCGACCGGCACCTCACCCGGCTTGGCCTGCGCGCGCTGTTCGACCTTGCCTGCTGCCGCGAGGACGTCGCCGCGGGCAAGCCGGCCCCCGATCTTTATCACCTGGTCATCCGCCGCCTTGGTCTGGTGCCGTCCGAGGCCATCGCCTTCGAGGATTCGACCGCTGGCACGCTCGCCGCCCGGGCCGCCGGCCTCTGGACCGTCGCCGTGCCCAATCCCTCCACGCATCATCACGATTTCTCCGCAGCGCACCTTGTGCTGCCGTCGCTGGCGGACATGCCGCTGGCGCAGCTGCTCGACCGCTTCGCCACCGCCCCGAGGAACGGCGCAGGAGACTCCGCCCGCGCCTAGAACAAATCCCCCTGCCGCAGCGCGTCGCGCTTTTCCGGATTGAGCGTGCTCATCCCGAGCAGCCAGGCCATCGACTGGTCCGCCGCCACCGGCTCGGCCGCCAGCCGGGCCAGCAGCAGCGCCCCGGCCAGCGCGTCGTAGAGCGCCGCGTGATAATGCCGCCGCGCCGCCGGGCAGTGCGCCGCCGCCAGCGTGTCGAGCGGCGTCTGCAGTCCGCAGGCACTGACGAGGTCCTCCAGCCGGCCGGAAGGCGGCTGCGGTAGAAACTGCGCGTAGAGCCGGCCGGTATCGATCCACGGCCCCCACTCTGCCCCATGCCGGCCGGGCCGCGCAAAATCGGGCGAGGTGCGCGGATAGGGCCAGACCGACTTCAGCAGCGAGTTTTCGGTGTGCGCATAGTGCGCCGCGAACGGCCCGCGCTCGCGGAGCCCGGCGAAATACTCCCAGTCGTCCGCCAGCGGCGCGTGCGCCGCCACGTCGTCCTCGCGCAGCCCGTGCACGGCCGCGTCCTCCGGGCGCACGCGGCCCGTCGCGCGGCAGAGGCGGGTCTTGGTTTCGACGATCCGGCTGCCGTGCAGCGTGACGACACCGTATTCGAGGATGCCCGAGGCGAGGCTGCCCTCGAAATCGATGAAGAAGACCGGCTGCTCGATCCAGCGCATGGATATGAACCACCACGAAACACACCAACAACACGAAGGCACGGAAAAAAGCCGGGTTTTATTTTCGTGTCTTTCGTGTCTTTCGTGGTGACCATTCCCGCGTGAATTTCGAGGCTTATCGCGCCTTTCTGATCGAGCTCGCCGAAAAGAGCGGTGATTTCATCCGCCCGTATTTCGCCGCGCCCGACCTCGCGGTCGAGATTAAGTCCGACCGGACGCCGGTGACCGCCGCCGATCGCGGCGCCGAGGAGCTGATGCGCGGGATGATCCGCGCGCGATTTCCAAGCCACGGCATCCTCGGCGAGGAATTCGGGCCGGAGAATACGGAGGCGGAATTCGTTTGGGTGCTGGATCCCATCGACGGCACCCGGGCCTTCGCCGCCGCCACCCCCTTGTTCGGTACGCTCATCGCGCTGCTGCATCGCGGCCAGCCGGTGCTCGGCGCGATCCATCAGCCCGTCCTGCGGCAGCTGGTGGTCGGTGACGGCCGCCAGACGACGCTCAACGGCCGGCCGGTGCGGGTGCGTGCCATGGCGCGCCTCGAGGCGGCCACGCTGCTCTGCAGCGACGTGCTCACGCCCGCCCGCCACCAGAACGGCGATGCCTTCGCCGCACTCGGCCAGCGCGTGAAGCAGCTCCGCACCTGGGGCGATTGCTACGGCTACCTGCTGCTCGCCACCGGCTGGGCCGACATCATGTGCGATCCCATCATGAACCCGTGGGACGTCGCCGCGCTCATCCCCGTGGTCCGCGGTGCCGGCGGCATCATCACCGACTGGCAGGGACGCGATCCGGTGAACGCCGCCTCCATCGTCGCGGCTACACCTGGACTGCATGCCCAAGTCATCGCGGCGCTGAACCCAAGCGCATGAATTTGCGGCCGCCGGCCGGATCCTTGGCGATGACCAGCCGCTTTCAGCTTTCCTGGACCGTTGGTCCTGCCTCCTCGCCCGACGCCACACCCGCCCGCCGCGTGCCCGCGGCCGTGCCCGGTGCCGTGCAACTCGATTGGGCGCGCGCCGAGGGCTGGCCGCCCTACTGGCAGGGTGACAACTGCCGCGCCTATGCGTGGATGGAGGATGTCTACTGGATCTACACCGCGCGTTTGGACCTGCCGCCGCGGACGGGACGCAAGCGCTTGTTTTTCGTCTGCGGCGGTGTCGACTACCAGTTTGTCGCGCGCCTGAACGGCGCCGTCCTGCACGAGCAGGAGGGCATGTTCACTCCGTTCGAGATCGACCTGACGGCGCACAAGGCGCGCACCGGCGACACGCTGGACATCGTCGTCTTTCCCGCGCCCAAATGCCACGCCGAACCGGCCGACCGCACCCAGGCGCGCGAATCGGTGAAGCCCGCCGTGAGCTATGGCTGGGACTGGCATCCGCGGTTGATCCCGCTCGGAATCTGGGAGGAAACGTTTCTTGAGGTGCGCCCCGCGGCCCACCTGCGCGACGCCGAAACGGACTACGAGTTGAGCGAGGACTTCTCCACGGCAACGGTCGCGGCAGTCGTCGTCGCGTCGCCGGCCGCCCGACGCGGCCGCGTGCGTTGGACGTTCACCGCACCCGACGGCACGGAGCTGTTTCACGAGGAAGCCCGCGTCGGACCGGAGGGCACCGTGCGTTTCAGCCGCACCCTCGATCGTCCCATGCTGTGGTGGCCGCACGATCACGGCCGGCCGGCGCTGCACACTGCGACCGTCGAGTTGTTCGCCGCCGACGGGCGCCGAATCGACATGCGCACCCAGCGGGTGGGTTTCCGCCGGGTGCGGCTGGTCATGCACGAGGGCGCGTGGAGTCGGCCGGCCACATTTCCGGTATCCCGCAATCATCCGCCCATCACCGTGGAGATCAATGACCGCACGATCTTCGCCAAGGGCAGCAACTGGGTGAACCCCGAGATCTTCCCTGGCCTTGTCACCGCCGAGACCTACCGTCCGCTGCTCCAACTCGCCCGCGACGCGCACTTCAACCTGTTGCGATGCTGGGGCGGCGCGCCGGTCAACAAGGAGGCGTTCTTCGACCAGTGCGATGAGCTCGGCCTGCTGGTATGGCAGGAGTTCCCCCTCGCCTGCAATCTCTACGGCGACGACCCGCGGTATCTGCGTGTGCTCGATCAGGAATCACGCTCGATCCTCCGCCGGGTACGGCGCCACGCCTGCCGGGCGATCTGGGGCGGCGGCAACGAGCTCTTCAACGCCTGGTCCGGCATGACCGACCAGGCGAAACCGCTGCGCCTGCTCGACCGCAACTGCCTCGAACTCGACCCCGACACGCCGTTCCTGCCAACCGCGCCGCTCGACGGCATGGGCCATGGCGATTACCGCTTCCGCGACGAGAGCGGCCGCGAGGTCTACCAAATCTACGCCGCGGCGGCGAACACCGCCTACTCCGAGTTCGGCTGCCCCGGACCCTCATCAGTCGAATACCTGAAGACCATCATTCCCGCCGACCAGCTTTTCCCGCCGCGGCCCGGCACCGCGTGGCAGACGCACCACGGGCTGGGTGCATGGGAAGTCGAGCCCACGGCGTGGTTGTGCCTCGACACGCTGCGTCACTACTTCGGCGAGGCAGTTTCGCTGGAGGAAATCGTGGCGCGCGGCGGGTGGCTCCAAAGCGAAGGCTACAAGTGCATCTTCGAGGAAGCGCGCCGGCAGAAGCCCCGCTGCGCCATGGCCCTCAACTGGTGCTACAACGAGCCCTGGCCCACCGCCGCCAACAACAGTCTGGTCAACTGGCCCGCCCGGCCCAAGGCCGCCTATGCCGCGGCGGCTTCCTCCTGCCGGCCGGTGCTCGCCAGCGCCCGCCTGCCGAAGTTTTCCTGGCACGGCAACGAACGTTTTGCCGCGGAATTGTGGCTGCTCAACGACAGTGACGACGAGCTGCCTCCCGGGCAGGTGGTCGCAAGCGTGGAAGTCGGCGGCGAGACGATCGCCTTGCTCACGTGGTCGCACGGTGCGGTCGCCCCCAACCGCAATCTCGCGGGTCCCGCGGTGCACTGTATGTTCCCGACCCACGCGGCCGCCGATCGATGCACGCTGGTGCTGCGCTGTCCCGCGGCCGCCCACCGCGACTCCACCTACACGCTGGCTTACCTGCCGTTCCCCGCTCCGTGATCGCGGGAACGATCCCTGCGCCCGATTATCAGCGTCGCCGTGCTTCCCTCTTCGCGGTCCACTCTGCGGTGATGACCGAGGTGAAGCCGCCGCGGGCCTTCCAGTCGGAGACGACCGTGAGGCGGCGGGGCCGGAGTCGCGCCCCGAGGTCGTCGCAGATGCGGTTGGTGATCGCCTCGAAGAAAATCCCCTCGTTGCGGTAGGCGTGGAAATACTGCTTCAGCGACTTCAATTCCACACAGACCCGGTCCGCCACATAGCGCACCGTGATCGTTGCGAAATCCGGATGCCCCGTGATCGGGCACAGCGACGTGAACTCGTGATGCGTGTGCTCGATGACGTAGTCGCGCCCGGGCTGCGGATTGGGGAACGTCTGGAGAATCTTCGGATCAGCCATGGTCGGTAGGTGTAAGGCGTCAGGCGGCAGGCGTCAGGCCTGAAATAGCTCACGTCCTCCTACTCCTCGCCTCGTGCCTGCGCGTTTCGCGCGCTACATCGCCGTCTCGTTGAAGCGCTGCTCGCGGATGACGGTGATCTTGATCGTGCTGGGGTACTGCAGTTCCTCCTCGATCCGGCGGCGGAGCTGCTTCGCCAGCTCCCGGGCCTGTTCGTCGGTGACGGTCTGCGGGTTGACGACCACGCGCACCTCGCGGCCGGCCTGGATGGCGTAGGCCTGCTGCACGCCTTCCATGGACATTGCCAGATTCTCCAGCCGCTCGAGCCGCTGGACATAGCCGGTCATCGACTCCGCCCGCGCGCCCGGCCGCACCGCCGAGATGGTGTCAGCCAGGATGACCAGCCCGGCATAAACCGTCTCGGCCTTCACCTCCTCGTGATGTGCGGCAATGGCGTTGACGACGATGGGGGTCTCGTTGTGGCGCTTGACGAACTCGGCGCCGATGACCGCGTGGCTGCCCTGGTATTCGGCGTCGACGGCCTTGCCGATGTCGTGCAGGAGGCCGGCACGCTTGGCCACCTGCGGGTCGAGGCCGATCTCCGAGGCCAGCATCGAGCAGAGGAAGCCGACCTCAACGGAGTGGTCGAGGACGTTCTGGGTGTAGGAGAACCGGAACTTGAGCTTGCCGAGCAGGTTGATGATCTCCGGATGGAGGCCGTTGACTTGCAGCCGCTGCACGGCCTCCTCGCCGGCCTGCATGACATTGAGGCGGATCTCCTCCTTGGCGCGCGTCACGAACTCCTCGATGCTCGCCGGATGGATGCGCCCGTCCTTGATCAGGCCATCCAGCGCCTGCTTGGCGATCTCGCGCCGCACGGGGTCGAACGAGGAAATCAGCACCATCTGCGGCGACTCGTCGATCAGCAGCGTGACGCCGGTCGCGGCCTCGAACGCCTTGATGTTGCGCCCCTCGCGGCCGATGATGCGGCCCTTCATCTCCTCGCCGGGCAATTGGACGATGGTGGCGGTGATGTCGTTGTTCGGCCGGCCCGCCAGCCGCTGCATGGCGGCCACGAGAATGCGCTGCGCCTCGCTCTGCAGCTCCTGCTCGGATTTCTCGAGCCGCTCGCGGCGGAGCGCCCGCAATTCGTCCTGGCACTCGAGCAGCACCTCTTCGCGGAGCGCCTGCTTGATCTCGCCGGCGTCCATGTGCGCGACGCCCTCGAGCCGCTGGCGCACGCCCTTGGAAAGATCGCGGATGGCGTCGCGGGCCTGCTTGACGGCGGCGGTTTCGCGCGCGAGGCGCTCCTGTTTCTGTTCAAGCTGGTAGTCGAGGAGGGCGAGCGACTCCTCGTGGGAACGGATCTCGCGCAGCTTCACCTCGACCTCGATCTCCCGCCGGTCAAAATCACGGTTCATCTCCGCGCGCTTGGCCTGGATCTCCTCCTCGACCTTGCCTTTTAATTCCTGCGCACCGACCGCGGCCTCGCGCCGGGCCACCTCGAGCAGCTGGGCGGCATTCTGCTGCGCCATGTGGCGCGTATGGCGCGTGACGAGCCAGACAATCAGGAAACCCACGCCCGTGCCGGCAATGCCGGCGACCACAAGGGCGAAAAGCAACGGCTCGCTCTGGAGAATCAGCAAGACGAAGTCGGCTGCGCTTCCCGATTTCAAGGCCTGCCAAACTAGGTGCCGAGGCGGAAAGATCAATCCCGTTCCCGCCGCCCCGGCCGGCGGGCGGCGGCGGCAAAAATACCGGCCCCGCACGGCCAAACGCCATCGTGCGGTCGCCATCGGGTGCGTTCATGTCCTCCCGACCATTGACGGCTCTCGACTTTCGACGGCTGATCTTCGACAGTAGCGCGGCGTGCAACTGCGCGAACCCTTCGATATTCTGAGCGTCTTCAAGACCAGCACGCGTGAGCGCTATGACTGGATCAATCCGCTCGCGCTTCTGGGGCTGGGCACCATCGGCGTCTTTTTCATCTACAGCGCGCAGCTGGCCACCGGCAAGGGCCAGTGGATGCTGCAGATCGTCTGGCTGGCGGCCGGCGCCCTGGCTTACTGCGCGGTCTCGCTCATCGATTACAAACTCTGGCTCAAATACGCGCACTGGGTCTATGTGGCGTGCCTCGTCCCCTTCCTGCTGCTGTGGACGCCCCTGGGGGTGACGCGCCTGGGCGCCACGCGCTGGATCGACTTCGGCCCGTTTTCGATCCAACCCTCTGAAATTGCGAAGCTTGGCGTGCTCGTCATGTCCGCCAGCCTACTCACGCGTTCGGAAATCGGCTCGATTCGCGAATCGCTGAAAGTCATTGGGAATTTGGCTCTTGCGGCAGGCTTGCCTATCTTGTTGATTCTGCTGCAACCCGACCTCGGGTCAGCCCTCGTCATCCCACCCATGATTTTCGCCCTGCTGTATGTGTCCAATCTCTCGCAGCGCTTTTTTGCGGCGGCACTGGGGGCTTTCGTACTCCTGATGGGCGTGGTGGCCGTGGACACCTACCGCTACCTCCATTTTCTGGAGGTGAACAACCTTTCGCCCTCGACCGACAAGGGCGCCTACGAGCCGCACCGGCTGCTGCCGCTGCACGATTACCAGCGCAACCGCCTGCTGGCGTTCATCGCGCCCGAGCGGATCGACCCGATGGGCATCAGCTGGAATCTCAACCAGTCGCTCATCTCGGTCGGCTCCGGCGGCTTCGCCGGCAAGGGTTGGACGGAGGGCACGCAGGCCAAGCTCGGCTACCTGCCGCGCGCGGTCGCGCACAACGATTTCATCTTCTCGGTCCTCGCCGAGGAGAAAGGTTTCCTGGGAAGCATCTCGGTGCTCGCCCTTTTTGGCGTGGTGCTTTGGAACGGCATACGCATCGCGGGCCTCGCCCGCGACCGCTTCGGCACACTGCTCGCCCTCGGCGTGACGGTGCTGTTCGCGGTCCACGTATTCGTTAACATCGCCATGACCATCGGGCTGGTGCCGATTACAGGCATACCGCTTCCCTTCCTCAGTTACGGTGGCTCCTTTGTGCTCAGTTGCTGTGTGCTGCAAGGACTGGTCCAAAGCGTCTATCGGTTCCGAAAGGAGTTCTGACCAT
>Ga0182021_10006976_pt1 | contig 13387 bp, 10 predicted proteins | sample 612E3MmetaG_FD_120493 | JGI IMG/M metagenome (GOLD analysis project Ga0182021, IMG submission 120493) | Permafrost microbial communities from Stordalen Mire, Sweden - 612E3M metaG (Illumina Assembly) | ecosystem: Environmental > Terrestrial > Soil > Wetlands > Permafrost | place: Sweden...
CGCACGCCGGCGGGTGGGAGCAGCCATCTCGGTGGGGGGCTCCGGCTACGACGGCTGGACCAGCCTCGGGCTCACCTCCATCAACCTCTTCCTGCAACACTTCACCACGCTCGTGGACCAAGTCCAGATCGACCACTGCGCCGGGGTCGGGGCGGCTCTGACCCCGGACAACGAAGCGGCCGTAGAGCGGTCCCGGCGCCTCGGCAAGAATGTGGCATGGGCTCTCGAGGCGCCCTTCGAAGAGTGGAAGTACGTGGGAGAAGAACCGGCGGTCTCCTGTCCGGTGTGTCACTGCAACATCATCTACATCGAGAGGGACTTCCCGGAGATCATGTGTCCCACCTGCGAGGTACACGGCATCGTATCGGCGCGAGAGGGCAAGTTCTCGGTCGCCTGGAACCCGGATGACGTGCGGGAGCCGCGGTTCTCCGGGGCCAAGGCAGCCCACCACGTGGAGTGGATCATGCGGCACGAGCACCAGGAGGAACCCAAACAGATCGCGTTGCCGGGGGTCCAAGAGAAGATTCGCCGATACGCCGCATACGGGAGGGTCATCGCGCCGGAAAGAACCTCGACGAAGTAGGGCGCGGCGACATCGCTGCGAAACGGCACCGTAAGGAAGGAATGATACCGATGACGAGCGCAGCCTTCGCCTACTCGGACTTGAGGGATTGGATACACGAGGCAGAACGAATAGGCAAGCTCAAGCATGTCATGGGAGCCCACTGGGACAAGGAAATAGGCTGCATCTCCGAACTGATGGCCGAGCGCGACACGTCTGCGCTCTTGTTCGATGAGATCCCGGGCTATCCCAAGGGCTTCCGAGTGTTGAGCAATGCCTTCATCGATCTCAAGACCACTGCGCTGGTCCTTGGGGCTGCTGAGGACTCATCTCGGATTGAAATGGTGGATGCATGGCGCCAGAGACTCAAGGCGGCCACACCCTTATGCTCCGTCGACGTTGGTGTCGGGCCCGTGACAGAGCACGTGCTGACTGGGCCAGAGGCAGATCTCTTGAGATTCCCGGCCCCTCTTTGGCACGAGAAGGATGCTGGGAGGTTCCTTGGAACGGGCTGCGCCGTCGTGACAAAGGATCTCGATGACGGCTGGGTCAATGTAGGCACCTACCGGTGCCGAGTCATTGATCATGATCGCATCACGGTAGCTGCCAATCCCGGCAAGCACGGCACCGACATGATGAAGAAGTATCACGCTCAGGGTAAACCGTTCCCTGTGGCAATTGTATGCGGCATGGATCCCCTGGTCTTCCTCTCAGCCGGCCATCCATATACCGGATCGGGGGAATGCGCCTATGACTTTGCGGGTGGGCTGAGGGGCAGTCCGATCGAGGTGATGGAGGGTGCGACCACTGGCTTGCCGGTCCCGGCTTCGGCGGAACTGGTCATCGAGGGGGAGATCCCCCCGCCGCCAAATCTGGAGATGGTCCAAGACGGTCCCTTCGGCGAGTGGAAGCGCTCCTATTCGTCGGGGACCCATCCAGTCATGGAGGTCAAATCGATCATGCATCGAACGGACCCCATAATCCTTGGCGTGGCTCCCCTGAAAGCTCACATACCGTTCCCCTTCTCGATCCCGGTCATGGCTTCCGAGGTCTGGAACGTGCTGGAATATGCAGGTATTCCCGGAGTGACAGGCGTGTGGTTCGGTCTAGGTCTCATCTGGCCGGTGTTCTTGGTCATCTCGATCAAGCAGAGCTACGCGGGACAGGCGAAGCAGGCGGCTTTGGCCGCTGCGTCCTGCCGGGCCAACACGGTCGGCGGGATGTACGTCGTTGTGGTAGACGATGACATCGATATCACCAATGAAAAGGACGTTCTGCTTGCCGTCGCGGGGAGAGCCACAATCGAAGATATCCAAGTCATCCATGGAATGATCACCAAGGCTCCGATAGGACCTGGATCGAGGAGACATCGTGCGGCTGGAGAGAATCGCCAACTGCTTAACAGCCGAGTCCTGATCGACGCGTGTTGGCCATTCGCCCGACGCGACGAGTTCCCGTGTTCGACAGCCTTCGATCAAGCCTATGCCCACCAGGTACTGGAGAAGTGGAAAGGGTCGTTGCTCTGAAGGTCCAGGGTGGGTTGCTCGCCCCTCCCGGACACGCCAGTCCGCGCCTTTGACGCTTGGCTTCCGTACTAGCCGATCGGCGGTGCACAAGCGAGTGAAGCAATGGCCAGTCGGCGTGTCGGCATCCAAAGCGTTTACGGCACGCGCGGCGGCCGCGACTTGGTGCTTCTTCGGAGGGCCCTGCGGGCATCCGAATAACAGTGCGTAGGGTCCCGCTTCTCGGGCTGAGCTGGACTGAGGGGTACATCTATTCCGATTCACGCCGCTTTCCGGTGATATTGGTCCGGCCCCCGGAATGAGTACCGCCTGAAGTGTTAGGGTCTCCACGAACCAAAAGGAGACCCAGGAACATGAAGCAGACGAGATTCACCGAGGCTCAAATCGTCGGCATCCTCCAGGAGGCCGACGCCCAAGGGGCGGGCGTCAGAGAGGTATGCAACCGCCACGGGGTCTGCGAGCAGACCTTCTATCGGTGGCGCAGGCGCTATGGGGCGATGCAGGTAGACGAGGTCAAACGCCTGCGGGAGCTGGAGGCCGAAAATGCTCGGCTCAAGCGCCTCTTGGCCGAATCCGCCCTTGAGATCGACGCCATCCGAGAGGTGCTCCGGGGAAAATAGTCGGCGCGCCTTACGCGGCGGCAAGCTGTGCGCGCCCTGGTGGACCATGGATTGCCGATCACGCGCGCCTGCGCGGCGGTGGGTATCTCGCGCTCTTCCTTCCGATATGAGTCCCGGAGGACCGACGATGTCGAGCTCCTTGAGCGCATCAAGGAGATCCGGGAGAAGAAGCCGCGGTGGGGCTATAAGCGCGTCCACGCCAAGTTAAGGAAGGAAGGCTTTGCGGTGAACCACAAGCGGGTGGAACGGATCTGGCAGGAGTATGGCTTCACCCTTCCCGCTCGGCGTAGAAGGAAGAAGGTGCGCACCGGCGAGACCGTCCCCGAGGCCGCCATGGCTCCCAACCACGTGTGGACCTACGACTTCATGTTCGACGCCACCCATCAGGGCCGGCGCATGAAGGTGCTATCCATTGTCGATGAGTTCACGAGAGAAGCCCTGGCCATCGTACCGGCCCGCTCGCTCACGTCGTCCGCAGTCAAGGGCGTGCTCGCCCGGCTCTTCGCCAGCCGGGGAAAGCCGGCAGTCCTGCGCAGCGACAACGGCCCCGAATTCATCGCCTTCGAGCTGACAGAATGGCTCGAAGCCCAAGGAGCGTCCACCTACCACATCGAGCCGGGCAAACCCTGGCAGAACAGCTACGGCGAGTCCTTCAACAATCGGCTCCGCGATGAATGCCTGAACACCACGGAATTCTGGAGCATCGACCATGCCCGGGTGGTTCTTGAAGCCTGGCGGATCGAATACAACACTGAGCACCTGCACACCTCTCTCGGCTACCAGACCCCAGAAGAATTCGCTGCCTCTTGGAGCGCAGCATGAGTAAGTTCGCTAGGATGAAGGCAAACCGGCGGCCCTAACATTCAAGGATGTACTGCGAAGGGGGCCGGACCAAATCGTTCTTCCAGGCCATAGCTAAGGAAGTCGAAGTCGTACTTACCCGGGTCATGCGGGACAAGCGCTTCGAAGTACTCGCAGTTACTGATCGCCATCGCCACATTGAGGCTCGCCACCTGATTGGTCGCCGTATACGCGTCGTGAAGCTCGCAGTTCAGCCCGAAGGCCTCCGCGAGGTGAGCGATCTTCATCATGCCGGTGATGCCTCCTTTGATTACCACATCCCCACGGAGGAAATCGGTTGCCTTGAGCAGCAGCCAGGAGGGATAGGCGTAGAGACACTGTTGGGGGCGGTCCATGGGGTGGAGGCTGTCCCGTTTCAGTGGCAGGAGGCCATCCTGGGCTGTCAGCCCGAAAGAGGACGTCCGGGGGTCCAACGGCCTCGGCCCAAACCGTTCTGGCCTGTAGACGCCCTTCTAGTGGCAAGACGACTGGCAGAACTTGGAGCGCTTTGTGCGCGGGCGCGGGACTGAAACCGGGGCGGCCGGGGTGCGGCGAGGTCTCACTTCGCTGGAATTTCGCAGCCGCTAACCTTCCTGTCCAACCTGTGCGCTACGATGTCGATAGCCTCTGCTCTTGAACCGGCCTGAAGGGAGAACAGTGCGCTTCATCCACACTTCCGACTGGCAGATCGGGGCGCCGTTCGCCAGAATCGACGACTCAGACAAGCGTTCAATCGTGCGGCAGGCACGCATCGACGCAATCAAAAGGATAGGGGCGGTCGCCCGGGAACAGGGGGCTCAGTTCATTCTGGTCGCAGGCGACCTCTTCGACTCCTCGAGCGCTGACAAGGCGACCGTGGCAAGTGCCTGCAGCGCGATAGGGCAAGCGGGCGTACCGGTGATAGCCATCCCTGGCAACCACGACAACGCTGGCCCGGGTAGCGTATGGGAGCAGGACTTCTTTCGACGCGAGCAGGCACAGTTGGCGCCCAATCTGACCATTCTGACCCAGTCAGGGGTATACGAGACCGACTCGGCCGTCATTCTCGCCTGCCCGCTCGTCCGCCGCAGAGTGGTGATCGACCCCACAGAATGGCTGCGCGACTCGGAAGTCTACGCCGGCCTCTCGTCGGAAAAGCCCCGTATCGTCCTGGCTCACGGCAGCGTACAGAGCTTCTCCGCGACGTGGGAAGACGAAGACGATGCCGGCTCGGCCCCTAATCTGATCGACCTCGGACGGCTCCCGAGTGCCGAGGTCGACTACGTGGCGCTCGGCGACTGGCATGGCACGAAGCAGGTGAGCGCTATCGCTTGGTACTCGGGCACTCCGGAGACTGATCGGTTCCCCAAGGGTAGCGGCAACGAGCCGGGGAACGTCCTCGCGGTCGAGGCTGCCCGTGGCAGCGTCCCGCGGGTATCCCGCATCCCTACCGCCTGTTTGGGATGGTACGACCTGTCATACGAAGTGTCTGGCGATGATGAGATCGGGAGACTCCGGGGGGAACTCGTCGCGCTTCTCGGGCAACGCGCCGGTGAAGACCTCCTGCGCCTGTCTTTGCGAGGGGTCCTCGGAATTGAAGCCTACGGGGAACTGGAGCGGTTGATCGAGTCACTGCAGGCGCGACTCTTGAGGTTGAAGTTGATGAACCGGATCGTCCTTGCTCCCACTGACGATGAGATCGAAGCTCTGACGCAAGGGGGCTCCGACCCGTTGATCACCCAGGTGGCGTCGAAGCTCGTAGGCGTGAGCAAGGGTGATGACGAAAGAGCCGCGGACGCCCGGGTGGCGCTGAGGGAACTCTACCGCGCCCGCCTCGAGGAGGCTGCCCGATGAGACTTCTTTCTGCAACGGTCCGCAACTACCGACTTCACCAGGATTTGACCGTCGACTTCGACCCGGCCCGGACGCTGATCGGCGGGCCGAACGAGAGTGGGAAGAGCACGCTGATCCAAGCCATTCATCGAGGGTTGTTCCTCAAGGCAACGGTGGCCGGCAAGGTGCGCGAGGAGATGGTGTCCAACCGTTTCAACGGTCGGCCGGAGGTAGAGATTCGTTTCCGGGCGCGCGGCGGCGAGTACGAACTAGCCAAGAAGTTTTCGGGACCGAGCGGGACGACCCGGCTCACCAAGGTCGGCGGACAGATCTGGCAAGGCGAGGAGGCCCAGACGAAGCTGGCTGAGCTACTTGGGGTGCCTGAGGCCGGACGAGTGAGCGCCGGCACGACAGATCAGCAGTGGGGGCATCTCTGGGTGTGGCAAGGCGAAAGCGGCGAAGATCCAGCACGGGAACTCACCTGCGAACAGACGGCCCTTCTCCAGCAATTGCAGCGAGTCGGGGGGGCGGCAGCCATGCAATCGATGCTTGATGGGCGCGTCGCCGCGCGCTTTGCCAGGGCGCGTAGCCAGATACTGACCGCAGGCGGGGCAGCCAAGGCTGGCTCCGATCTCTACGGAGCACAGGCCGAGGTCCGGGAAGCGGAAGCCGCCCTTACCACGGCGCAGGAGAAGATGGACACGCTTGGCCTCGCGGTACAGCGATACCTCGAAGCATCTGCGACCATCGAGCGCACTTTCCGGGAGCTGGCGCTGAACGCCGAAGAACGCAAGTCGGTCGACGAGAAGATCGACCAGGCTGAAGACCTCGAGCGTCGTGAGGCGACCCAGTCGGGCGTGGTTAGCACTGCGAAGAAGCAGTTCGAGTCTCTCGATATCCTCGAAACCAGGGTGGGCGATCTGCGTGCATCGATTGGCAGTCTCCGCAAGACCCTGACCCCGCTGAGTGAGGCTCAGCAAGAGCGAGAAGCGGAGTCCTGTCAGCGGGAGAAGGACGCCAAGGATGCCGAGCGTTCATACGAGGACGCGGCGGCCGGGACGCGCGCGACCCGGGTGAGGAGAGACCTGTCTGCGGCTTACGTGAGGACCTTCAAAGCGCGCGAGCGAGCCGCCGCCTTGGGGCAGCGGTGGGACCACGTCCAAGTACTCGTGGACAGGGTCGAGGGACTGCGCCGGGGGATGGCGGAACTGCCGGCCATCGAGCCGAGCGGTCTCAAGGCCCTGCAAGACATCGAATCCGGACTGGTGAGGGCCACCGCCGCACTCAGCGGTATGGCTACCGAGGTGGAGGTTGTCGAATCTGCCAAGTCTGTGCGCCTGGACGAGGTGGAATTGGGGACGGGCGAGAGCCGGGTTATTACAGATTCGGCCGAACTGACAGTCGAAGGTGTCCTTCATCTCAGAATCCGCCCCGGCGGTGCGAACAGCCTGGCCTCCGCGCGAGAAGAGGTTCGGACCCTCGAGGCGAGTCTTCGCCGGTCGCTCGACGAGCACGGTCTGGATTCGACGGCACAGGCCTCGCAGGCCGTTGCTCGTCGCGACGGCTTGAAGACACAGAAAGACGCCGCCCAGGCGGCTCTGAAGGAATGGGACCCCGAGAATCTGGCGGCGAGTATTGCTCACGCTCGGGAGGAGGTTTTGGCAGCGGAAGCTGAGCTTGGCCTTCGACAGGGGCAGGTCTCTGCCGACGAGGGCCCGGACTCGTTGCCGCCCGCTGAGGCATGGCTTGCCTTAGAGGAGGAGTTGCTTGAGTCCGCCGAATTTGAGGAGAACCGGCTGAAAGCCAGCCGCGACACCCTCCGCGACCAGGTGGCCCAGCTTCAGACGCGGCTTGATGAGGGACGGGCGCAGATGGCGGAGGGGGCTCAGGCTGTTCGCGACCTAGAGGTCCGGGAACGGATGCTCGTGGATGAGCATGGCGATGACACTGTGCGCGCGCAGTCCATCGAAAAAGCCCGACAGGCAAAAGACGGGGCGGAAGCGGAGTTGGCCCGCATCAAGGTGGCTCTCGAGGAACTGCAACCCGAGTTCCAGCGGCGGGAGGCCGAGCGGCTGCTGCGTGTGCGCGACACCAATGACCGGTTGCGGCAGCAAGCCCAGACCGACCAGGCGGTCAGCCAGACCATTCTCCATTCCGAGGGTACGACCGATCCGAAAGTCGTCAAGGCGCAGGCGGAGGTGCGACTGGAATCCGCGAGAGAGCAGGCGGAGATCGCCGGTCGCAAGGCACGAGCAATCACCCTTCTCGATAGTCTGTTCCAAAGCGAGCAGAAAGCCCTTGCCTGCCAGTACACCAAGCCGCTCGCCGACAAGATCACAAGCTACCTTCAGTGCCTCTTCATCGCCGCGCGGGCTGAGGTCGAGTTCGCGGACGGGTTCGATAGCTGCAAACTGGTGCGTCCGCACCAGCCGGCGGCTGAGGATTTCGCCACTCTGAGCGGAGGAACACGGGAACAGGTGGCGGCTGCCGTCCGCTTGGCCGCAGCCGAATTGTTGAGCGCTGACCACGACGGCTGCCTGCCCCTGGTGTTCGACGACGCCTTCGCCTACTCCGACCCGGACCGGGTGCGCACCCTGCAACGCATGTTGGATCTGGGAGCCGCCCATGGGCTGCAGATCATCGTTGTCACCTGCAACCCGGCTGACTACGCCTCGCTTGGCGCTCGGCAGGTGATCTTGAGCTAGTCGCAATTTCAGGGTGTGAGTTGCGCTGGTCCTTGGAGCGCAAGAGGTTCGATGGGAACTTCATTCAGCTGGGTCTAGACGTGCAAACCGGGAAGAGCAGCCCCTCGAGGCGGACCGGGCGGGGAGCGCCCGGTCTATCCGACGGGGAGCGGTCATAACTTACTGGTTGACCTTGCGCATAGGCTGGCAAAACAGCCAGGCTCCGCGGTTATCGATCCCCCTGCCAAGATCCGCGGCCCGCTGACTATCTATTAGCGAAACAACCCTGCAGTGGGTCGGGGGGGAAGAGTAGGCAAGCGCAGAGGTAGCGCAGGAATCGACCAAGCCCCGGCTCGGGAAACGCCCGAACCGGAGCCAGTGGCAAGAAAGCCTAGCTTTCCAGAACGCCCGAAGGCATCGTACTCAGGTCGTAGCTTTGGTTCATTGGCAGATCTAGATAGAGGAACCGCGCGACGGTGGCCCGCACTTCTTTGATGCGTCTTCCGAAATCGCCCCAGTGCACGACGACCTCGTTGCCGATCTGCGCCTGATCGCGGTCGATGGTGCAGTGGCAGAGGACCTCACGGAAGAAGTAGCTCGAGTCACCAGTGGCTCAGGCTAGGGCGAGAAGTACGGCGAAGTAGCCAGCAAACACAAAAGCGGGCGCGGCGCCCGGTCGATGCCGAACGCCTCGCCCGCTGTGTGGGCGTGGTGGTGTAGCAGGCGAGCCCACCACCGGACAGGGCAAGGGCCACGGCTCAGGAGGGGGTTCAGGGGAGTCGTGGCTCTACAAAAGCATGATCGCACTCTACACCTGAACCGCGCCTGAACGGTTGTGGGCGAGGGCGTACTCAAGCCCCAGACCCCTACACCCCGATCGCCTCGCCCGCCCGCCATTGTGTGAGCGCCTCCGCGTTGGAGCCCTCGACCTCTAGTTCACCTCTTGAGTCCGTGCCCGACCAGTCGACCCGCAAGATTCCCCGCCCGAAAACGAGCAGCGACGGCCACCGACGCCGCCGCCGAGAAGCACGCGCGGCCGTCCAGGCGGCGTTCGAAAGGCCCATCCATCGGTGCTGCCTTCGTAGTCGGTGGTCTTCATGTTCGCCTGCTACGCTCGCGGCATGGTCCCTAGCGCATCCGCTTCACCCACGATATCGGGGCGAGCCCTCCTCCGGGTTCCCGAGATCACCGTCTACTTTTGGATCGTCAAGAGTCTGACGACGGCCATGGGCGAGGCGGCGTCGGATTACCTCGTACGTGTTATGCATCCCGTTCCGGCGGTCCTGCTCGGGTTTGTCGGGTTTGTGGTTGCCATCGCGCTGCAGTTTTTGATGCGCCGCTATCTGGCCTGGACCTACTGGTTCGCCGTCGCCATGGTCGGCGTCTTCGGTACGATGGCTGCGGATGTGCTCCATGTCGGGTTCGGGGTCCCCTACGTCGCATCCGCCACGTTCTTTGCGGTCCTGCTCGCGGTTGTCTTTGTCCTTTGGCAAAAGACAGAGAAGACACTCTCGATTCACAGCATCAACTCCCTGCGCCGAGAGGCCTTCTACTGGGCAGTGGTCGTGGCGACATTCGCCCTGGGTACCGCCCTCGGTGACATGACCGCGGCGACCCTGCACCTGGGGTATTTCCTCTCCGTCGTCCTTTTCGCCGTGATCATCGCCATCCCGGCTATCGGCTATTGGCGGTTCCGCTGGAACCCGGTTTTCGCGTTCTGGTTCGCCTACGTCGCCACCCGACCGCTCGGGGCTTCGTTGGCTGATTGGGTCGGAAGACCAGTCAGCTCGGGTGGTGTCGGCTGGGGCGAAGGACGGCTCAGCCTATTGTTGACGGTCATCATCATCTGTTTCGTCGCGTATCTTGCCGCCACCCGCAAGGATGTGCAGGGCGACCAGTACCGGAGGGAGGACGTCGTTCTTCCTAAAGACCGGATCGAGACGCCTGAGGGCATCGCCCGCTTCACCGACGGTGTGGTGCGGGCCTCCGTGCGCTACCACCCGGCGGGCGGCGGTTCCCACGTCATCGTGGATGCGCCGGACTTCGTCTCGGTCATCCTCTGCGAGCGGAAAGAGGCCGAGAGATTGGACGGGGAGATCAACCAGGCGGCGCTGATCGGCGGGAGTCGGTCGCTCCCTGAGTCGACTGCAGAGTGCCTTGAGGACGAGGGGCCCCAGGCGCTGGAATGGCTAATGTACTACCGTTCGGGAGGGTGATTTCGCCCCTTACGGGTTTCCTCCTCGCGTTCCGGACTCGTTGGCCTCCCTCGGTCTGTGCGCCGCTCCAGCAACACGCTCCGGTCGAGCCTCGTCTGAGCCAGCTACGCCCCGATCGCCTCGGCTACCCGACCCCAGCCTCGGACCTCCTGGCCTTCGAGCCGGCGAAGGTAGGTGGTGGTGACGGCAAGCGAGTTCTGGTCCCGACGGCGACAGGCTTGACGCCAGCGACGTCGCCGAAGGAGTTCTCATGCCCGACCGGAAATGCTTCACATGATGGGCATCCGGAAGCTATGCTTTATTAACATGGGCGACCTTCGGGAAGGAGAATGTCATGCAGACGCCGCCGCAGTTGCTGCCGACTCAGGTCCAGGAAGGCCAGGCTCCGGGCATCCGCTACCGGATCGAAGGAGAGCTGGTCCCCGCCCTTCACACCTGGCTTGACGGGTCGGTGCCCGTATTCTTCGAGCACCACATCGTTCTGTGGAAGGACCCTGGCCTTGATATCGGTATCCGGGCCATGAAAGGCGCCTTCAAGCGTATGGTCGCCGGCATGCAGATCTTCCTCACCGAGGCGCGCGGCCCGGGCGAGATTGCCTTCTCGCGCGACGGTGTCGGACACGTCTTTCCCCTGCATCTCTCGCCCGGCACGGCCATCCTTGTTCGCGAGCACCAGTTTCTAGCGGCCACCGGGAACCTCGACTACACCTTCAGCCGGGTGAAGGGCGTGAGCAACATGCTGTTTGCCTCCACCGGATTCTTCGTAGACCGATTCATGGCGGGAAACCAGGAAGGGGTCATCTTTCTGCACGGCTACGGCAACGTGTTCGAAAAGACCCTGGCGCCGGGCGAGCAAATCGATGTGGAGCCGGGCGGCTGGATCTATCGGGACGAGAGTGTGCGCATGGATGTCCAGGTCTTCGGCCTGAAAACCGGACTCTTGGGGGGCGGCGGCAAGATGATCTGGAACCGTTTCACTGGTCCCGGTCGGGTGGGCGTCCAGACGATGTATCTCCACCTGCCCACCACCGAGTAGAGAGAACGCAGCTGGTCTAGGTCAGGTGGAACCCCGAACGGTATTCAGACCCCGATCGCCTCTGCCACCCGACCCCAGCCTTGAACCTCATCCCTTACTGGTGCCGCCAGCCAAGGGCCTGCCTCGTCTGGGCAACCTCGGACGGTACCACCACGGTGCAGTCCTTGATCGGGTGCTGGCCTTTGCGGCACCGCAGGGTCGGGGACAGGTGCACGACATCCTTGCACCGGCTGCACCAGCCGAGGGCCACCGCGCGCTCCTGCTGTTGCAGGTGGTGGCGGATGGCCTCGCCTTCCGCCCGTAGTTCATCCCGATCCGCATCGGCTAGCCGGCCGAGCTTCTCGGCACAGGTGCGGCTGAGGGCGGCGAGCGTCTCCCGGGACGCCTGGACGGCTTGTTCGGCGATGGTCCCGCCGAGAGCGGCGGAAGCCAGGCTCATAAGATCCCAGCCCAGAGGCCGGCCTTCGAGCAACGCCGAAGCGGCTAGACGCAATCGATCGCCGTCCTCGGTCCGCTCAATGGCGTCGTAGAGATGGGCGGCCTTCTCGAAACCAGTGCGGATGTTGTGGGCGGATTTGGGCGGCCGGAGGGCATCCCGCACCGCCTTCTCCAGAAAGAGGACCACGGCTTCGTCCGGCAGGTGCCGGACGAGCACGGCACTGGGAGTGAAGAAGCCACGTTTCCTGGCCGTTTTGACCGTGTGCAGAAGAGCCACTCGGGTCAGTTCACTCGGGCCGGAAAGGGAGAGAGGGGGCACGCTGAGCCCGGGCGCCCGGATGGTGTCACCGGGGGAGAGGTCCTCGCGATCAAGGTCGGCGAAGGTGATCTGCCCGTCAGGATCGCGGGCCCCAAGCATGCGGCCGGGCACGCTCTTGACTTCGGCCAAGCGGACTATTTCGCCGCCTCGGACGATTTCCACCTCATCCCCCGCGCGGAGCGATCCGCAGAGGACCGCAACGAACGGGTGCGCCTGTCGGGAAGGGAGCGCTCCGGGATCGGCGAGCGCCACCGCAAAGAGCTTCGGATCGGTCATAGCCCACTGACTCTCTCTTGTGTCACCACGCTTGGCCGGCCCTGCCCACTGTTGGCGTATGCCTTCGTCTGCGCCGGTCCGTGGAGGGCTCGGCGCATGCGAGCACCAAGTATATGCCTCCTACCACGTGCTTCGGGGTCCGGTCAGACTCCAATCGCCTCCGCCACTCGTCCCCAGCCCCGGTCCTCCTGTCCCTGAAGCCGCCGCAGGTAGGTGGTGGTGACCGCCAACGACGAGTGGTCCAGGAACCGAGACACCTCCTCCACGCTCTCCCCAGCATCCCGCCTGAGCTTGGCCGCGATGTGCCGCAGAATGTGGAGCCCAGAGGGCTGAAGACCAGCTTTCGCCAGATACCGCCGAAAACGACCGTAGAAGCTGGCGCTGCGTAGTCCCTCGCCGTTTGTGGCCGCCGGGGAGGGCTACAGCGATTCATGGGGGGACACATGTTCTCCAGGCATCGCTCCCGGGCCGCGAGGGCCGCTCTCAGGGCGTCCAGGGCGGGCTGTGGCAGCTCGCGCCGCCCAGTCTTTTCCGCCTTTGCCTCGGTAGAGTAGAAGCAGACGCCGTTTTCGAAGGAGAGGTCACCCGCGGTCATGCGGAAGACCTCGCTACGGCGACGGCCGGTGAGGGTCAGCGTGAGGATGATCGCCCGGTCGCGGAGGCCCTGAGGGGTATCGGGGAGGATGGCGAGGAGGCGCTGCACCTCGTCCGCCGACAGACCCCGAGCAGGCGGTGTTGAAGTTCTCGGTCGCTCCAGCTTATGCCAGGGGTTGCTGACGACGATGTCCATCCTCTGGAGGAACCGAAAGCACGAGGAGAGGCAGGCGATGCGGGCCCCGATGGTGATCAGGGAGGGGTCCTTGCCCGAGACCCCCTTGCCGTGCGCCCACATGAAGACCTCCTGCGCCGTCACCCTATCGGGGGCTTTGTCCGCCCGGCCGAAATGAGATGGGAAGGCCAGTCCCCCGGGAGTACCGTTAGCCCGGGCCTAAAGCGGGCTCGATGCCCAACACAAAGGAGGCTGACATGCGTAACACTACCACCGGCGAGGCGGGAGACAG
>Ga0182021_10006977_pt1 | contig 13386 bp, 12 predicted proteins | sample 612E3MmetaG_FD_120493 | JGI IMG/M metagenome (GOLD analysis project Ga0182021, IMG submission 120493) | Permafrost microbial communities from Stordalen Mire, Sweden - 612E3M metaG (Illumina Assembly) | ecosystem: Environmental > Terrestrial > Soil > Wetlands > Permafrost | place: Sweden...
CCCGCTGGACAGCTGGGAGAAAATCCTTTCCGGCATTTTCGGCCTGAATATGAAATGGACCATCGGCAATAAGCCGGTGATTACCGAAGCCGATAAAACTACATTCTTCAATACGAAATACGGCTTTGAAGTGCTGAGCAAACGCCAGCCGACCGACAGCGAATTGAAAGACGCCCATTTAGCCTGGATCGGCGCCAAAGCCATCCAATCCAATTCCTTTGCTTTTGTAAAAGATGCCGTTTTACTGGCGGAATGCGGCGGGCAAACCAACCGGGAAGATTCCGCTAAATTTGCCGGGGAACGCGCGGCCGAATTTGAAGTCTCTCTGAAAGACTCCGCGGCGGCCACCGATTCCTTTATCTTCGACCATGAAAATATCGATATCCTGCACAAACTGGGCGTAGCAATAGTAGTACAGCCGACCCGTAAACTGCTGACTACCGGCTTTCTGAAACCGGACAACGCCATCAAACAAGCCGTTGACGATTACAACATGGTGATGATGCGCTTTTTCCTCATCGGCGCGGACGGAACGGAAAAACCGTGGCGCGTCTTCCGGCACTTATAGGCTCAAAAGTTCAGCAACATATTGGATTCTACAATGAAATACACATTGATAATTGAAAAGGGACAAGAATCAGGCTATGTTGCTTATGCGCCTGCTTTAAAAGGGTGCGTTTCTCAGGGAAAAACCAAAGTCGAAGCGCTGAAAAACATCAAAGAAGCGATGGAAGCCTACATTGAAGCCCTGATTGAAGACGGAATATTAGTTCCTCAAGTTGTCTGAATCTGTTTCAACTGATATAATTAACTCTGTTCAACGTTGGTCACGGCGCATTCGTCTAGCGGCCTAGGACGCGTCCCTCTCAAGGACGAGATCACCGGTCCGAATCCGGTATGCGCTACCAATTACAGCCATCTGATTCTAAAATAGTAGTTTTTACTTTACAATAAATGATTTTTGCTACCAATTTGCTACCATCTGACTTTTCGCTGGTATATGCGAGACATCATTCTCCACATCATGATGGATTTGAGCGTTCGTTAATTAGTGATCCAGTAAAAATAGTTTGCTGTCTAAATCATCTTTTGAATTGATAGGAAATCCATTATTATCGAGTTTGTAAAACTCCAATATTGAAACCCTGACAATATTTTCTAAATTGTTAATTGCATCTTCACTATATCGAGTTGTTGGTTTGCTTCCGTGAAGTATTTTACTTCTGTTGCCATAGAAAAGTCTGATGTCATCATAGCATCGTTTTCTGTCACTGCCAGGTGGAAAGATTAAAGACGAGCATCTTAAAGCAACTTTGAACGCCAGATTATCCCCCCCATCATTAAAAAGTGCTTCAAGTGCAATTATTAAATCAACCATTCTCTCATCTAAAGTCAGCCTTTCATAAGAAGAACTTAGACGAAGCAATGAACTATACATTGGTTGTTTTTTAGAATGAACTGAATTCCAATATTGTTCAAAAAATATTTTAAATTCTTCGAGCATTTCGTCATCGATTTTATAACTCTTCAAATAATGCATATTCAAGTTGCTTAACTTGGGCGTAAAATCAAAAGAAATAATGTTGTGCAATTTGTGGTCCACAACTTTCCACGTTGGCCAATGAAGTCTAATATACATCCCACCTTGTTTGAATAATCTGAACAAAGCTTCTACTTCTTGGAAATGTTCCTCCGCCAAAAATCGCGCATCACCGTTTTTGTTTACAGTTAGATGCAATTCTAAATAAATTTGCGATAACGGATAATCCGGGTTAGTTTTGTATTCGTTAGTTCCTTCCAACTCCTGTTCCAGATAGGCTTGCGTGTTAGGATTTGATTCTAAAATAAATGAACCAATTTTAAGAGGTAATACTGAAGGAGTTGTTATGATTGGAGGACCGTATATACCCTCGGATTCCCATTTAGATATTATTTTTGCTCTAAATAGATACGTTTCACTGTTCATTACAATACCCTTATTTGACTCGAAAACAACCACTTTGTTTGGTGGCGTTTCCTAAACAATTTTTGGCTTAGGATTATAAGTATTTAAGCAACCCTCACAATACACATCATGCGGAATATTGTTGTTAAGGTGGGCTTTATCTGTGTATAACAGGTAAACAGTACCTTCCGGGTTTGCATTTTCATCTGCAATGTTGCAATTGCACCGGTTACACAGAATAGCGCCATCGGGAGTCCGCCTGGCACCGAATTGATCTTTAATGGTGGTTTTCCTAGCGTATGCCGGCATATAATATCCTCCTATTCTGTTTCAGAGTCTTCTACACCAAAAGGCCACTTATTTTGAGCGAGAAGTAACTTTCTCAAGTCACGAAATAAAACTCGTTTATATCTGGGTTTTGAGTTTGGATTATTTACAACTATATGTTTAAAATTTACGTTATCTCCGGTCGTATGCATATGTAGCCACCCGTCATTCCCGCGCTCCGCTCAAATACCGAAAGCCGCAATAATAGCTTTTATTGTCCAGAAATGAATAAGCATCCCCGAGTTTCATCCTTTCCTTCGTACATTTGTTGGATTGAAGTTGTTCGTGCTTCTATTTTGGTTTCGGTATCGTAAAACTCCGCTCTTCCCCTTTATAGAAGTTTACTTTAGATTTACAATGTTGACATTCATAACGCTTCACATCATATTTGGCAAACTTCCAGGATTTTAGAGGGTTTGCCGAAACAGTCTTGCCACAAACGGGACATGCTAATTTATTCATGATGACCTCCTTTGATTAAAAGCTGAGATTTGACTCCGTCTAAAAACAATAATTCTCTAAGTCATTTTACCCTTTTTGCCAGCGTATAGCTACCATCTATCTACGTAGGATCCGCATATTATTTGCCAGAATCTTTGAAAAATATCACTTTCTGTCCTCACCCGAAGTAAACAACCAATATCTAAAAGTTAGAAAAAAGTAAGACGAGCCAAGAAAGATATATCAAAAAGATTATGTATTGTTGCAATCCGATTTCAGGTGTATAATTGCCATATCCTAACGGGATTTCTGACAAAAAAGGCCCAAGACGCAAATTTGAAAAAGGAGGCTCGAGATGCAGCCTGCAACGATAAAAGTATTCTTGGTCAATGGGAATCCCGAATCTCTTAGAACTGCAGAGATATCAAATTGGACGGGGAAAGCCGTCTCAGCACCCAGGGTGGAATTGGGTGATTTTTTATCCAGAGATGAACTTGATCGATCGGGGATATATATTCTCGTTGGGTTTGACCCTCAAACGGACAAGCCTGCACTTTATGTTGGTGAAGCCGATTCTGTCATAAAAAGAATAAAACAACACTCAAATAACGATTTTTGGGTAAACGTAGTAGCTTTCGTAAGTAAGGATGCCAATCTGACAAAATCCCATATAAAATACCTCGAAGGCAAACTCATAGAAAAAGCTATTGAAGTTGATGCAGCGGTGGTCATGAATTCAGTAAAAAGCGGAACAAGACTTCCAGAATCTGATGCGGCTGAAATGTCTGTCTTCCTAGGCAATATATACCAACTTCTCCCCATTTTAGGTATTTCTTTTTTTAGAACAAATCAAGAACGCACTTCAATTTCGGAAGAAAAAGTATATTGTAAGATTAAAGATTTGGTAGCGGTAGGTAAGCGAAGTTCGACTGGGTTCCTAGTTTTCAGCGGTTCCCAAGCAGTGTTAGAACATAGACCTTCAGCAGGATCTATGAGATCCAAACGCGAAGAACTTATCAAATCCGGCGTACTCACGCGTCAAGGTAATCACTTGGTATTTGTGAAGGATTTTGAATTCGGCAGTCCGAGCACCGCAGGCGGAGTAGTACGAGGCGGTAATACAAATGGACTAACCAGTTGGAAAAATGCAGAAGGGAAAACACTTAAAGACCTAGAAAAATTGTGAATTTAGAATATATCCAAATAGCTAATTAACAGTATCTAACTAATTTACCCACGACAAACCACAAGAAACCTGAGGAGAACAAACATAGATGAAAGTAAAATTTTTAGGTCAAGGTCTATCCCCAGACTCGGAACAATCGATTGGCAGCGTTCTGCTTGGAGCTGCTGCAACTAATCAATTTGATAGTTTGACTTGCATAGTAGCATTTGCTAGTCCAGGCGGAGTATTACTGTTAAATGAACTTTTGTCGAAATCAAAGAATCCGTTAAAGCTCTGTGTTTTTGTGGGAATCGATCTCAAAGGAACGTCTAAAGAAGCTTTGGATAAGTTCATTGAGCTGGGAATTGAAACGTATATATTTTACACGAAATCTGCACTTGTGTTCCATCCTAAAATTTATATATTTGAAAACGTTAACGACGCTCGAATCATAATAGGATCAGCTAATTTGACCACGTCCGGTTTATCCTATAACGTTGAATCAGCAGTATCTATCGAATTCGAAAAGATTGACAAAGATGGCGCGGATTTACTCAAACAGATACAAGATTACTATTTAAATCTCTTTTCCAAAGGACACCCGAATTTGGCAAAACTCGACTATTCACTACTTGAAAAACTAATCAAGTTAAAACTTGTGTCAAGCGATGTTGAGAGAAGGAAAACACAAGAGAAAAATGATAATAATGGTGAAGAGGATAATGCCGCGATGGACGTCAAATTGCTTGAGGAACTCTTCCCGTCAATGAAATTTGGAAAAGTAACACACCTTCCAGGAACTAACATCCAAAAACTTAAGTCAGAGCCAAAACTTTTGACAACAACTGGGGGTAAAACAACTAGTTTTTGGATTCAGACGGGTGCACTTACCGGTGGCTCAGGAAATCAAATTGATCTTTCTATGAGTGGGCCTAAAGGAAGTATCGGTAGCGTAAGTCTGTTTGGCATAGATCCCAATAAGACAGACACCGTAAAGATTATAAAACTCCAATATAACGGAGTCACTTTCCAAGGAAATACTATTAAATTCCCCATTAATAGTACCGGGAAAACTAACGGAACCTGGCGAATGCAACTCCACGGGCAGGCAGATAGTGGCGAAAAACTAACTGAAACCTGCAGCAAGTATTTTAGACATTCTATTCTTCTTTTTAAGGAGATCGGCAAAGATTATTATAAAATAACACTATTTGGTGAAAATACCCTAGGAGAAATGAAGAAGAAATCAGTGTTTTGGGATCAGAATAGCTCAAAAAGGGGCAAACATTTCGGGAAGATTCAATAATGTTGATGCGTTATATTCAAGATATGATATTTTGATATTGCGACCAAATATAGATCGCTTCGACAGTTCCTTTTAAAGAAAAAAATCCTCGATGACTGTTTGAAAAATCGAGGATTTTTGTTTTATAACTTTGACAGTTATTATGCCGTTGGTTTGATACCCTGAGACTTATTCAATTTCTTAACCAGGCGGGCTTTGCGACGGGCGGCATTATTGGGATGAATAATACCCTTACCGGCAGCTTTGTCCAGCGTGGCGAGGGCATTGACGGCCGCGGTTTTGGCTTCGTCAGCGTCACCAGCGGAAATCTTTTTTTCTGCTTTGGTGATACTGCTCTTGCACTCGGTGCGGATGGCTTTATTGCGAGTTGTCCTTTTGACATCGGTACGCAACATTCTGATTGATGAAGCTATATTAGGCAATTATTTTCCCCCAAATAAATATGATTTTTTAACTGGCTCTTCCTTTGTCCTGAAGGAATAAACAATAAGGTCTAACCTGAATTATTTCGCACTTAGACAAATCCCAGTTTCTTATCCGATAATAACATCACGAGGCACTAAAGTGCAACAATACACTCATTTGATAATAAATAAGACGCTGACTGTAGATTTTCAAATTGGCGCGTCTAAAAAGGCACATTCCTTTTGGTTTAAAACATTATCGAGCGCGGGATTCAATTTTTGGAAAGAAGACTGCACCATCGTGAACACTTTAGAATCTATTCTGTAAGCCTTCGCAATTAACAGATCGATCTCATGACGAATAATTTGTCTATCCTCGCTTGGATCAATAAGTTTCAATCCCTGACTCTGGTTTCCCAACTCGAGAATGAATTTTCTCAGACGTAAATCGTTATTCAACAAAATACAGACTCTGTCAATTATATGATCTCCAAGTCGTCTGTATACACCATTGTATTCAAAAGCTAGGTCGTAACATGAAATAGGCGGTACAGGAATTTGGGTGATAATTGTTTTAGTAAGATCGATACCACTTAACTTTGCTCTCACTAAATAGTCAAAAACCAATGAGTTAAATACGGCCAATAGAATAGCCAATCTATAGTTATCATCAAGTTGTAAAAGTTGCACAGATTGGGATGTAGGCATATGTGGTAATATTGTTGCGATACATGTCCTGCGATTCGTTGCAGATGTAAGACTTCTCCACATCAAAGAGTAATCTCGCACGAATTTTTCCGTAAGTTTATGCCATTTGCGTTTTTCTATATAAAATCTGGCTTCGGGTACAAAGCTTTCGTTCATCTTTTCCCACTCAGAAAGAACTTTTGAAGATACTTTGTTTCCGAATCTGCTTTCAAACTTGACACCATTGAATCCCGAAAATCTACCGTCATATTGTTCAAAGAACTTGCCTTCATATATGGGTAGGGTTGAACTATTGTTACTATGAGTGATAAAAGAGCTATGATTTGTTAAATGAACTATTCGACCAAATCTGGCATCAGTATATACAGCCGAAAACATGGGATTTCCATCATTTATATCCACGATCATATTCATATGCTTGACATCTGCAATGTTTGGTAACATCGACGTATCCGGATTAAGCTTCTTTAATAGACTTCGGTTCATTTTCTGATGAAGATTCTTTTCAAAGATCTGGCGCGGTGAAGTAAGATTTACTGCGTATTCAAATTCAGTACCTGCTTGGTTTCCCAGTAATAACAAACAAAATCTTTCCCTACTATCAATATCAAATATTTTCTTGCTGTTTACAAAATCGAACACAGCAATTACCAGCATGGGTTCCAAAAGGTGGGAAAAAAGTCTCTTATTTACTTGACTGGTGACAAGAGCACTTTTCAATATTAGGCCAATCAAACCATCATCAGATCTATGATTCAATGCAAGCTCAACGAACAAAGCGTAAGTATTAGGCTCCCCGCTAGAAAATTGCATAAATCTGTTATCAGTCTTTATTGTTTTCTTAAATCTTTCTATATCATTTTGGGCGGTGTGATAAAAACTCGATAACCCTTCGTTATAACCAAGTACAGATTTGATAATACTACTTCTGTTGCTTTTATCGGAGATGTTAGATATTGAAAAACTGAACGTGCTGAAAAATTCCTTTTCCTCAAACCGTACTTTTTCCCACGGTGGATTACCTATAACGATATCGAAAGTCTGATTTTTCAGATTTAATCCAAGACTTCTACTATAAAAAAGTCCGGCTTCGAAAGCTTCTTCCTTTTCTTCATGCGAGGAAAATGACAATTCAGTAATTAATGGGTTGCCATGAATGAAATTCGGAGCTAATTCCGCAATTAACCCCAGATCATTGCTGGCAACAGCTAATTCTACCTTGCCAATTTCAAGAGCCACATAGTCAACGTCGACCCCATGAAAATTCATGATAAAAGCTTTAAGTTCTTCATTCGAATAGCCAGTTTCCTGGTTGTTCAAGACATGTCTTTCGAAATAGCGTAGTAATGCTAAAAGAAATTTCCCTGTTCCACAGGATAGATCTGCAAACTTCGTCCGTAAAAGTAAATCTCGTACCTTGGGTTTCTCTTCATTATTCTGCTGTCGTTGCGAGAACCTCGGAATATTTAACCGCCGTTCAATCAAGGTGTCAAGAACATATGTCACGGATGCATTTGCAAGGTCATCAGGGGTGTAGTATGCTCCTAATCTATTACGCTCCGACTTACCCGATTTAAATATGACTTCCCCATCCTGTAAGTGGAATTGCCAAGATAGGATGGATTCGTATAGTTGCATCAAGTTAATATTGCTAAAGTCGAATAAAGCAAGGGCTTTAGCCTCGCTTTGCAAACAAGAACGTTCATAATCTGATAATTTATTGAAACAAGCCACTAATCGTGATGTTCCGTTTGACATTAGATTAATTTCGCTAATCATTTCGTTAAAGATTTGTCCATTCGCACCATGGGGATGTAAGCTAGAAACTCTGGAAAAGACGCATGCTGCCATACAGGCACCAACGACACGAGTGCGGCATTTATTAAACTCTTTAGGATTATTTATAGTATTCCCATCATTTCCTTTATCGACAACGTTTTGCAGCGATTTAAGGACTATACCTGAAATGATTGGATTAATTACTGTTGATATATTACTAGGCTCTTTCATTTAACACCTATCTTATTCAATGATCCATTTCTATTTTCAACAAATAAAAGTACAGGGGAAGAATGAAAACTTACATTATGGTGTGGTTCAAGCCTCTTATTAACCCATTCATCAATTGTTATTGTTGTAAGTCCGATCTGTTTCATACTTTCGTCTAGGTCCTCGGAAGTAGAACGGATTTTCAAAATGACATCATTTGATCGAGCCATTATCCTAACTCTATGTTGATTATTTTCAAAACCAAGCACGTGGAGTGTTAGTTTATGCAAATAATCTTCTAGGTATTTCTTTTTTGTAAAGTACATTCCACCGATGGACCTGCTAATAATTTCATAGATTTCTTGAGGAGAAGTATTATAATCAAATGAGGTTTCCTCAAGAAAACCTTCACATCCAAGTTTAACCCTGTGCTTCTTGGTACCACAATATTGACAATTCAAATCCAACGAATTTGCCAATCGTCTGTCTAATTCCTCTGACGGAATATCTATATTCCGTGGCCTAATTTCATAACAGCATGTTCCTACGGTTTCTCCTATCAGCGAGACCTTACGTTTATCAAAATTGAAAAAACGTTCTATCTCATGTTCAATCTCCGCTTCTGCACGAAGACGCTGAATTTCATTCTCTAAGTCGTTCAATATTAGGCGCTCAACGTAACTATTTACATCGTGGATTGACTGATAGTCAACGTGAGAGAATTCTTCATTACCCAGTTTATTATTAAGCATGACATCCTTAAAATAAACACAACGCTTTGCTAAAGCACTTAGCGTAGGCGATTGAATTATATTTTCTGCAACCGGAAGATTAGCTATATACCCGGCTGAAATTGTGAGCTTGGGTGACAGCATTTTCATAAAAAACGAGGCCATCCTCGAATTTAAATATGCCAAGTGAGCGAAAGGGTCACCTTCAAGTATCTGTATACCAGGACCAGCAGCGATAAAAACCTGATTTTCAATCCGAACTCTAACATTCATCCCAAGAGTTCCGGTATCGCTATATACAAGATCGGCAGAACTAATTCTGTCTAAATTTCTAACAGCGGAACCCGGATTACTTTTGATATATTGAGCATCAGTCCCCCATTTTACCTTAAACATATTCAAACCCTTCCACTTGCAATACCCCCCGCCTTTGCTTACCAGTTTCCAATCTGGATCGTCTGCCCTATTCCACGAATAGTCAACGAACTCAAAATTGTTGCCAGTGGAAGTTCCTTGCATTGGATTGGCGAACTCGCGATATATCAATAACTTGTCTAACTCAGTCCTGAAACTTCCGGTAAGCATATATTGGATTTCATAATTCTTGTTTTTTAAAAATACTTTCTGATTTACCGAAAAGACATTAGTCGGAGGTGCATCATCTTTCTCCAAAATGCTAGCTTTTGCTGTTAATGGGAATGGCCGAAGATAATAAAACGTGGTTTTCCTTGTAGACTTTGTTTTCGATATAGTAGTCAAAGCAACATTCGTTTTAGCGCCACTGATATCCACAAATGAATCATTTCCCAGGTCTGCGCACCATTCAATTTGATAGTTCGCCAAAACATTCTTTCGGAATTCCTTGAAAGTCTTCAAGTACATCCAACTTGTCTGATTGACCAACCCTAACTTGTCCCCTTCCTTAAGCATCGACAAACATCTCTCCATAAAACTGACACACAAATCGCCTTTTGATAGTGGATAATGAGTTTGGAGGTATGTTCTTAACTCGACACCCATGTCTCTCGCGCCCATAAATGGAGGATTAGTAACAAATATTCTATGTGCAGCATTTTCGACAATACCAGAGAAACTTAATTTGGTACCTGTTTCGTTGTCAAAAACATCAATTTCCTGTGGATGTCCTTTTTGATAGTTGAGAAATCCGAACTGATCATTTTTACGCCCGCTAAACACCAGTATGGTTGGTATTTTATCAGGATTGATGTAATTACACGCTTTAATGAAAAGATTAATTTTCCCGATATTTGCAAGATCACCATCAAGCTCATACCCCACAAGTGTCTTCGAGAGTAAAAGACTCACGATTTCTTGATTCGTTAGGCTAGAATTCAGGCTATAAAGTCTGAATAGATAATCCAAAGAATGGGTTAAGAAATTTCCGCTCCCACATGCTGGGTCGATCACTCTGAGCTTAGCGAGCTCAATAGGTTGATATTTTAGATGATTAAGTGTCTTTTCAACGATGGAATTGACCATATAATCCTCGGTAAAGAATTGGGTAGTCGATAAGAGATCTTCACCCATAATCTTTTTGTGTTCTTTCAAGGATTTGTTAAATGCTGATTTTTCTTTATCCTTCTTTAAATATTGATATAACCACGATGCCATTCCGTTGCAATCAGATATATGCTTGAAGAATTCACTAATCCAAATCAAATAGGTCTCTTCAATTGTGGGGGTAATGCCATCCTTTAAGATTCTATATGAAAGTGGTATTTTTTTGAATTGATTGTTGAGAATCAATATTTCTCGATTAAAGCGTTTTTCGAAATCAGTAAATGCACTGATTTGTATTGTCGCGGACTTATTTAAAGTCTTGTTCAAAGAGAAAATAAAAAAAACATAGAGAATACCATTGGCATAATCGTCGAACGGAATATCCAACTCTTCAGTTTCATATTCTTTCAATAGATTGGCGGCGATTTCTCTTAGATTCTTTCTGTCGTGTATGTTGTCCAACTAGCAATTCCTATTTAAAAATTTTATCGTGATTTCCGCAGAGACTTTGATTCATCCAATGTATAGATATTGTACCATTTGATAGATGGGTTCTCTACAAATTACAGGATTGGTTATGTCCTTATGTTGAATGATGACTGATTTGTTTAAAAAAAAGGCTGTCGAATTTCTTGGCCGCAGCTTCCTGAAGTCCGGGTACAACATGGCTGTAAGTATCCAAAGTCATCGCTATAGTGCTGTGTCCCAGTCTCTCTTGAACAATCTTAGGGTGTACTCCTTGAGCTAACATCAAACTTGCGTGCGAGTGCCTCGCATCATGAAGCCGGATAATTTTTAACCCGCTACGCTTAACGATGCCTTTCCAAGCATATGTTACGGTATTCGGCCTGATTGGCTTACCGTTATCCCTCATGAAAATAAGGCCATTTTTTGCGAGTGTTTTAGCCTTCAAAGCCAGTGATAGAGCAACATGATTACGGTATTCCTTGAGTATCGCGGTAGCAGACGGTGGTAGGGCGATTGTGCGGCGCGACTTCTCACTCTTGGGTTGCGTAAATATCAGACTGCTATCCTTTAATTGCTGTAATCCTCTTGTGACGTTTACCTGACCGAGTTCTAGGTCAATATCATCCCATCTTAAAGCCAGTAATTCACTCCTGCGCATTCCTGAGAATAAGGCAAGATAAAAAAGTTCATAATACTTACTATTTTTCGCAAATTCTAAGAATTTGGTAATTTCTTCCTCGTTCCATATTTGCATATCGGTTCGCTGTTTTTTGGGCACCTCAAGAGCATCACACACGTTCCGGATAGCAATACCCCATTTTACAGCCGACCTTAAAGCATTATGAATTACGGCATGATGATAACGAACCGTGGCATTGCTTAAGCCTTTCTCCAGCCATTCAGAATAAAGTTCTTGAAATTGTCCGGGTGTTAATTGGTGAAGCAATACTCTGCCTAACTTCGGATTAATATAGCGTTTAATTATATCTGCGTACCTATCATAACTGCGCGTCGCTAGTTTCGGTTTGGCATAGTCCTTAAGCCACTTCGCCAAATATTCTGACAGAGTTATTTTCGTAGGTGCTATAAATAACCCTGTATCTTGTTGGTGTAAGTAATTCGTAAGTTGCTTCTCTGCATCCCTCTCACCACCCTTGACGGCAATCCATTTTCGGATCCGTTTACCGTTCTCATCCACGCCGTCGTCAATAACGAGCGAATAATGCTTTCCCCTCTTAACGATAGAACCTCGTCCTCTTCTCATTACTATCTCCTTGAATTTTATATTTTTATATTTGTTGTCATAACGTAATCATTACATAATAAGACAGTACTATTAAACAGAGCGATTGTCAAGTATGCGCTTTGTATGCTATGATATTGAACGTGAAAACATTAAAAGAGCTTCGGGAAGAAAACGCTTTAAGTATCCGCGACCTAGCAGCAAAGGCCGGTGTATCTCCTAGCACAATTGCAAGAATCGAAAGCGGCTTACCGGCCCGACACATTTCAAAACGTGCTATTTGTAAGGCTCTCAAAGTACGTCCTCAAGATATCGATTGGAATTTGAGTTATAAACTACCTTAAACATTCCTAGCTTGTACCTTTTTTATATAACCTTTATCTCGTCTCTTTTTTGCTGATAAGCAGCCATCTCTTGTAGATATTGATTAATAGGCATACCGCTTGCCAGTGCATTCACCCACCACCGGAGACCACGAGCACCCAATTGGTATTCATAGCAGTATGTATGCCAGAGATGACCGCGGACCTGCCGTTTGATGTAAGGCGGCCTAGCTGCATGGAGTCGTCGGCATTGCCAACGGATCGTACTGACAGGTACACCAGTTATCCAGTGTATTTGCGATGGAGAAAACCACCTATCCGGCTCAGTTTGCAACAGCCAGAATATCTTTGACTTAGATGAGTCATATTTACCAGTAAAATGCTGCCGGCGAAACAATCTACGCATATTTACCTCTATTTTGCCGCGCGTATTAATATGCGCGCGGCGCTCAATGGTATTTAAGTGCGTGAGGGAGACATTATGCAGAGGAACTAGTCCATAGCCCTGATACTGTAAAACTTCCCGTTATGCCTCCACTTATCGCATTATTAAAGATTAAACTCCAATTAAGTTTTAAAATTACCATACTTTTTCCAGTTTCTTTCAGTTATTTTCTTGGCACAAGGTACTACTTCAAAGTTTCATTGCTTGGCATAAGGTGACTTATTCAAGATATCGATTGGAATTTGAGTGTTTTTTGCAAGTAGGAATTCCCCACTTTTGCAAAACATTTTCCCCGGCGCCGGTGGGGAAAATTAAGTTAACTTAAAGTGTTGCACCTCCTCTCCCTTTTCTACGTTTATTCACTGTCTTA
>Ga0182021_10006978_pt1 | contig 13385 bp, 13 predicted proteins | sample 612E3MmetaG_FD_120493 | JGI IMG/M metagenome (GOLD analysis project Ga0182021, IMG submission 120493) | Permafrost microbial communities from Stordalen Mire, Sweden - 612E3M metaG (Illumina Assembly) | ecosystem: Environmental > Terrestrial > Soil > Wetlands > Permafrost | place: Sweden...
GTCTCGCTATGAAAAAGTTAAGTATTGAACAAATGGAAATTGTAAAAGGTGGAGTAAAAGTACCCAAATGGCTTGAATGTGGAGCAGCTACAGCAGGTACAGTACTATTCTTTGGAGGGCTATTTGTCACAACAGGTCCAATTGGTTTATATGCCGCAAATGCAATTCTGGGGCCAACAATTGTAGGATTAAGTTGGGCGGCATGTGCAAGTTAGCCTTATTCTTTTTTAGTAATTTTAATAATTTATTATTGAAAGGTTGTATCAAAGTTTTTTTGGGAAAAGAGAATTTGGATTGGATACAAGAATGATTTAAAGTGTAAAATCATAATAAATAAAATTTGAATATTCATAACTTTGATGCAACCTTATTAAATACTAAAGCTTATGAAAAATACTATTTTAATAAAAATATCACTGCTATTAAGCTTATGCTTAATAGGTTTTATTGCTGCTTACTCTTTAATAATTGATTACCAATTCCCGCAAGACCAGGTAACTTATCTTTTTTCATTGTTATACCTGGTACTTGCATTGAATTTTTTAGGCCAGGAGCTTGTCTTGGATAATCAAAAGGAGAGAATTAATATAATTTTATTCAAAACTCAAAACATAATTATTTCATGTGTTTTAACGATAATATTTGCATTGATACTTATGCAATCAAAAATCTCTTTCGGGAAAATATTCTTCATTTTACTTTTGTCGTTATTACTTTATTATTCAACCTTAGTGTTTTTTAAAAGAAAAGTTACTTTATTCCTTTTTTGGATCAACTTCTATCTTTTTATGGGTGTTTTTGTATTTTATCAATTCCCGAATTTGCAAATAGATTTTGTGTCAAAATTTAATCCATTCGGTGGGCTGATTGTAAATCTTATTATGTAAAAGTTAGTTTAATTGATCATAATCAGGCATTCCTATAAAGTTTAAAACAGCTTTATTATATGATTTAAAGTCATTAAATTTCCATGGAAATATATCTTGAAGTACTTTAAGTTATTAACTGATATTATACCGAGGCATATGAAAAGAATCAACCTGTTGATAATAATTTTACTGGCAATTATAATAATATACCTGCTTTATAGACTTTGTATAAATACCGACTTTAATAACATTGATTACTTACTGCTGATATTCGTATTAACAATAGGCCTGATTAATTCTATAACGGTTATGAACCGGAGAAAGAGGGAAATTAAGTAGCAACTTGTTGTCACCAATTTAACTGCGTACTTAAACCCCGATTGAATTGCTGAGTCAGATAACAATAACATTTCAGGAGACTTCTGGACGATCGTTAAAAAAGAAATATTTATAAGTATTTGTTGAAGTATCTTAGGTTGGTAAAGAATTTCAAAAAAAGTCTGTGATTAGTACTAAATATTTCTGCCTCCTGCCGGATAGATCTGATATTGAATTTTTAATCCCGGAGGGATTTCAAGATTACTAGCAAAATATAGTCCCATAAAACATTTACTCCGGAGGAGTTCCATCATGTAATAAAATGACATTCCTTTTAAATAAGATTAGGATTATTATTTTTTGTTCCCGATTCAAAAATTGAATTTATTGGATGCATTTATGGAACCACTTGTGAAATCAATAGCTGGTCATGCAAAGAAGGTATGAGGAGAAGGCAAAAAGACAATAAACAATAAACGCGAAACGATAAAGGGGTATGATGAGCTAGATAGTTACGATCATTTGTAGTAATTCCTGATACGATTTCCCGAGTTTGTTGGAAAGCATTTCAATCATTTGTTTTTCCTCTCCCAGACGATATTTAAGATCACTGTCTTTTATGAAAGGATATAATTCCTTTATCTTTCCTTTTTTCGTGTGCCAGTAACTTTTTATTTCTATTCTCATTGGTCTGCTCTTAAATTTAAACTCTAACAACAACCTGATTGAATTAAATGTTTTGAAGCATCAGTTGAGTCCATGCTATAAAAATCCTCTTTTTACAGTTTCAATTTTAAGTTTTGTAGATCTGCAATTTCCCTATATTTATATTCGAGAGTTGTCTCACTTTTCCTTTCCAAACTTAATTTATATGTACGCACATAAGATTAAGAATGAATTAAGTTTGGGTTAAGGGTAGATTAACTTTTAGCGGAATCCATTAATCACAACCCTTAAAAATTAAAATACTTACACAATACACTGAGAAGCACTTAGGATCACAGAGAAGAAATACTTAGGGACTCAGAGACTAAGGGATGAAAAGATCGTGATGAACCTTAATGTCCTGGCGTTCTGGTGGCAAAAAATCAGGTATGGGATGTGAGGTCTAAGGATTCATTCATAGAATATTCCATTATTCTTTTACTCTCACTTCCCCATTTCTTCACCGCTTATAAAAAAAATCCCCGGAAGAAAATTAACTGCCTTCCGGGGACGGGGTCGCCAATCAGCATGACCTTTTGTTCAAAAAAATAAAACACAAAGCACCAACGCAGCGAGAAGTGTCCGATTAATCCGAAGAATCATAATAAACGGAACCCCTTATATTCCAAATGAAAAACGTCATTCTACTCTTGTTTACAGCTTAAAATAAAGCCATCTTCAATCGTATTTACTGACATGTAATACAATTTTAAAACTATCCGGGGCCAGAAAATGAAAAGTCTGTATGTTATACAACATATTATATAAAATTTTTGTCCGTTATATACGACCTCCTGGCCTGGCAGTATCTGATATCCGTACCTTCATCCCTGATCTCCTTCACAAAACGCTTAACGCTGCGCTCACTGATTTCAAGTCTGAAAGCCAGATCTGAAGGCGCCCCGGTACTTTTTAGCCTGGAAAGTATTAAAATGCGCTCTTTCAGAGACTGCTTCTGAGACTTTTTCATTGTTCCTAAATATTTTACAGAATATTGACTTAGCTATAATGATAGGTGAATAATATTGATAATCAGGTATGTTTATAGGCTATTTCTTGGAACAGGTCTAATTACTTGACTAATGTCACTTTTTGGCAGGTGAGATTCCCCGGCTCCATTATCTTTTACATTTGTTCCGGTATTTTATGGGGTTTAACTTTTACCGAGGCATAAAATTAATGGCAGATAAATTAAAACAGTTCGTCAGTATCCATCCGGAGCAATCATTTTGAACTTATTTCATAATTAAGTTGTTATACAAAAAGCTGATGAATAATTGATGCCGGTATTGCAGTCAGTTTGCCGACTATGAAAATCATAAGTAACAAATCTTTTAAGGAGGGTAACGCCATGACAGAAACAAGTCCGGTTGTAGCAGGTCTCCGGAGCATCCACAGGATCATAACACGGGGACTAAGCGTATCCATTGAAAAATGCGACGGGTACCTCGGGAAGAAGGGAATGGCATCCCGGGAAACTGTAGGTTTTTCAAAGTACGCAGCCACATTGAAATGGATAATGCACTCTCATCATCTCACCGAAGACGAAATTGTTTTTCCGTATTTTAAGGACAGGGTGGAGGCGCCCTACACCCGTCTGGGGGATGATCATCAGGCCATGACCCGCATCCTGGTAAAACTTGACAATTGTCTACCGGGGGTATCATCCGGCGGGATTGCCGAACTTCGTGAGGTGCTTGTTGAATTAGATATGCTGTGGGGACCTCATAAAAATATCGAGGAAGAGTGTTTCACCACGGAAAAGCTGCAGCCCGTTATGCGAATTCAGGAACAGGTGGACCTTGCAAAGAAATTTGCAGACCATGGCAGCAGAAACTCAGGCCCGGCACCTCTCGCCGTGCCTTTCATGTTTTACAATCTCGATGCCGAAAACCGTGAGGACTTTATGAGGATGTTTCCGTGGATAGTCAAAAAAGTACTCGTCCCCGTTGTCTGGCGCGAGAAGTGGAAACCGATCAGTCCGTTCCTTCTGGTCTAAATCCCCTGGGGATCTGGCTCAGAGCACAGAGCTCAGGGCTCAGGGTGAAATACAATCAACAGGAAACCGCTTACCGCACACCTCTCATCTCTCACCTCTCACCACTCTACGCTCTACGCTCTACGCTCTACGCTCACCTCTCACCACTAAACCTTCCGCTCTGCTTGGTGAACATTTTATAATAGATTCCTCCTTTTTTCATCAGTTCCTCATGAGTGCCGGTTTCAGCAACTGTACCTTTATCAAGCACAATTATCCTGTCGGCAAGGCTGACATTGGTAAAACGATGGCTTATCAGTATTGATGTCCTGCCTTTAACGATCTCACGGAACCGGCTGAAGATATCGTATTCCGTTTCAGCATCGAGCGCGCTCGACGGCTCGTCTAGAATAAGAACGGGAGCATCCCTGAACAGGGCTCTTGCAAGTGCAATTTTCTGCCACTCCCCCCAGCTCAGCTCCCGGCTGTCGTCAAACAGGTTCCCGATTACAGTATCATAACCCTTCGGAAGAGCAGTGATCATTTGATCGGCTCCGGTCGCAACAGCGGATGATCTGATGAGGGTATCAGGTTTTTCTGCTTCAATGTTGCCCATCCGGATATTCTCCCCCGCTGTGAGATTATAAAGCATAAAATCCTGGAAAACAACTGAAAATATTTTCCGGTACTCTTCAGGATCAAATTGCCTGATATCAGTGTCATCCAGCTTTATTGTTCCCGAATCGGCGTCATAAAGCCTGCATAGCAGCCTGGCCAGAGTGCTTTTTCCGGCGCCGTTGGGACCTGCCAGCGCAACAATTTCTCCTTTTTTTATCTCAAAAGAGACGTTATCAATTGTTTTCATTTTATTGCCCGGATATGTGAATGAGAGATTATCCAGAACAATTTTTTTCTTCAGGATGACAGGACTTAAAACAGGTTCCTGAGCCGTGATATTTTCTTTCAGATTCAAAAATTCAAAAGTATCTCCGATGAAAAGACCGTCTTCATAAAGTCCTGCCAGTGAGCTGAAAAGATCCTTGACATACACCATTCCCTGTCTGAATGCCAGCAGGAACATAGCCATCTGGCCAAGCGAAAGCTTTCCGCTGATGGTCCGGTCCGCAATAAACAGCAGGGTTATGAAAAACGCTGATGCTTTGAACAGGTTTGAAAGAAGTTCGATAAGCGTTCTCTTTCTTATGATGTTAACCTCTTCCTCTTTCTGTTTCAGGAACGATATTTTAAACAGATTTATGAAATAGTTCCCCAGTCCGAAAAGTCTCAGCTCTCTCGATGGCCTGTCGCCCGTGAGGAGCCAGTTGAAGTAAGAAGATTTCCTTGCTTCCGGTGTCTGCTGCCGCTGAAAATTGTAAAGCAGACTGGCATAATGGAGACGTAGCCAGATCCCCGGGATATTTGCAAAGATCAACAGCGCTGCCAGCGTCCAGTGAAGTGTCAGGATAAGTCCAGCCATAACCATTAATGATAGTAAACCTCTCAGAAGGGCAACAAGATTATTAAGGATACTGTTCGGTCGCCACGGAGCTTCTCCGGATGCACGCGATAAACAATCAAAATATTCCGGACGTTCAAAATTGATCAGGTCAAGCCTGACAGATTTGGCATGCAGCAGGCCATACATGTAAATCTCCAGTTTAAGAGACTGATTCTTACGTATATAATTACTGAAGTCAGAGGAGGCTTCGTCGAGAAACCAGATGACAGCAACTGCAGAAACAGGCCATAATACTGTAATGATGGAAGCTCCGGCTTTTAAAGACGCTGCTGCCGAGATATTATCTATTACCTCCTTCAAAAGCCAGACAAGCAGAAGCGGGAGAAAACTCCTTACCAATGAGATTGCAATATTTGCAGTTGCCCATCCCGGAGCGCTTTGCCAGACAAGCTTCAGCGCTTCCCTGAAAAGATTAAGTTTTCCCTTCATTTTCAAGAATATGATCAATTACACTCCTGTCGGGCTTGAAAAAAAGTCTGGCAGTAGGGATCAATCCGCACATATTTGAAACCGAACCAAGAAGACGGGAAATTATGCCGGGATCCCAGTGATGCTGAATACAGTTTCCAAGGACCATGGTTACGGCTGCTGCCCCTTTTACAGGTAAAAGTTTATTCGCTGTTCCATGTTCAATAATAAAAAGTTTGGTCAGGATTGAATCACGTGGTTCGTCATTGCCATAAACCGGGGTATTGAACATCCTGTATCCGTTTTCGGTTTTTCGCAGGATAAGCCTGTCGTCGTGAATGACTTTCGCCCCTGATTTTTCCCATAGTTTTGCAATAGTGGATTTGCCTCTTCCCGACACTCCGCTGAACAGATAACCATGCCCTGAAATATTAATGCCAGAAGCATGTATCAATATATCTCCCTGTATAACTGTCAGATAATAAAGGATCAGTCCGTCGAGTGGATACTCAAAAGGATCAATTTCATTTCCGGCTCCTGAAATCCACAGATCCCATTCCCTTTCTTTAACCGAAAATTTCAGAACGGCATTTTTCTCAGGGGAAGAAAGAGGGAAGATTGTACAGATAAACAGTTCAGAACGAAATTTCCAGACGCTCCAGAAGTTTGTACTGTTCCGGATCAGGATACCATTGATTTCTTCCACATGAGGAGCATAAAATACTCTTTTGGTCCCTTCCGGCAGTTTGAGTATCCCCGAATGGATCCTGATCAGCACATCCGGCACATTATCCGGGACTATATTCCTTTTGAACCTGTCAGAAGGCGCAAGCTCCGGACCATCAGCTGATGACTCAAATCTGATAATGTAACCTGCAATATTTAAATTATAACTCTTCATTTATTGGGTAACTTATTCTTTATATGCACTTATTCTTTTTCCCGATCCCACGAACTCACCCCCTTTTTTTCCCCCTCTCTACTTCGTAAAGAGGGGGAAGACTCTGACATACAATCTATTACGCCCCCTCTTTGCATAGCAGAAAGGGGTCCCGATAGCTATCGGGAAGGGGTGAGTTCGTGGAAATAACTGAAAAAGCCGGAGGATAGGTAAATAAACTTTTATGCAACTTCTTCATCAAGTTAATCTTTTTGAGGCGATATCATCCTATACTGAGGGACCATTTAATACATTGGCAAAAAAAATCACTTAGTCATATTTGCTTATTAGTGGATAATCAGATACTTTCTCATATTATCTATAAATATTAACAGATCAAAGGAAGCAGTCTGTGTATCTATGTTGTACTCTTTTGTTAACGCGGAGATAATTTCTCCAATATTTCTTTTGCCGTCAATCTGATCCCATATGAAAGCGCCGGTCTCATTAAGAGTATAGACACTCTTCATATCCGCAATATTATTGGTAACAGGGACAAGGATATACTCATTGCCGGTTTTCTTTGTTACGACTGATGGTGAATGAGAAAGAACCGATTTAAGATCTTTCATGGCATTCAGGCTCCTAACTTGTTTGCCAGATCCATAAAATCAGTGGCGATGACGTCGAACTCGGTATCAGGAGCAGGTTTGTATGGTCTGTCGGGACCCCGCTCCAGCGGCCTTAGTACATAACCTGTTTTCAGCCCGACCTTCCGTGCTGCCCTGAGGTCATCCGGATGCATGGCGACCATCATCACCTGTTCGGGTGACAGGTCGAGTAACCGGGCTGCCATTGCGTAAACCTCCGGGTCAGGCTTATAGTGTCCCGAGAGTTCGGCGGAAAGCACGCAATCCCATGGCAGACCTGCGTTTCTTGCCATGTCAACCAGGAGCGACATATTCCCGTTCGACAATGTAGCCATTATATAACGGGAACGTAACCGGTTCAGTCCTGATACAGAATCGGACCAGGGCATCAGCCGGTGCCAGACACGGTTTAAGTTATTAATCTCTTCCTCTGAGAGACCATTAATAGAATATTTTTTCATCAGGTCATTTAATATCAGGCGGTTCAGCCCGTCAATATTTGACCAGGGTATTTCATGCTTTCTTACCCGGTCCATTGCAGGTGCATAACCATCGCGCCATTCATCGGCAAACCTGGCCCAATCGACCTGCAGACCCTTCATCTTCGTTAAAAGTTGTCCCTCACGAATGATCGATGATCTCCAGTCGACCACTGTGCCAAACACATCGAAGGCTAATGCCTTCACTGATCGTGACAATGGAACTTCCTGTTTGCCTGGAGTTTCTTCTTCAACTGTGCTTTTGGAGAACCTTCTGATGCTCAGCAAAGGCAGGGAGGTCAGCCCGGTAGCAATGAACCTTCGGCGATTGAATGATCGCCCTTTTGTTTTGTCAGAATGCCCGGTCATAAAAACTTTATTAAACAACTTAAACAATAAACTGTTACAAAATAGTGGAACTTTAATACATTGGAAAACACAACATTGTAATTTTATTTATAAAAGTAAAGAAAAAGATGACAGAACCCAAATCCAATTGTTTGATGTTCGGGAACAATTTCTCCTGATTGCCTGATGGTGTTTCAATTATAAACCAATTGTATTTAATTAATGGTTCCTTTTCGTAACTTCGCAAAAATTTGAATATGAGTAAGAAAGGAAAAGGCAACAAGGGTATAATCAAATCCGGGAATTCAGGTTAAAAAAATCCTAAAGAAAGAACTAATGGCACAAGTAAAAATTATTTTCAAGGACCGTTATAAAAGGGTTGATGTCCAAAATATTGCAATTAGAAACGGTTGTAAATTAATCTATGCAGAAGGAGATGAGGCTATATACGATATAGAAAATCCTGAAGCTTTTATTTCTGAATTGAAAATATTGGAAGAAATGAGTCCATCTATTGAAATTATTTTTTTGTAAATGATTACTGTTTCTTAGAGTTCTTCACACTATTAATTTTAAATTAAAGATCTTTTCCAGGGAATTGAATTAACCTTTATCAAAGGTTCTTGAGATAAGTCGTTTAAAAGACGCAGGCATTTCAAACCTAACCTCAACCTTCAGTGGTAGATACTACTTTTGGATACAAGACTCAACCGGGCAATGGTTCCCTTAATCCGAATCCCTGGGTTTGTAAAAAAGGCGATAGGACAATAGTATTCAAAGAGTTAAGTATTCATCGTGGAAAAGCTGTACTTATTACAACAAAAAGTACCGGAAGGTGTTTTTATATGCTGATTTTGGTATGATATGTTTACTTTTATTAGACATATAAACAACTTAGCATCCAGGCCTAAGTACGCCACCGAGACAATTTACACATAGCATGACAGTTACGTAACTTATAAAGATGGCCCAAATACTAACAGAAAAAGCATAATATAACTTAATAACCGGGGATTTAGCCTTAGCGCCAACCTTAAATTCGACATACACTACTGATAGTTGTTTACAGAAAATCTGTGAATCATGTAACTTCTTTCAAAATTTGTGTAACGTTTTCCGAAATTAACAGACTTACTTTTATACAGCGAAAATTCATAAACAACTTTCCAGCCGGTTGTTGTGAGATATTAGTACAGATACAATAGGTTAGTGTTATGCGAAAGCAAAAAAAATAAGAAAGGAGTATAAATATGGCAGTATTTGGATCACCCTTTTCAGGGTTGGCAAATGACAGGAAGCTTACGGATGCAGAGCTTATCAGAGCAATACGTTTCATGGTAGCGGCAGAGTATGAAGCAACACAGTTGTACATGCAGCTTGCCGACTCAACTGACAACAAGCTCGCTGTGGCGGTGCTCAAAGACATAGCGGATGAGGAACGGGTGCATGTTGGAGAGTTTTTGAGATTACTCCGCGAGCTTGCCCCCGATGAAAAAAAATTTTATGCAAAAGGAGCAGGTGAAGTAGAAAAATTTATCAGTAAGATGAAGTAAAATGTCCCATATAAAACCTATCCGGTAAGCCATTGGACAAGCTGATTGATAGACTTATATTCGGAATAGTCTCTGATGTTTTGTCTTTGGGAAAACATGAGGAGGACAAACAATAGGTACATGAAAGCTCATGGTAGTGGTTTGCCAACCGGTAAATAGGGAATCCCTCTGCTTACAATGGATGCAAAAGAAAAGCAATTGGGTAATTTGAAAATAGATGAAAAACTAATTATTAAAGAAGTGTTTTAAATGTACAGGCAACAATAATTTAATATTTATAACAATGGGAAAATCAATTGACAAAACAACGTCTGGAATGGCCAGAGCTGAATATATTGAAGTGGAACCCAACGTTCGTCTTCATATTACTGATGCAGGCGAAGGCAGGCCTATTGTGTTAATACACGGGTGGCCGTTAAGTGATGAAATGTATGAATACCAATACAACGCTTTGATAAAAGATAACTTCAGAGCAATAGGTATTACCTTACGGGGTTTCGGCAAGTCAGATAAGCCATACGGAGAATATGATTATAATATTCACGCATTGGATATTAAAAACGTTTTAAGCACCCTTGATATAAAAGATGCTGTTTTAGTTGGCTTTTCAATGGGTGGCTCTATTGCAATTCGTTATGTTTCAAAGTATAATGGAGCTCATGTTTCTAAGCTGGCATTGTGCGGTGCAGCAGCCCCGCTATGGACACAACGTAACGATTTTCCATACAATCTTCCACAGAGCGCTGTTGATGACTTAATTAATTTGAATTATAAGGACAGACCAAAGCTTTTATCTGATTTCGCAAAGATATTCTCTGCTACGGAAGCCTCACTAAATGAAGGGATAGGTAGTTGGTTAAATGGAATTTGTTTGAGCGCTTCTTCTTATGCAACGGCTCAATGTTTAATCGCTCTGCGTGATACGGACCTGAGAAGTGATCTGGTAAAAATAAAAATTCCGACAGTGATTATGCACGGCAAAAAAGACAAAATATGTTCATTCGACCTTGCTGAACAAATGAAGGCCGGAATCTCCAATTCACACATTGTTGCTTTTGAAAATAGCGGTCATAGTATGTTTCTGGAGGAAACTGAAAAGTTTAATAGAGAGCTGATAAAATTTGCAGGAAAATAAGTTGAATGGCCGGAATAAATTTTTTTATACGTTATGACATTTTTGAAATTCTGTTTGGTATGTCTTTACTGGTTTGTCAGGTTGGCTAAACGGGATCAGGAACATGGAAATTTTCCAACCTTCTTTCCATGACCAACGAAAAGGTACCCGAGCCTGATACCCGTTAATCAGTTCTTCATAAAAAGACTACGACCGGGCAGAATTTCTTTTTAGGCATGATTTATTATGAAATTTGTAGAAATAGCAATAAAAAATCGAGCATAAAACTAACTTATGAATAAAAATATATCGGACCAACTGGTGGAAATATTAGTTGATGCAGGTATCCAAAGGATCTATGCAGTAACAGGCGATAGTCTCAATCACGTAAATGCAGCTGTGCACCGTAACGGTAAAATCAAATGGATCCATGTACGTCACGAAGAAACTGCTGCATTCGCAGCCGGTGCAGAGGCCCAGCTGAATGGACTGGCATGTTGCGCGGGTAGCAGTGGACCAGGACATGTCCATCTGTTAAACGGATTATATGATGCGCACCGTTCATCGGCTTCCGTACTGGCCATTGCTTCTACAATACCCACAAAAGAATTTGGAACAGATTTTTTTCAGGAAACAAACACAATCAAACTTTTTGACGATTGCAGTTGCTATAACCAGGTTGCTGCTACACCTTCACAAATGCCACGCATGTTACAGGCCGCACTTCAGCATGCAGTGCATAACAAAGGCGTAGCTGTCCTTGGATTACCAGGTGATATTACCAACCTTCCGGCAGCAGCAGTTGAAACTAATACTACACTTTTCCGGAACAAGCCTGTCATCAGACCATCGGAAGGCGAGCTCTTGAAACTGGCTGCTCTTTTAAACTCCCATAAAAAGGTAACTATTTACTGTGGGTTAGGCGCTGCGGAATCACATGCAGAAATTATTCAGCTTGCAGAAAAGCTAAAGGCTCCGGTAACCTATTCTTATAAAGCCAAGATGGCGATACAGTATGATAATCCTTATGAAGTTGGTCTCACAGGATTACTGGGGATTCCATCTGCTTATCATAGTATGCATGAATGTGAATTACTTTTATTATTAGGGACAGATTTTCCTTATACCCCCTTCATGCCTGTTGAAAACAAAATTGTACAGATTGACATAAAACCTGAAATTCTTGGGCGAAGAGCTAAACTCGAGCTGGGTCTTTGTGGAGATGTGAAGGATACCTTGCAGACGCTCATGCCTATGATAGAAATGAAGGAAGATGCCACTTTCCTGGATTTGCAATTGAAGTTTTATTTTGAAGTCAAAAAGAATTTACTGATCTATGTAAAGGATCCCGGAAAACCAAATGCTATTCATCCTGAATTTGTCGTCTCAATTATTAATGAGCTGGCAGCCACAGATGCCATATTCACGGTAGATACCGGAATGAGTTGTGTATGGGCTGCACGGTATATTGATGGAACAGGTGAGCGCAAAATGTTGGGTTCATTCAATCATGGTTCTATGGCAAATGCAATGCCTCAGTCCATTGGTGCAGCACTTGCCTGTCCCGGCAAACAAGTGATTGCGTTCTGCGGTGATGGAGGCCTGTCTATGATGTTGGGAGACCTGATGACAATCATCCAATATAAATTACCTGTGAAGATCATTGTTTTTAATAACCGAACATTGGGAATGGTGAAACTGGAAATGGAAGTGGCAGGGATTCCTGACCTGGAAACCGAAATGATGAATCCTGACTTCGCGAAAATAGCAGAAGGAATGGGAATGCCTGGGATTACAATTATTGATCCAGGTGAAGTAAAACCAGGATTAGAAAAGGCTTTTCTACTTGAAGGACCCGTATTGGTTACGATCCAGACTGATCCGAATGCCCTGGCCATGCCTCCCAGACTGGAATTTGACCAGATGAAAGGCTTAACTTTATATATGGGAAAAATGATGCTAAGTGGGCGGATGGATGAGGTATTTAATATTATTTCGTCCAATTATAAGCATTTGGGTGAGGTATTATAATTTGGAAATGTACTTGTGATTAGCGTTTAATGAGCACTGAGCGTGGCAAAAATTGTATAATTTAAATACTATTTAGGGATGAAAAAATTAAATGACATAAAGGTTGCTATTCTTACTGAAAATGGTTTTGAGCAAGTGGAACTTACCAGCCCAAAAGCCGCATTGGAAAATGCAGGAGCCAAAGTGGATGTAATATCTCCCCAACACGGCGAGGTAAAAGCATGGGATAAAACTGATTGGGGAATTGAAGTGAAAGTGGACAAAGAACTTGCTAATGTAAAACCTGCAGATTATGATGCGTTGGTTTTACCGGGCGGTGTAATGAATCCCGATAGATTACGTCAAAATGAGAATGCGGTAAATTTTGTAAAAGAATTTCTACAATCCGGTAAACCTATTGCCGCTATTTGTCATGGCCCACAGATATTAATTGAAACAGGACTACTGAAAGGTAAAACAATGACTTCATTCCCTTCTTTACAAACTGACTTGAGAAATGCAGGTGTAAATTGGGTGGATAAAGAAATCGTACA
>Ga0182021_10006979_pt1 | contig 13385 bp, 18 predicted proteins | sample 612E3MmetaG_FD_120493 | JGI IMG/M metagenome (GOLD analysis project Ga0182021, IMG submission 120493) | Permafrost microbial communities from Stordalen Mire, Sweden - 612E3M metaG (Illumina Assembly) | ecosystem: Environmental > Terrestrial > Soil > Wetlands > Permafrost | place: Sweden...
GCTGATCAACGATCTCCGGCGCTCGCGACTGGCGTCTCTGGCGGCAAGACTGCTCCTTGTCAGCGCGGCCGCAGGGGTCCGGCATGACGCCCTGCTCTCCATCCGGCGCGGCTTCAAAATCGGTGAACTAAGCGCCTTGTTGCGGCAGCTCGACAGCGTTACGGTTTCCGTGGAGCCAGCCCGCTGGTTTCGGATCGCCGCCATCATCCGGTTCAAACCAGGAGAAAACTCGTGAAGATCATCCTCAGAGGTCTGGGCGTCGCCACCCCCGCGCTCTATGCGACGCAGGAAGAAGCCTACGAGTTTTTCACCACGCATTGCACTCTGACACAGGAGGAACAGGAACTGTATTGCCGCATTCTCCTGGACGGAAAAATCAAAGGCCGGTATCTGGGGATGGAGGCCAAGACGGATGCCCTCGAAACCGACCCCGACCGGCTGCTGGCGCGCTTTCTCAAGTTCGGTCGTGCCACAGCCGTCGCCGCCGCACGCCGCGCGCTGGCGGAGGCTGGCGTGGAAACCGCTGAGATAGCCGGCCTAATCGTCAACACCTGCACCGGCTACCTCTGCCCGGGACTCTCCTCATATGTCGCGGCAGACTTGGGGCTCAGGACTTCGATCCGCTTCCAGGACTTGATGGGGATGGGGTGCGGCGCGGCGATTCCGAATCTCGAAGCCGCTGCCGGCATGTTGGCCCGAAGCGCGGAAGGTCCGGTTCTCAGCCTTGCCGTGGAAATCTGCACAGCCACCATTTTCCCCAGTCATGAGCCGGAACTGGTGGTGAGCAATTCCATTTTCAGCGATGGTGCCGCCGCCGCCGTTCTCGATCTGGTGCCGGATGACCGCGCGGGCGGTCTGGCGCGCATGGTGGACTTTGCGACGGGCCTGTTTCCCCAGTACCGCGAGGATTTGCGTTACCGGACGGAAGGCGGCTGCCTGCGGAACCACCTGAGCAAGCGGGTGCCGGTTATCGGCGCGCGCAGCGTGACGGAGGTGGCGTGTCGGCTTCTGGCCCGGCACGGCCTCTCCCGGAATGACATTGCCTGGTGGGTGGTCCATCCGGGCGGCACGGTCGTGTTGGCCCAAGTCGCCAAGGAATTGGACCTTGCCGGCGAGGCCCTACGCTTTTCCTACAACGTCTTCGAGAACTACGGCAACATGTCGTCACCGTCCGTTCTGTTTGTCTTGCGGGAGATCCTGGACAGCGGCCGACCACAACCCGGCCAAAAAGGGATGCTGCTCACGTTCGGTGCCGGCTTCTCCGCCTTCGCGGCGCTCATGGAATTTGCATCCGCTTAAGCTCAAGTGACTGATCAGCGCTCGTTGCCACCTGCTGGGCGAGACTGCCCAGCAAGACCCTCTTGGCAGCCGTCATGGCGGATGCGCTCACGGGCACCGTGGCAGAGTTGTGTTGGTCCAGGGGGGTGCGATCAGGAGGCGGCGGGCGCGGAGCGTTTTCCGGCGAACATTAGGTCTGACCAGCCTCCAGCTTGCGCGCACGGCGGGCGGGTTTGCAAAATGCACGAGGCATAGGCAGCGCTCGTGCAAGTTGCAATGGCTTTACATCCCTCAGCGCTCACCAAAGGCGAGGCCAAAATGCTTTAACTAGCCTCGATTGAAGAGGTTAGAGCGCCCTGTGTCGCGTTGGCCCTCCATAAGCTAGAGGAGAAGGAAGAAATACGAAAACAACAATATGGACGTTGTGATACCAAATCACAGTCGGCCCTTGAAAGGAAATATATGTTAGGAACTGTCTTAGTGATTCTGCTCGTTCTGATGTTGCTCGGCGCACTGCCTACTTGGCCACACAGCCGGAATTGGGGCTATGCTCCGAGCGGCGGATTGGGTGTGGTACTGGCGATCCTGGTCGTCCTGCTCCTGCTGGGCAGGATTTAATAAGGAAATACATGAAAACCAAACTCACCCTGCTGGTAATCAGCAGTTCACTGGTGCTGGCCGCGCCAGCATTGCTGGCGCAAAACACCAACACCAATACCCTCCCCCTCAACCAAACCTTGAAATACCAAGGAGCGTTGGAAAATGACCGGTCTTTGGGCGAACGATCCCTCCTTCCGCCTGGTCTCAAGGAGAAGTTGAAGCTCACCGAAGAGCAGAGAACCGAGCTGAAGCCGATCGAGGAAGACTTCGGCAAAACAAGTCAGGAATACCAGCAAGCCAACCAACCCCGTATTGATGCCGCTCAAGAGGCGAATCGGCAAGCGCGCCTATCGAAGGACACGTCACGAATTCAGGCCGCGCGCGCGCAGTTGCAACAGGTCTGGGCCGGTCTCCAGCCATACCGAGACGCAGCCGTCATTCGAGTCAAGCCGCTGCTGACGCCGGAGCAACTCACGGTTTTCGAGGATGCGAAGAACCAATGGCGCGAAAGTCATGTTGCTGAAGCGAATGATCCGTCGGCGAATTGAATCGTAACCATTGAGCCATTTCGCCAAAGGCTTCACCAGACCACGCCATCGAGCACTCAATTCCATTATGAAAATCTTGTTCACGGAGGAAGCGATCTCCAAGGGTGGACGTTCGGGAACCATCCAGACACCGGACCGCTTGCTGAATATCACGTTGGGGAATCCGCTGGAGAAAGGCATCGAGAAACGCGGTCCCAATCCCGAGCTATTGTTTGCGGGGGCGTATTCCGCCTGTTACCACGGTGCCTTGAGCAATGCGGCCACAAAGCTCGGCACACCGGTCGAGAATTCCACGGTGCGGGCACTGGTGAGCCTGATCGAGGATGACCAAGGCGGCTATCGCCTGGCGGTGGAGCTGCATGCGCAACTCCCCGGAATCGATCCCGCCAAGGTTGAGCGCATCATGAACGAAGCGCACAAAACTTGCCCCTATTCCAAAGCTCTGCGCGGCGACACCTCCGTCAAGCTGGTGGTGGACTAACCCGAAGAACCGAACATGAAAGATCACGTCTATAAACTCATCGAACTCACCGGCACCTCGACCACTTCCATCGAGGACGCCGTTGATAAGGCCATTAAACGCGCGCACAAGACCATCAAGAACCTGTGCTGGTTCCAGGTGGTCGAGACGCGCGGCGACATCAACAAGGGGAAGGTGGATCACTGGCAGGTGACCATCAAAGTCGGCTTCGCCGTGGAACCCTGAGAGCATGAAATCGATTTGAGCGCTGCTTTGGACATCGACGTGCCGCCCGCAAGAGAGCCTGCCCACAAGAACAATGGTCGGCACCCATTAAAGCACACCCATGCGTCAAGGCGATAAATGCAGTTAGGCCGCCTCCATCTCCAACTCTTTTGATCAAGATTCACCTAATTCAGACCGGCCTTACGCGTATCAGGGCCTCACAACGCAATCGAAAGTTGGGAGGTGTCTTGCGAGTGTTTGTCGACCGCCATTGGACGGAGTGGCTGCCTATTTGTGCCTGGGTCGTTGAACACCCGGAGGGAGTCATCGTTGTGGATACGGGCGAGACGGCCCGGACTTCTGAGCCGGGTTACCTCCCCATGTGGCATCCTTATTATCGTTTGGCGGTTGGCTTCGATGTCAAACCCGCCGAGGAAATTGGGCCACAACTCCGCAAGCTGGGCATCGCACCGGAGGATGTCGGCACGGTAATCATGACTCATCTCCACACCGACCATGCGGGCGGCCTGCGCCATTTTCCACGGAGCAAAATCTTCGTGGCGGTTCGTGAGTATCAGAAGGCGCGTGGTTTGCCGGGCAAGTTGAAGGGTTACCTCCCGCAACGTTGGCCGGAGTGGTTTGCGCCAGTGCCGATTCCGTTCACGTCTGCTGCCTTTGGTGCGTTTGCTCAGAGCTTCTCAGTCACGACCACCGGCGATGTGGTGGTGGTGCCGACCCCCGGACATACGCCCGATCATGTCTCCGTGATTGTAAAGACAGGCGGACGCGATTACATCCTGGCCGGAGACGCGACGTACACGGAAGCACAACTCCTTGAACGACGCGCGGACGGAATCAGCCCAAACCCTAAAGTCGCAGTCGCGACTATTGATCGCATTTGCGACTATCTTGCATCCACTCCAACTGTCTATTTACCAGCTCACGATCCTGCCACCGCTTTTCGATTGCGCGATGCACAAGTTACCCGACCGCTGCCACACCATGCGCGGGACGGTGTGAGAAATCCCGAAAAACATGAAATCCTCCTCCAAAACTAACCCCATTCACCACACGCAGAAAATCAAGGCTCGGATGCGCCAGCTCATCGAGCATCTGCGCGAAGACGTTGGGAAAGTCACGGAGCCGAAGGCCCAGGCGCTATTCGAGACTTCGGCGGAAGTGCTCACCGGCTTGGTCAAAGCCCTCGAAGATTACGAGAAAAAGAGCGAAGCGGCGTGGCGAACTGAACCCACGGCGTCCCGCCCGAAGGAGAGAACCACCCATGCCGCAAGGCGATAAATCCAGCTACACTGACAAGCAGAAGCGTCAGGCGGAACACATCGAAGCCGGCTACGAGAAAAAGGGGCTCAGCATGAAAACCGCCGAAGCCCGAGCTTGGGCCACCGTAAACAAACTCACCGGCGGCGGCAAAAAGAGCGGCTCCGGTCGGAAGAAGAACTAACTGCAATTATGCCAGCCTTAACCGCCAAACAAGTCAGTCTTCACTTAAGAGCCGTCCCGCGTTGGTCGAAACGCGCTCAAACAATTCTTCGGACCTTTAAGTTTGAGGGATTCTTAAAAGGCATCGATTTTGTCAATCGGATCGCCAGGAAAGCTCAAAAACTCAATCACCATCCGGACATCTACATTCGTTTTGACAAGGTGACGTTGAAGCTCACCACCCATGATGAAGGAGGAAGCACCGAAGAAGATTTCTCCCTTGCCCGCCAGTGCGATCAGATCTTCGCCAAGTGTTCCGGGTCGTGATCAACGCAGATCCCACGCCGAAGCCAAACCAATTATGTCAAAGATCACGAGCCGCGAGATCCGGTTAACCTCCCGCCCAAAAGGGGTTCCAACCGCCGATAATTTTACCCAGGCGCAGACCGAATTGGAGCCGTTGCAGGATCAGCAGGTGCTCGTTCGCAATCTTTTCATGTCAGTGGACCCCTACATGCGCGGTCGCATGAACGCTGGAAAGTCGTATGTGCCACCGTTCGAGTTGGGCAAACCGCTTGAAGGCGGCGCTGTCGGCGAAGTCATCGAGTCGCGCGCCAAGGAATTCAAGCCGGGCGATGCCGTCACTTCCAGCTTTGGCTGGCGGGAATACTTCATAGCCTTGCCGAAAGTGCTGCATCCGGTCAGCCGCGAGGTTCAGCCGCTCTCGGTTTACCTGGGCGCTCTCGGCATGACAGGCATGACCGCTTGGGCCGGGTTGAATTTGGTGGAGGTCAAAGCCGGCGACGTCATATTCATTTCGGGCGCTGCCGGAGCGGTCGGGAATGTGGCGGGCCAATTGGCGAAGTTGCGCGGATGCCGGGTCATCGGATCAGCCGGTTCGGCGGAGAAGATTATGTTTCTGCGGGAGGAATGTGGATTTGATAGCGCCTTTAATTACAAAGTCGGTTCCGTTCTCGATCAGCTTAACTTGGAGGCGCCAGACGGCATTGATGTTTATTACGATAATGTAGGAGGCGAAATGCTTGAGGCGGCGCTCGCGGTGTTGCGGGTACATGGCCGGATCATCGCCTGCGGCGGCATCTCCGGTTACAACGAGGAAAAGTCACGGCCCGGCCCTTCGAATCTGTTTAACATGACCACCAAACGCCTGACAATGAAGGGGCTCATCGTAAGCGATTGGCTGGATCGTCAGGGCGAATTTGAAAAGGAAGTCGGCGGCTATTTCCGAGCCGGCAAATTGAAGAACAAAGAGACCGTGGTGGAAGGAATCGACCAGGCGGTGGGCGCTTTCCTCGGCCTCTTCGCCGGGAAAAATGTGGGCAAGATGGTGGTGAAGTTGACCTGACCAAAAGGATCATCGGGAGGCAACGCAAAAAGCGACGACATCATCCGGCTCCTGCACAACGACATTGAAAGAGAACAAGATTATGGCCTACAAAAGCGTCAATCCCTACAACGGCAAAGTCCTCAAGACGTTCAAGGAACTCACCAACAAGCAGCTTGAGGAGGCGATTAAGACCGCTGTGACTTGCTTTGAAAGCTGGCGCCATACAACGTTCGCGGAGCGAGCGGTCGTAGCCGTAAAGGCCGCCGCCATTCTGCGCGCGCGGGTGGACGAGTTCGCTCGCCCGATGACGAACGAGATGGGCAAGCGCTTCGAAGAGGCCCAGGGCGAAGTGGCGCTCAGCGCGGACATCATCAATTACTACGCCACGAACGCCGAGCGCTTCCTCGCACCACAACATCTCAAGCCGAGCTCGGGCAAGGCACAGGTCGAAAGCACCCCGTTAGGTTTGCTCTTCGGCGTCCAGCCGTGGAACTTCCCCTACTACCAGCTCGCTCGCTTTGCTGCGCCCAACCTGATGGCAGGCAACGTCGTGATGGTGAAGCATGCGGGCTGCGTGCCGCAATGCGCCATCGCTTTCGAGAAGTTGTGGCGGGAGGCCGGTGCACCCGCAGGCGCATATACCAACCTGCTGATCTCGCACGACCAAGTGAACCGCGTGATTGACGATTCCCGGATCAAGGGCGTGGCGCTGACGGGTGGTGTGGAAGCCGCGAAAGGCATTGCCGCGAGAGCGGGACAAAACCTCAAAAAGTCCACGATGGAGCTCGGCGGCAACGATGCCTTCATCGTGCTTAAGGATGCCGACCTCGACAAGACGGTCAAATGGGCGGTCTGGGCCAAGATGAACAACATGGGCCAGTGCTGCGTGGCGGCGAAGCGATTCATCGTCGTCGAAGAACTGGCCGATCGCTTTCTCGACAAATTCCGGACTGCGCTGGCGGCATTCGAGCCGGGCGACCCGATGGACAAAGCGACGACGCTCGGACCTCTATCCACGGAAGCGGCCCTGATGCAACTGCTGGGTCAAGTCAAACGAGCCGTCGCCAAGGGCGCGACTCTGGTGATGGGCGGCAAACGGATTGATCGCCCCGGCTCTTTCATGCAGCCGACGATCCTGACGAATATCAAACCCGGCAATCCCGCCTACAGGGAGGAGTTCTTCGGGCCGGTCGCGCTCTTCTTCCGCGTCAGGAACGAGGACGAAGCGGTGGCGCTTGCCAACGACTCTGACTTCGGCTTGGGCGGCTCGATCTTTACCAAAGATGTCGCGCGCGGCAAACGCGTCGCGAGCCGGATCGACACAGGCATGGTGTTCGTCAATCACCCGACTTGGACGGCCACGGACTTGCCGTTCGGCGGCATCAAGAACTCCGGCTATGGGCGCGAACTTTCCAGCCTGGGCATCCAGGAGTTCGTGAACAAAAAGCTAGTGCGCGTCGCCTCGATCGACGCCCCCGCGTGAGCGCTATTGTCTATCTCACTACCGGACTTACCACTAGGCCAATAAACACAGGAAAGCCGATTAACCCGAAAGCTCAATCCAACGTAGAAAGAAACCTTCCATGAAACGTTCCATACTCGCCCTTGTCTTCGCCGGCCTTGCGCTCGGCTCGCTTGCGTCCGCCGAACCGGCCGTTGAAACCTACGACATGGACCCGGTGCATACTTGGGTCGGCTTCACTATCTCGCACTTTTTCACCAAGGTGCCCGGCTATTTTGGCAAGCTGAAGGGGACCATCGTCGTGGATCGCGACCACCTCGAAAACAGCACCACCGAGGCCGTCATTGAAGTGGCCAGCATCACAACGAACACGCGCCTGCGTGACGACGACTTGCGCTCCACCAATTTCTTTGCCGCCGCCAAATTCCCGGTCATGACCTTCAAGAGCAAGGCGTGGAAAAGCACCGGCGGCGACACCTATGCCGTCACGGGCATTCTCACCATGAAGAGCGTGGCGAAGGAAGTCGTGCTCAAGGTCACGTCGCTGGGCTTTGGCCCGGGCATGAAGGGGGCCGCAATTTCCGGCTGGGAAGCCTCGGTCACGCTGGATCGGCGCGATTTCGACATCGCGGCGGACCAAGGCATGATCGGCAACAGCGTGGATGTCGTCATCCATATTGAAGCCGACCTGAGAAAGGCCGCTCCGGCGACACCATGAGCGCTATCGCTGCCGAACAACCGAGTGGGTGCGGTAAAATCCCCACGCAACTGGGTGATAAGTGATCATCACCAGTCCAGTTCAAGACCAAAATTATGAATACCAAGAAAGCAGAGACTGACTATCCCATTCTTCCAATCCTCGCCGAACGGTGGAGTCCCTATGGCTTCGAAGATCGCCCCGTGTCGGAAGCCGACCTCCGTTCGTTGTTTGAGGCGGCCCGCTGGGCGGCGTCCTCGTACAATGAACAGCCTTGGAATTATCTGGTTGCGACCAGGGAAAACTCCGCGGAATTCGGACGGCTCCTCTCTTGTCTGGTCGAGGCAAACCAGGCTTGGGCCAAGGAGGCGCCGGTGCTGGTCTTGGGGATTGTCAGTTTGCGCTTTGCCAGGAACAACCAGGGCAATCGCGCCGCCGTTCACGATCTGGGCCTGGCCGCCGGGAATCTACTGGCGGAGGCAACCACGCGTGGGCTTTCTGTTCATCAGATGATCGGCATCCTCCCCGACAAGGCGAGGGAGATTTACCAGATACCAGAGCATTTCGAGGCGTGGACAGCCATGGCCATCGGTTACAAAGCCGACCCCACCAAACTGCCGGATGCGCTTAGGGAGCGTGACATGGCGCCTCGGCAACGAAAACCTTTGAACAATTTTGTGTTCACAGGCCGGTGGGGACATCCGATGCCACTCGCGTTGAAACCCGCAACCTGATCTTAAAAAGTGAATGCCCCATATGCTCGTCAAGTTATCCACCGACCAGACCGTGCGTGAAGCTGCGGCCGCCCTGCACGCCGCCGTCCAGGCCAATTATTTCGGCGTCATGCAGGTCCACAATCTCAAAGAGACCATGGCGAAGAAGGGCGTGCAGTTCGCCCGCGAATGTCTGATCTTCGAGGTGTGCCAGCCCCAACAGGCGAAGAAAGTTCTCGACCAAAACATGAGCGTCTCCACCGCACTGCCCTGCCGGATTTCCATTTACGAGGAGGACGGTAAAACCATTCTGGCTACTTTGAAGCCGACCATTCTGCTGGCGATGTTCCATACGCCCCAGTTGGAAGGGGTGGCGCAGGAAGTGGAGGACACGCTCGTTAAAATTATGAAGGAAGCGGTGAATGGTGGCAGTGGCAAAAGCCTTCTCCCTGCGAAATGACCGCAAACAACAACCAACCCGATACGTATTACAGAACCAGATTTCACCCCAGCCCGGCAATGCTATGAGGTCGTTTCCAAACTCTTAGTGTCGTGACCAACTCCGATTCCAAGTCAAAACCAACAACAAATCAAAATTAACACAGTTGAATAAATCTCAACAACCAAACCAATAGATCCATTATGACAAAAACTGAATCAAACAATCCTTCGATCGCCAAGGCGGAGTTTCAACTGCCGGCGTTGCCCTACGCCCAAGACGCCCTGGCTCCTTACGTGTCCGCCAAGACTATGAGCTTCCATTACAGCAAGCATCATCAGGCTTATGTCGATAACCTCAATAAACTGATCGCGGGCACCCCGTCGGCGGGGCAGCCGCTGGATACGATAATTCGGGAAGCCGCCGGCGCGGCGGACAAGACGGGCGTCTTCAACAACGCCGCGCAGGTCTGGAACCACACGTTTTTCTGGCAAAGCATGAAAGCCGGCGGTGGCGGCAAACCCACGGGGCGCTTGTTGAAACAGATCGAGAAGTCCTTCGGCGGCTTCGATGAGTTCAAGAAGGCCTTTGTGACCGCGGCGGTCGCGCAGTTCGGCAGCGGGTGGGCCTGGCTTGTATGTGAGGGCGACGCGTTGAAGATCGTCAAGACCTCCAACGCGGATACGCCGGTGGCGCGCGGCCAGACTGCGCTCCTCACATGTGACGTGTGGGAACATGCCTACTATCTTGATTACCAGAACCGCCGCAAGGACTTCGTGGAAGCCTTTTTGGATCATCTGGCGAATTGGGAATTTGCGGCATCGCAGTTGAAATGATGCGGACCGCGGTAACAACAGTGAACCCGCGCCCCTTGTGGGCGCAAAGAAACGGAGAAAACCGAAATGAAGAGCAATGACAAATTGATGCAGACACTAAACGGATTACTGGCCGGAGAACTGACGGCGATCAATCAGTACGTCGTACATGCGGAAATGGCCGAGAATTGGGGTTATGGCAAGTTGAAGAAATCCGTGGGCGCGCGCTCCATGACGGAGATGAAGCACGCCGAAAAGCTGATCGCGCGGATACTGTTTCTGGAAGGCACCCCGATCGTCGGAGAATTGAACAAGATTAACATTGGCGCGGATGTTCCCCAGCAGTGCGCCAACGATCTGGCCTCCGAAATGACGACCGTCGCGAACTACAACAGCGCGGTCAAATTAGCCGCGGACGTGGGCGACAATGCCACCAGAGAGATCCTGGAGGGAATACTCAAGGACGAAGACGACCATGTGAATGAGATCGAGGAGAAACTGGACCAAATCAAGCAGATGGGGGTTCAGCATTTCCTTGCGATTCAGGCCGGTGAATAGCCGTAGGAATAAACCATGAACACGATCACCACCAAAGACGGCACACAGATCTACTACAAGGACTGGGGCTCGGGTCAGCCCGTCGTATTCAGTCACGGGTGGCCGCTGAGCTCGGACAGTTGGGAGGCTCAAATGCTCTTCCTGGCGTCCAACGGTTATCGCTGCGTCGCCCATGACCGCCGCGGCCACGGCCGGTCCAGCCAGCCCTGGAACGGCAACGAAATGAACACCTATGCTGATGACCTCGCAGTCCTCATGGACACGTTGGACCTGAAGAACGCCGTCCTGATCGGCTTCTCCGCCGGCGGCGGCGAAGTTGCGCGCTACATCGGCCGCCACGGCACGAAGCGTCTGGCCAAAGCCGCGCTGGTTTCGGCCGTCCCGCCGCTGATGCTGAAGACCGCCGCCAATCCCGGCGGCTTGCCGATTGAGGTGTTCGACAAGATCCGCCTCGGCTCCACCGCCGACCGCTCGCAGCTCTATAAGGATCTCGCCAGCGGCCCGTTCTTCGGGGCCAACAGGGCCGGCGCCAAGGTCTCGCAGGGTATGATGGGCTCGTTCTGGCTCCAGGGGATGCAGGGCGGGCACAAGAACACCTTCGACTGTATCAAGGCGTTCTCCGAGACGGATTTCACCGAGGACCTCAAGAAGTTCGACGTGCCGACGCTGATCCTTCACGGCGACGACGACCAGATCGTGCCGATCGGCGCCTCGGCTCTCCGCTCCTCGAAGCTGGTCAAGAACGCGACGCTGAAGATCTACGCGGGCGCACCCCACGGCCTCGCCGAGACGCACAAAGACCAGCTCAACGCCGACCTGCTGGCATTCCTCAAGGCCTGAGGGCGCTTTGCCGGCGCCGCCTGGCTGCTGGCGCCGGCACAGGGGACCGTACCGGTTGGCCGTCTAATAAGTCCTTGCAGCGGACGGGCCGCTGATGGTAGCGTTTGATTTACTCGGCATGAACCTTCTCACCAAACTCACCTCCAGCCAGGCACCTGCTGCCACCGTGCTCATCCGCCTGATGGTCGGCTCCGTGTTCTTCCTGGAGGGAATCCAAAAGTTCCTCTATCCCGAGGCGCTGGGTGCGGGGCGGTTCGCCAAGATTGGCATTCCCGCGCCGGGGCTGATGGGGCCATTCGTCGGCGCGGTGGAAACCGTTTGCGGCGCGCTCCTGCTCGTCGGCTTGCTCACGCGCTTGGCGGCAATCCCGCTCCTCATCAATATCTCGGTGGCCATCCTCTCGACGAAAATCCCGGTCCTGCTCGGACACGGGTTCTGGACCTTCACGCTCGCCAAGCTCCCGCGCTACGGATTCCTGAGCATGATGCACGAAGCGCGCACCGATTTCTCGATGCTGCTGGGTTTGTTTTCCCTGCTCATCGTGGGTGCGGGCGCGTGGTCGGTGGATGCCGTGCTCGCGCGCGGAATGATGAACCATGAGCCAGCCAAAACGAACGCACCAACAATCGGAGGATAAGGATCAACGACACGAACTGAACTCAGTAGGCTGCCAACCCCGCGGACGAACTGGGAAAGTGAGTCAAAGTCCAGCGCCCGTGCGGAAAACTGGAAATTGAGAGCAGGAGCAACAACGAGTGTGAGATCCTCCCAATCCCTGGCAGCGCCTTGCGCTGCGGAAGTGCAGCGGTGAAGAAGAGCAGGAAGCTGTCGCTGCGGAGGCTGTCGGCCTGCATGGGTCTTTGCCTTGGTGCGCTCGTCCTCGCGCTCGTGGTGCTCATTGTTATGTTCACTGGTGCGATCCTCAACGGCTATGGGAAGGGGAAGATAGAGCGAGCGTTTGCCAAAGCGCATCCAGGGTACGCGTTGCAGATCGGCAAACTGGATTACTCGGTGGGCGCCGATTGCCTGGTCGCTCAATCTGTCACACTGGGTGCCACCAACGCGACGCTCAAGGCCGGCCGGATTTCACTGACGGGCGTTCATTGGGCGCAGCTTATTTTGGGAAAGGCTGCTCTGGCTGATGTCCTCGCCAAGGCCAGCCTCGAGGCGACGAATCTGGATGTGGAGTTTCCCCAGGCGCACTACGGAATCCGCTGCGCCCGGCTGCGAGCGTCGGTGCCGGGTTCGGAGCTGATTGCTGAAGGGACCGAGCTTCGGACGCTGGTCGGAGATGAAGCGTTTTTCGCAGCGCACGATTTTCGAGCGACGCGGTTTCATGTGGTCGTACCCGAGTGCAGAGTGTTGGGCCTCGTCTATGGCGAATTGCTCCAGGGCAAGTCGTATCGAGCCAGGTCGGTCCACTTTTCCCGACCCTCCTTCGATGCGTTGGTCAATCGGGACAAGCCGGTGGAGCCGTTCGTGAAGAGTCCGCTCATGGTGCACGAGGCGCTGGCCGCAATCCGGCAGCCGTTGCAGGTGGATAGCCTCAGCATCACCAACGGGCACCTGACCTACCGCGAGAGGGTGGTTGCTGGAGCCGATCCCGGCGTGCTGACGTTCGGGGCCGTTAGCATGTCCGTTGAGGGCATCGCCAACCGTGGCGAAGCGTCGGCCGCCATCCGACTCCAGGCGCAGGGCGACTTCATGAACGCAGGGGTGCTCAAGGTGCTGATGAGGATTCCGATCACGCCATCGGACTTTTCGTTCCACTATTCCGGCTCGCTCAGTGCGATGGACCTGACCCGCTTGGATGCGTTCCTTGAGATTGCGGAACGCACCCGGATCAAGTCCGGCAGCACGCAAGAGGCGGCGTTCGACATCGAGGTGTCCGCCGGCCAGGCTCGCGGGCATGTGCGCGGAATCTACACGAATTTGGAGATCGCTGTGCTCGACAAACATACC
>Ga0182021_10006982_pt1 | contig 13382 bp, 9 predicted proteins | sample 612E3MmetaG_FD_120493 | JGI IMG/M metagenome (GOLD analysis project Ga0182021, IMG submission 120493) | Permafrost microbial communities from Stordalen Mire, Sweden - 612E3M metaG (Illumina Assembly) | ecosystem: Environmental > Terrestrial > Soil > Wetlands > Permafrost | place: Sweden...
ACGAGCGGGAAAGGATGGTCGCCCTTGTAGGTCGCCGGCACGGAGACGGAGTAGGTTACGAGCGCGTCGTCGATTTCGCTGACGTAGGCCTTGAGGAAGACGCCTCGCTTCCGGGTGAGGACGTCTTTGCCGGCAAAAAACGCGTCGACGTCGGCGAGGAGCAGGTTCGCGGCTTCCCGGTTGAGCCAGGGGGTCTTTCCGACGTGCCGGAAGATGTTCAGGTCATACTGGAACCAGCGCGTCTGGGCGAGGAGCGCCGCCGCGGTGCGGTCGTATTTCGAGGAGCCCGTAAAGACCAGGGGCCGGAGCTTTCCTTCCGCCTGGGCCAGCGCCGTCCCCGTCCGGCGGCACAAGGCCCACTCACGGACGCGGTAACCGACGTAGACCGCGACGAGCAGCGCCAGGAGCAGTGCGACGGCGAGGATGATCTTGAGCATGATTGTGTCCACAAGAGAGCTGCGGGAACGACGCGCGCGGGAATGAATGATGGGTGAGACGTGGGGCAAAGTCAAGTCCAAATGCGACGTGGGGCGGCTCGGAGTGCGTGGTGTGTCTCGACCGAGGGAAATCCTTTGCACCTTCGCCCGACGCTGCATAAAATACCGGTCTTTCCAACCTTTTCTCGCTTCCAATCAGGAGACAGGCACATGAGCGACAGGGTGTTCCGGGTAGGGATTGCCGGACAGGGACGGAGCGGCTACGACATTCACGCCCGGTGGCTGCGCGAGGCGACCGGCCAATATAAGATCGTTGCGGTGGCGGACGAGCGCGACGACCGTCGTCAGGAGGCGATCCGGGCGTTCGGCTGCCGGGCATACCCGACCTGGCAGGAACTGATCGCCGACAAAGACCTCGACCTTTTCGTGAATGCCCTGGCGAGCACCCTCCATCCGAAAGCGACCATCGAGGCCCTGAAGGCCGGGCACAACGTCGTCTGCGAGAAACCGCTGGCCGTCAAGGTGAAGGACATGGACCGGATGACGGCTGCGGCGAAGAAGGGCGGAAAGCTCCTCGCCCCGTTTCATAACAACCGGTTTTCCCCTGCATTCCGGAAGGTTCTGGAGATTGTCGAGTCGGGGAAGCTCGGACGTCTCGTCCACGTGCGCATCGCCGGCGGGGGGTTCGCTCGCCGGTGGGACTGGCAGACGCTACAGGATTTCTGGGGCGGGAGTCTCAACAACAATGGTTCACACCTCCTCGACCAGGCGCTCGTTCTTTTCGGCAGCGAGACGCCCAAGGTGTTCTGCCGGATGAAGTCGGAAGCCAATTCCTTCGGTGACGCGGACGACTTTGCCGCCCTCACGCTCTACGGCAAGTGCTCTCCCGTGGTGGAGGTCCTCATCAGTTCCTACCAGGTTTATCCGCAGGGAGACACCTTCAGCGTCAACGGGACGTGCGGGGGGCTTGTCGGCGGGGCGGAGGGGCTCAAGTGGCGCACCTTCGACCCGGCGAAGGCCCCGAAGCAGGGACTCATGACGGGTTGGTCGGACGCGCGCGCGTACTGCAAGGAGTCGCTGCCCTGGGTGGAAGAGACATGGCAGCCTCCCAAGATGGACAGCGACGCACATCAATATGCCGTCAAGTTATTCTACGACAACCTCTATGATGTTCTCTCGGGGAAGGGACGTCTGGTGGTGACGCCCGAGCAGGTCAGGCGGCAAATCGTCGTCATCGAGGAATGCCACCGGCAGAACAGGCTCCCGCGACTCGACAGGAAGTTCTCGAAAAAATAGGGGACCGGTGGAGAAGTTGGCCGCGCGTCCGATCCCTGACAGGTTGCTGAAGAGGTCTTGAGGTGTCATTCTGCCCCGATTTCGTCGGGACGAGTAAACTTCGTCGGCCCGTCCCGATATCACGGGTGCGGGACTCCTCAGAATGATACTACGCCCGCGCTCCTGGCACAACCTGCCAGGGCGCTCCGCCGAACTCGCCGTACAGGTGATTTGCAGCCCCCGACAGGACTATATGGGCTTTCCTTCCTGAATTTTCCTTCGATTTACCGCCCATCTCCATAAGCCCTTGTAAGAAAATTTTGTAAGCCCCATAGCCTACCGGCACGAAGCATCTCCAGGCCCAACTTGTTGATATAACACCTTGTACTACAAGGCGATACGTCAGTAAGGCCGATGGCCAGCACCTCGGATCGGGCCATGTATGAGTAGATGGTAATAAAGATATTGGACGGACTACAGCGAGTTTTTACTTTTTACCGTCTTTCAAAAGTTCGATAAAAAGCGGTACAGAAGTGTTAGGCCCGTTTGGGTTCGAGTGTCACCCTACAAGGGAGGAACGTCAGATGCGTGACAATCCGCGAAGTGCCGCCATAGGGGCGCGATGGAGCAGAATTCACGGTGGCAGCGTCCGAAGCGCTGAAGGAGGCGCCGAACATAAGAGAGGGAGAACGATGGGAACCATGATTGCGAAATGGTCTGCTCTGGCGATGATGACGGCGTTGTTTTCATGCTTCGGCTGCTCTGGCGAGTCGCCCCGGACGGAGGGGGTCGGGGTCGGGGGCCATGAGCAGGTGTCGGCGACGTCTTCGCAACCCATGAAAGCGTCTTCGGCGGAACCCATGAAAGCGCATCCGGCGGATTCGAGCGTTCATCCGGCCGGGCCCGAGGGTCCCCGGAAGCTCGGCGTCGAGGAATGCGTGGAGATTGCGCTTCGGAACAATCACCAGCGTCCGGCCTCTCGATACGCGGTCGAGGCGGCTGAAGCCCAGCACAGACAGGCCCTGTCTTCCTTCTGGCCCCAGCTGTCGCTCAACGTGCTCTTTATGCGATTGGATCAGGATCCGCTCTTCGTGTTTCCGTCCTCGACGATGGGCATACCGGCGATGTCGATCCCGGTTCCGGCACAGAGCGTCACCATCCCAGCGAACTCTTTTGGTCCGGGTTTTCCGCCGGTGGCCGTGCCTCTGAGCACGCCGGCTCAGACCTTCACCGTGCCCGCACAGACGTTCACGGTCCCGGAACAGAGAATCACCCTGATGGATCGTGACACGGCGATCGGGTCGCTCGACATGATGTTTCCCCTCTACACGGGAGGCAAGCGGACCGCCATTGTGAATCAGGCGAAGTACGGGGTCGAGGTGGCAAAAGAAGAGGTTCGACGCACGGACCTCCAGGTGATCTACGATGTGAAAAGGATGTATTACGGCGCCGTGCTCGCCCGGAGCCTGCACCAACTCGGGATAGAGGCGCTCGACCGTATGACGGCCACCCTGACGCTCACGGAGTCCCTTTACCAGAAAGGATCGGGCAAGGTCAAGAAGACGGACTACCTGCGTAACAAGATCATGGTGGAAGGCGTGCGCGCGACCGTGTCGCAACTGGCCGCCAACGAGCAGTTGGCCAAGTCGGCCCTGGTCAACAGCATGGGTCTCGACTGGCAAACGACGATTGAGCTCTCCGACGCCGGTCTTCCGTTTCTCCCCCATGAGGCGGACCTGAGCCAACTCGTGGCCGAAGCCCGTCTCAGCAATCCCGACTGCTCCAAGATAGCCTGGGGCATCAAGGCGCTCGAGGCGAAGGAAGACGAAGCCATGAGCGGCTACCTGCCCAAGGTGGCGCTTATGGCCAGCGTCAAAAACATAGATAATTCCTACGAATACGGGGTCGTAACCGCGCAAAACCGTGGTTCGTGGTCGATAGGCATCGGCGTGGAGGTTCCCATTTTTACGGGTTGGCGCACAACCAACGAAGTCAGGGAGGCCAAGGCCCGTCTTTCACAGATCAAGGAGCAGCAGATTTTGCTCCGCGAGGGGATCGCCCTGGAGGTGAAGGCCGTCGTGCTGCAGATGTCGTCGGCCCAGGACCAGGCAAAGGCCATGGAGGCTTCCAAGCAGGCGGCGGAGGAGAACCGGGACCTGTGCACCCGGGCTTACCAGGACGAACTCGTGGAGACGAACGAGGTCATCCAGGCGCAGCTTCTGGAGTCGATCATGAAGGCCATGCACTACAAGGCGCTGTATGAACATGCCGAGTCCAGGGTCCACCTCGATTTCGTTGTTGGAAACGAGGTGCATACGCTCCTCGGCTTAAAGTGACGCCGTGGCGGATTTCGGAGAGGAAACGAGATGAGCAACCGCATCGCCTCCGTCTGCATGTGCGCGCTCCTTCACGTTCTGCTCGTGTCGGCGTGCACGGGTTTTGCCGCCGAGCCGGATAACAGGGGGAAGCCGAAAATGGTCGTAGGCATGTCGGCCGAGGCGTTGTCGGGCATCGATGTGAGAGACGCGAAGGCATCGATGAAGGTGTGGTTCATGCATGTGAACCAGGTCGCGGGGTATTATTTTGTCGATGAAGACATTCGGATCCTCCTGGACGACGAGGCGCTGCGCAACGCCGTGGAGAAGAAAGAGGTTAACTACGTGGTTGCTCTGGCCATAGATTACCTCCAACTCAGGGACCTCGGAGTGGTCGGCAAGGACAACCCGCCGGGGGTCTCGGGGGACGTCCCGGACGAGTACGTGGCGCTGGTGAATCGGGAAGGAGACATCAAGGACCTGGAAGGACTGAAGCACAAGAAGCTGATGGTTCAGACGGGGGGGCTGGGTGAAGTCCCGATGATATGGCTGGACACCATCCTGATGAAGCAGGGACTTCCGGCCAGCCGGCAGTTCTGCGGGGAGGTCAAGCTGGTTCCGAAGGCCTCCGGGGCCGTGCTTCCGGTCTTTTTCGGCCATGCGGATGCATGTGTCGTGGTGAAGAAGGTTTTTCTAATGATGGTCGAACTAAACCCCCAGATCGGGAAGCGGCTCGCCGTGCTGGTCCAGTCCCCGAGTTTCCCGCGCACAGTGAGTTGGTTCGGCAAGGACTGGGATAAGGCGACCATCGATGGTAGCCGCACCATGATAATGGAGTCAAACAGCGGCTCCGTCGGCCGACAGTTCGTCTCCCTCATGGGGTATGATGCCGTGGTTATATGGGACCCCATAATCCTTCGTCCGCTGGAGGCGCTCCTCAGGGACTATGACGAACTCTGCAAGAAGGCCAAAGGGGGGGCCGCATGTTGTGACGGCGTGAAAGCGGGGAGCGCCGCCGCGCCGTCGGAAGAGATTCCGAAGACGGATAGTCCTTCGGCCGCGAACTCAGGGCCGAGTGGGCGAACTGACCCTCAATACTCAAAGGGCAAGTGACATGTTCGGACGCCTGTGGAAGAAGAAAGCTTGTAGCTTCGCGATTCCCGCGTGGGGCGTCACTCTGCTCACTACGGGCATATTCGTTGCATGGACCCTCGCCGACTCGCCGGAAGACAATAAACCGCCGGACGTGAATATAGGCATGTCGGCCAGGATATTGACGACCGTCGATTTGAGAGACGCGAAGGCATCGATGAAGGCGTGGATCGAGGAGGTAACCCGCACGACAGCGCACCCTATCCGTGGGAACACCGACGTTCGAATCATCATGAACGAAGCAGATATGCGCGATGCCGTGGAGAAGAAAGAGGTTAACTACGTGGTTGCGCTGGCCATAGATTACCTCCGGCTCAAGGACCTCGGACTGGTTGGAAAGGACAACGCGTTGGGGATCGGGGGAACCCTGGACGAGTACGTGGTGCTGGTGAATCGGGAAGGAGACATCAAGGACCTGGAAGGACTGAAGCAGAAGAAGGTGCTCGTTCAGTCGGGGGGGCTGGGCGAGGTCCCGATGATATGGCTGGACACCGTCCTGATGAAGCAGGGACTTCCGGCCAGCCGGCAGTTCTGTCCGGAGCTCAAGGAAGTGTCGAAGGCATCCGCTGCCGTGCTTCCGGTCTTTTTCGGCCATGCGGATGCGTGTGTCGCGGTGAGGAAGGCTTTTTTAACGATGACTGAACTCAACCCGCAGATCGGGAAGCGGCTAAACGTGCTGGTCCAGTCCCAGGGTTTCATGCGCGCCGTGAGCTGGTTCGGCAAGGACTGGAATAAGGAAAACAGCGATAAGTACCGCACCATGATGCTGGATGCCTGCCATGCTCCCACCGTTCGACAGTTTGTTGCCCTCCTGGGGTCTGATGCCGTGGTTGTCTGGGACCCTGCACTCCTTGTCCCGCTGGAAGCGCTTCTCAAGGACTACGATGAACTCCGCAAGAAAGCCGAAGCGGGGGCCGCACGTTGTGACGGCGTGAAAACGGGGAGCGACGCCGAGCCGCCGCCGGTAACGGCCCCGGAGACGAGTGGTCGGACTGATCCTCAATGCTCAAAGGAAAAGTGACATGCTCGAACGTCTGTGGAAGAAGACAACCCATCGTTTTTCGGAAGAGCGGCCAAGTCAGATGTGGCGTCGCGTCGCCTTCATCTGGCCGGTGGCGCTCCTTGCCATTCTGCTCGTGTCGGCGTGCGGGGTGTTCGCGGCCCCGTCGGAGGGCAAGGCCCAATTGACCCTGACCCTAGGCATGTCGGCCAGAGCGTTGTCGGGCGTTGATTTGGCAGACGCGGAGGCAACGATGAAGGTGTGGTTCAAACAATCGAACGAAACGGAAGGGTTCACTATTATCAGCGATGACCTTCGGATACTCCCGGACGAAGAGGCGATGCGCAAGGCCCTGGAGAAGAAAGAGATTAACTATGCGGTCGCGCTGGCCATAGATTACCTCCGGCTCAGGGACATAGGCCTGACAGGAAAAGACACCGTGCCGGGGACCACGGGAGAGGTCATGGACGAGTACGTGGTGCTGGCGCATCGGGAAGGGAACATCAAGGACCTGAAGGGACTGAAGCAGAAGAAGGTGCTCGTTCAGGTGGGGGGGCTGGGCGAGGTCCCGACGATATGGCTGGACACGCTCCTCATGAAGCAGGGACTCCCGGTCAGCCGGCAGTTCTGTCCGGAGCTCAAGGAAGTGCCGAAGGCATCCGAGGCCGTGCTCCCGGTCTTCTTCGGCCAGGCGGATGCCTGTGTCGTTGTGAAGAAGGCTTTCCTGATGATGGCCGAACTCAACCCGCAGATCGGGAAGCAGCTCAGCGTGCTGGTTCAGTCCCAGAGTTTCCCTCGCATTGTAAGCTGGTTCGGCAAGGACTGTGATAAGCAGACCTGCGAAGAATACCGCGCCAAACTCGTGCATGCGTGCAAGGGGCCCATCGGCCGGCAGTTCATGACCCTCATGGGGTATGAGTACATGGTTGTCTGGGACCCCGCCAGCCTTGTCCCGCTGGAAGCGCTTCTCAAGGACTACGATGAACTCCGCAAGAAAGCCGAAGAGGGGGCCGCACGGGGTGACGGCGTGAAAGCGGGGAGCGACGCCGAGCCATCGCCGGTAACGGCCCCGGAGACGGGTGGTCGGACTGATGCTCAATCCTCGAAGGAAAAGTGACATGCTCGGACGTTTGTGGAAGAAGACAACCGGTAGCGCTTCGGAAGAGCAGGCCCGTCCGCCACGGCGCCGCATTGTGTTGCGCACCGTGGCCCTCGCGCTGGGCGTCACTCTGTTCACTATGGGCATGTTTGTCGTCGGGACCATCCCGTACCAGAAACAGCTCCTTGTCCAGAGCATGGAGTCGAAGGCCGAGGTTCTGGCGACTTCGGTGTCTCAGGTGACGGTCGCCTCCATCATCACGGAGGACTACACGGCGGTCATCGAGCACTGCATGAAGGTCGTCAAGGAAAGGCCGACGGTTTTGTACCTGGTTCTTGTCAAGAAAGACGGCTTCTCCCTCATCAACACGCGGACGGGGTGGCGGCAGGAACAATTGTCCGGCTTCTGGCTGCCGACGGAGCAAGGTCCCAGGGGGATGCTCATCAAAAGCCCCTTTGGGGAGGAACAGGTTTACCACTACCGGCACCCGGTAGTGTATTCCGGGATCAAGTGGGGGTGGATTAACGTCGCGTTTTCGCTGGAAGCGTTTTCATCCGGCGTTCGGATGATCTACTTTCGAACGATCCTGCTCGCGGGATTCTGTCTTGTCTGCGGGCTGATCGCATCTCTTGTTTTTGCGCGGAGACTGAGTCGGCCCATTCTTCTCCTGGAGGCATTCACGCGGCGCGTGGCGACCGGCGACCTGAGCTCCCGCGTGAGCATCGCCAGCGGCGACGAGGTGGAGAACCTCGCCGAATCGTTCAACAGGATGATTTCGAGCCTCGAGGTCGTCACGGCGTCAAGGGATGACCTTAACCATGAGATTGCGGCACGCAAGAAGGTCGAGGCGGCCAGGGAGCAAACCGCCCGGCGTCAGGTTCAACTGAACGCCCTGCAGCGTGAACTCCTCGGCCCCGGCACTCTGGACGAAAAGCTCAAGCTGATTACCGACAACGTCGTGAGCATGTTCGACGCCGACTTCGCTCGCATATGGATCATCCAGCAGGGCGACCGCTGTCAGTCCGGGTGCGTTCATGCGAAGGCGACGGAAGGACCGCACGTCTGCATATACCGCGACCGGTGTCTTCACCTCAAGGCGAGTTCCGGTCGCTACACGCACATCGACGGCGAGACGCACCGCCGCGTGCCGTTCGGGTGCTATAAGATCGGACTGGTGGCGGCGGGCCAGGACCCGAAGTTCCTGACGAACGACGTGACGCGCGACCCGCGGGTTCACAACAACGAGTGGGCGGCGGAACTCGGACTGGTATCCTTCGCCGGCTATCAGCTTCGCCCGCCGGGCGGCGAAACCATCGGCGTGCTGGCGCTCTTTGCCAAGCATGCGATCTCGCCGGAGGAAGACATCCTCCTGGAGATGCTCGGCCACACGACGGCACAGATGGTTCAGCGGGCCAAGGTGGAGGATGCCCTCCACCAGAGCGAGCGCCAGTACGCTGAAATCGTCCGGGAGTACCCCGATGGGATCGTCTCCATGGACGCGTCGGGGAGCCTTATAGCGTGGAACCCGGCGGCCGAGCGCCTCTTCGGATATCCAGCCGAAGCGATCGTCGGTAAGAAATTCATGACCCTGGCTGCATTCACGCCGGCGTCGCTTGCCGTAGCCAAGGAGGAGTTCGCACGCGTTGTTGGCGGCGAGGAGCGCGTTTTTCTGCTCACGTTCGTCCGGAAGGACAAGACCGAGTTCGTTGCGGAAGTAAGCGCCCGGCTCGGCCTGAGCGAGGGAGGCGCTGCGTCCGTCCACGTGGCCTTCAGGGACGTCACCGAGCGCGTGCGGGCGGAGGAGGCGGTGAAGCTGGCCAGGCAGGACGCGGAGAATCGGGCGCTGGAACTCCAGAAGGTCAACAAACAGCTCTCGCGCGTAGTGGCCGAGAAGGACGACTTCCTGCGGGCCGTCTCCCACGACCTCTCCGCGCCGCTGCGCAACATCGGGGGCATGGCCGCGTTCCTCAAGTCGCAGTACGTAAAATGTCTGGACGAGACGGGGCAGAACCGTCTCGACCGCATCCTCAGCAACGTCGCGGTGCAGAACGGACTTATCCAGGACCTGCTGGAACTTTCGCACATCAAGACACGCCGCGGCAAACTCCAGCAGACCGACATCCACGCCATGCTGCGGGAAATGGCGGACCAGTTCTCCTTCGACCTGGAGAAGAAATCGGGACGGATCGACCTCAACGGGGAATTCCCCGTCGTCTGGTGCGAGACGAACCGCATCCGTCAGGTTTTTCAGAACCTCTTCGACAACGCCATCAAGTACGCCCATCCCAACCGGCCGCTCCAGATAGCCGTCATCGGCCAGCAGGACGACGGCAAATGCCGCTTCACGGTGTCCGACAACGGGATCGGGATGCGCAAGGAGGACACGGAATCCATCTTCTTCGTCTTCCGGCGCGTCCACAACGCGTACACCGCGAAGATCGAGGGGAAAGGGGTGGGACTCGCCACCGTCAAGACCATCGTGGAAAACCACGGGGGCGAGATATGGGTCGAATCCCAGGAAGGTTGCGGGAGCAGTTTTATTTTCACGCTGCCGGTGTCGCCGGTGGCTGAGGCGAAATCGGCGTCGGCGGAATGAAGAAGACCCACCGGTCCTCGGGACGTTCCCGGGACGGCAGGGATTGGGACAGAAGTAGTGGAGGGGCAGTCATGGGGAAAAACCGGATGATTCGCATACTGCTGGTGGACGATGACGCGGACTGTCGTCTGTTGACAAAGGACGCGATACGACAGGGCCGGATCGTGAACGAGATTTACGAGGTCGGCTCCGCGGAAGAGGCCCTGGACTTTATCCACCACCGGGGGGTGCATGTCGGCTCTCCAAGCGTGGGTCTCATCTACCTCGACATACAGATGCCCGGCATGAGCGGACAGGAGCTGCTGCACGTCCTGCGGGCGGACGACAGCATGAAAGACGTCCCGATCGTCATGATGACCAACCTGCGCGATGACAGCGAGAAGGAGGCGGCGGCACGCGGCGGGGCGAACTCCTACACCTGCAAGCCCGCTGACCCGGAGGAATTCATCCACACGGTCGTTGAGGCCACGCAATACTGGATCGGAATCCACGAGGTCTCCAGCCGGGTCGAGGAATCCGAACCCAGCGGGGTGATCGGATAGGAGCAGGGCCATGAAGCTCGAACGGATGCTGCTGGTCGACGATGATCCGGACTATGCGATGGTGGTAGAAGACTGCATTCACGGGTGGCGTCCCGATATGAAGGTGGAGAAAGCCGCTACGGGGAAGGCGGCGCTGGAGGCGGACCTGAAGAGATTCGACATGGTGCTCATGGATCAGAACCTTCCGGATATCAACGGCTATGAGCTGCTGACCCTCGTGCTGGGCCGGGTGGACCTGCCGGTGATCATGCTCACGGGAGAGGACAACATCACGCTGGCCATTAATGCGCTGAAGGCCGGGGCCATGGATTTCCTGCTAAAGTCTCCCAACATCGCCGCGGTGCTGCCCGCCGTGATCGAGCGCGTCTGCAGCACGTGGGACCGCAAGCAGGAGAGCGAGCGTCTGAAGGAAAGGCTTATGCAGTCCGAGAAGATGAGTGCGATCGGTCTTTTGGCGGCGGGCGTAGCGCATGAAATCAACAACCCCGTCGGCTTCGTCATGAGCAACATCGGAACGCTGACCGGGTACGTGTGCGCCTTCAAGAAGGTCCTGTGCAAGTACGAGACCCTGGCGGGCAAGGTCCGCGGCGCCGACGCCGCCGCCCGCGACACCCTCCTCAGCGAGATGGAGTCCGTCCACCTCAAGGAGGACCTGCCCTACATCCTGGGCGACGTCGACAAGCTCCTCGCCGAATCCATGGAGGGCACGGAGCGCATCAGGGACATCGTCCACAACCTGAAGAGTTTCGCCCGCGTGGACGAGACCAGTGCGAGGGAAGCCAGCATCAACGAGGGCATCGAGACCACCCTGAAGGTCGTATGGAACGAATTGAAATACAAGTGCGATGTTCACAAGAAGCTGGGCGAACTCCCTCTGATTCGATGTTACCCCGGACAGCTCAACCAGGTCTTCCTGAACGTGCTGGTGAACGCGGCCCAGGCCATCGAGGAGCACGGGGACATCACCATCGAGACGCAACACCTCGACGGCCAGGTGGTGATCCGGTTCTCCGACACGGGACGTGGAATACTCCCGGAGCACCTGTCGCGGATCTTCGACCCGTTTTTCACGACGAAAGCGGTGGGGCAGGGCACCGGATTGGGGTTGTCGATCTCCCACGGAATCATCCTGAAACACCACGGCACGATTGACGTCGAAAGCGAACCCGGCAAGGGAACGACCTTCACCATCCGCCTGCCCGTCGAGGGGATCGGCAATGCCTGAGAAAACCGTTCTCTTTGTGGACGACGAGGGTTCTATACTGCAATGCGTCCAGCGGCTTTTGAGGGGCGAGGACTACCGACTTCTGACGGCCACGAGCGGGAAGAACGGCCTCATCTGCCTGGAGAAGGAACCGGCGCAGCTCGTCCTATCCGACCAGCGGATGCCCGGCATGCTGGGGATCGAGTTTCTGCAGGCGGTCAGGGAGCTTTATCCCGATGCGGTGCGCGTGATGCTGTCCGGCTGCGCCGACGTGGGGGTGATTGTCGATTCCGTCAACAAGGGGGAGATTTACCGCTTCCTGGCCAAACCCTGGAACGACCTCGAACTGAAAGTCTCCATTCGACAGTGCCTGGAGCATCACGACATCCTGCAGCAGAACCGGAGCATGACGGTGCAGATTCGCCGACAGAACGAGGAACTGCGGCGCCTCAACCAGTGCCTGGTGGAAATTGTGGAGACCCGGACGCGGTCTTTGCACCTGTCGCAGGAGATTTTGCTTAAACTGCCCGTGCCGGTGCTGAGCGTCAACCGCGAGGGTGCGCTGCTCATGGTCAACCAAGCGGTCAGGAAGGAATACCCGTCGATGCGCGAAGTGCTGCTGGGGACGAACATGCGAAAGGTGTTTCCGGCGGCGGTGGCCGACGCCGTCGGCCTGAGACTGGGGGGCGCGGAGGCACCCGATCCGCCCGTCTTCACGCTGGATGAGCACGCGGTCCGCGTGCACGTCATGCCTCTGGGGGAGAACGGGGCATTCCGGGGTTGCGTGCTGCTGCTGCAGTCGGCCGAGCCGCAATGAAGCGGAGGGGTCGGCCGCTTTTATCCGCACATTTCTGCATCCTTCCCGAAAAGCAGCATTTCCCCATTTCGTCCCATTTCGGTTCTCCCATTTCTCCTCCCGGAGTGGAAGTGGTGTATCCTGTGTACCACCTGACAGGGGATTCGGATAGCGGTCTTGACAGGGTTGCACAAAAGATGTACGATACCCGTGATATTGAAGCAAACGGACCAGGTCGATCCTGGGTGAGCGTTCGGCGGAATCCAATAAGGTCCAACGGGGGATATCCTCTGATGAGCACACCTGCGGTGAAGGCGCCCGAGAGAACGGCTGGAGGCAAATGGCTTCGGGCCTACGGTTTCGCGTTTCCGGCGCTGGCCTATCTAGCGGCGGGGATATGGATTGTCGCCTCCTCGGGGTATTCGCTGGATCCCGACGGCGTGGGGTACATTCAGGCTGGCAAGCACTGGGCGAGTGGCACGTTCCACCTCGCGATCAATGGCGTGTGGAGTCCACTTCTTTCCTGGCTTATCGTTCCTTTGCTCTGGTGTCACGTTGAGCCAACGCTCGCCATCGGCGTGATCAAACTTCTATCCGGACTGCTCTTCGCCGCAGGATGTGTCGCCTTATGGGCCGCCCTGTGCGGCGGCGCCGGCCGCCTGGTCATATTCTCCGCTGCACTCCTCCTGGCCTTGGGCATGCTTCCCGGCGGGTTGATGCCGGACATGCTCCTGGCGTGCATCCTCACCTGGTATTTCGTCGCCTCGACCTGGTTGTTGAGAAAGGGGACGTTGTCCGCGGGTCTCGCTTGCGGTCTCTTGGGCGGATTCGCGTATCTGAGCTTTTACGCCGTCTGCCGTGTTTGGGGTCGGTTTCCCGAGTGGGCAATCCATTGCTGCTGCGCACTCGTCGCCCTCTCGGTCATGAGCGCACTGGAGCACCGTTTCCCAACGCTTGACTTCGAGC
>Ga0182021_10006983_pt1 | contig 13382 bp, 13 predicted proteins | sample 612E3MmetaG_FD_120493 | JGI IMG/M metagenome (GOLD analysis project Ga0182021, IMG submission 120493) | Permafrost microbial communities from Stordalen Mire, Sweden - 612E3M metaG (Illumina Assembly) | ecosystem: Environmental > Terrestrial > Soil > Wetlands > Permafrost | place: Sweden...
TGGTACCATTCAAGCTCAAAACCAAGTTGATTGTAGGGGAAGCGGCAGACGGTTAATGCCTCAAAAAGACCTCCGCGTATAAGCTGAGTTTCGATGAGGTGATCAACTTTTCCCGAATCATAGTTTTCTCTGCCCATCTTCATCTCCCAAACTATTAGCCAAGCGTCTTTATGGTGAGCACCAATAGAGCTGGTTCCATAGGCTAAAGCCATCCCTGGGGCACCTCGGCAATCGTAAGCGGAAACTTCCAAACCCTTAACATGCATCGCCCAATCGCTTGACCCGTGCCCAACCGCCGCGGAGGCGGCTCGGACTCCTTCAGCCAGAAGTGCGCCTAACCCTCGCCTGTAAGCAATATCGTTAATCAACGCTTTAATCTCTTCAAACTCGCCCCAACGAATCTTCTCCGCGATCAGCCCTTTCTCGGATGCTTCCATGGCAAAGCCAACAACGTTGCCCAGAGAGATGGCGTCAAACCCGAGCTCGTCTGCCATGCGGTTCAACGTCGCCGCTTGCCTCAGATTGCCTAACCCGATGTTGGATCCGAGCATAGCGATGTTTTCGTAATCTAACTCTGAATCTTTGCCTTCGCTGTCTTTAACAACGTTGCCGCAAGTCATATTGCAGTGCGGGCACCCACGGTTCGCAACCTTGATCTTCTCCATAGCAAATCCGCCGATTTCCTCTGCTTTATCAAAAACACCTTGCCTGTAATTGAATGTGGGAAGAGCAGAGTTCGCTTGAGCCCACTCCACTGTTGACATGGTTCCTTGCCGCTTCCAAAATGCGTAAGGGGGTCTAGTTTGGAGCTCTCGGTAACCATCCACTGCCAGCTTCTTCATCCCAACTGGATCTGCAAGCGGTATCTGCATTGTGCCTTCAACCACTATCGCTTTCAAATTTTTGGAGCCCATGACAGCACCCATGCCAGGCCGTCCACCAGCACGCCCCTCCTGCGAAACAACATTTGCAAACTTAACCAGGTTCTCTCCAGCCTGACCAATAGAAACAATGCCAGCCGAGCGCGAATATTTCTTTATCAGCTGCTCATGAGTTTCAAAGGAGCTTAAACCCCAAAAATCCTTAGCGTCCACAAACTCGCAGGTTTTATCTTTGATATGAAGGATGACGGGCGTTTCCGATTTGCCCTCTAAAACGAGCGCGTCGTAACCAGCCCTTCGCATATTCACGGACGCCAAGGTGCCCATGTTTCCGTCGCCGTAGCCGCCAGTTAAAGGGCTTTTTGACGCAACAACAAGCTTGCCGCTGTTCGGCAAACCGATGGCTGTTAAGGGTCCAGCTGCAAAAATCAGTTTGTTCTCTGGCGATAATGGATCCGTTCCCTGTTTGACTGTGTCCCAGAGGATTTTGATGGCAAAGCCTCTGCCGCCTAGAAAATTCAACGCTAAAGCTTCATCATATTTTGCGTCGATAGCTTTTCTTTTAGTTAAATCTGCATTTAGAAAAGAACCAGTCCAGCCAAACAAATTTGAGTTCACCAAAGACAATAACTATCCAAATGATAATCAGAAATAAAAATATGATGAATGAACTTTGCAACAACATTGAGTTTTGAGTTGGCTTCAAAAATAAAATAAAATAAAAAAAGGAAAGTGGGGGAGAAGATTGGGGCTGTTTAGATCAGTAAGGTCAAAACTACCAGTGCCACAACGATTACGGGTAGCAGTCTTTGAGATTTTCTGTTATAGGCTGTGGCTTGTTCTTTCTTGTTTTTCCGTGCTAGCGTCATTAAGTAAACTGCTGATCCTATGTTGAAGAGGAACAAGGCGTATACGGCAATCATCATGCGGTGGCAAGGGTTAGGTATCCTGTGGCGGGATGCCACTTAAAAGTGAAAGGTGGAAGGCGGTTGCTGAAAGCAGTGTGGTAATGCCAAGCGCCATCTTGTTATTGTAATCTTCCGCTGCCATTGCGAATGCGAGAAGGCTAAGTCCTGTTATGATAGCGAGGGGCAAGACATCTTTGATTACACCTGAAACTAAAGGCCGGCTCAGTGTCACATCGAATTCTGGGCGACTGAAGCTTTGGCTTCCGTAGGAGTGCGAGAGTACCTGCGATGTTAGGTTTCCTATGTTCCATCCTGCAACGCCTGCGGTTGGCTCAATGAAAGATGTTGGGTCAATTGTGTAGACCATCTGCGTGTTGTCAAGGTTCTCATGCTCTAGTTCTATGAAGAGTGTGTGGCTTTCAAAGGGGTAGTTGGTGAAGTCGAATGTTCTAAGGAAGCTTCCTGTTACACGATACTCGAGATATCCGTCGGATGCGTCAATCTGTTTTACGGTGATTGCCCGTTGATGAACTCGAATTGGCTGACTGCTGTGACGTTGATTTGTGAGGAGTTAAAGTTGAACCATAAGTAAAAATCTAATTGGTAACTGCTGTCGACAAGATTTATCGATTGTATGTCAATAATATAAACACCCGTTTGAACCACTGTGGGGCCCCCTGCACTGTACGGTGTTATGGGCATGATTTGCGGCGCTGATGTACCCATTTGAGTCTGCCCTTGAACATCCATCGAGAGCAAAGACAACGAAAGGGAAAATATTACAAGAAGCAACTGTTAACACGAATATTTTCTTCATGATTCATCACCTTTTTTTTTATTTTTCCCATTTGGAACCAATATTTAAAATTGACTGGGAAAGAAGTAAAAAATTAACAAGCACCAACCCCACTGATGGGCAACCGATCAAACATTATTTTTGTTGAGCCATGTCGCTAGAGCCTTTAACCATAATTTTTGACTTAGCCTACGAAAAGGCAAAAATCAACCGCCAAGTTCCGTCTTAGCTTAGGAAGATTTATTTTTTGGTTAGCAAGTGATTTGGGTATAGGTAACAAACTTGGGCGTCAAAGTAACTGGCAGAGCCTCAAACATCGAGTACGCGATAAGGGACGTTATAGAACACACTGTTCAGCTTGTTAAAGACGGCAAAAAAATCTACTACTTAAACATCGGCGACCCAGCCGCGTTTGATTTCAAAACACCCCAAAACGTTAAGGATGCCCTCTGTGAAGCGGTACAAAGGGATGATAATTGCTATTCGCCTTCAGAAGGCAGATTGGAACTCCGAGAAGCAATTGTTCGTAAAGAGAAAAAAGTCAACAAGGTTGACATCACAGCAGATAAAGTGCTGGTAACTGAGGGGATTTCTGAAGGAATACAGATGATTCTTGGCGCCATAGTTGAGAGAGACGACGAAATCCTCTTTCCAGGCCCAACATACCCGCCATACATTTCCTACACACGGTTTTTTGACGGCACACCTATCTCTTATGAAACGATTGAAGATGAGTGTTGGCGTCCAAATATCGATGACTTGCGAAGTAAAATAACCAAGAAAACGCGCGCCATTGTCCTTATTAACCCTAATAATCCAACGGGTTCAGTTTACGACAGAAAGATGATTAAGGAGATTCTTGACATCGCGGGAGAACATGACCTGCCGGTGGTGTCTGACGAAATTTACGACCAGTTAACCTACGAGAAAGAATTCGTCAGCGCAGCCCACATTTCAAAAGATGTGCCAGTTATCGGGTTAAATGGCTTTTCAAAAGTTTACTCGATGACGGGGATGCGCATAGGGTACATGTACTTTAAAGGCGAAGGCAAACATCTTGACCGGCTCAAAGAGGGCGTTGAGAAGGAATGCCGCATACGCATCTGCGCCAACACGCCCGTGCAGATAGCCGCGACGGCGGCGCTAAATGGCCCCCAAGACTGCGTCAAAGACATCGTTGATAGGCTCAAACACCGAAGAGACTTTTCTTGGAAACGACTAAACGAAATCGAAGGCATCAGCACCACCAAACCCGAAGGCGCATTCTACATATTCCCAAAAATCCAAGGCATCGGCAAACGATGGAAAAACGACATGGACTTCGTAGTGCAACTGCTCAAAGAAACCGGCGTGTTAATCGTCAACGGCTCAGGCTTCGACCCCGTCTACGGCAAAGGACACGCCAGAATAGTTTTCCTGCCACCGACAGTCGAGCTGGAAGAAGCCTACAATGCGCTCGAAACATTCATGAAGAAAGATAAAAGCAAAAAGCCATAACATCACTTGGATGGGATTTTTTCTTATCTTCTGGAGCTAAAAGTAGACCTCTGTCCCAATTTAGCAATAGAAACTCACTAGCTAAATTGATACCCTATTCCCCTCTTTGCCGCACACGGTCTCGGCGATCCAATCAGGTGGGGCTTTTGTTAAAAGAGCTTTATTTTTAAAATAAAGAAGGGCGTTTAGATTTTTGTGCCTTGTGTTGGGTCTTCGATGACTTTTCGAAATTCTGTCATCATCTTCTTTGTTATTGGTCCAGGTTTGCCTGTTCCGATTTGGCGTTTGTTGACTTCGCGTATAGGCACCATTTCCACGGCGGTTCCTGTGAAGAACGCTTCGTCCGCGGTGAAAACCATAAATGGCGTCAGATTGGTCACTGTCAACTTTATCCCGAGTTTTGCAGCAATTTTCTCTGCGACCTCGGCGGTGATTCCTGCAAGGGCGCCTGTTGAAGTGGGCGGAGTGAATAATTCGCCGTTTTTCACGATGAAAATGTTTTCGCCTACGCCTTCAGCCACGTAACCATTGCTTTCAAGGCAGATTGCTTCGTCCACGCTGTTTGCGTTTGCTTCAATTTTTGCTAAGACACTGTTTAGATAGTTGAGCGATTTTATTTCATGTGAGGTTGCATCCACAGGGTTTCGTCTCACCCACGAGAACATAGTTGTGATTCCGTTTTCTTTAGCGCCCGTGACATGCAGCACGATTTTGTCGGTGATGATTATGACTGAGGCTTTGAGGCATTTGCGTGGGTCCAATCCAAGGTCGCCGACGCCTCGGGTAACTATCAAGCGGATGTAAGAGTTTTCAAGCTTGTTTTTTCGAAGCGTTTCAACAACGACTTTTGTCATTTCCTCTTTAGCTAAGGGAATTTTCAGTGTTATCACATGTGCCGAGCGGTAGAGGCGGTCAATGTGCTCTTTAAGTTTGAAGACAACTCCATTGTACTCGCGGATTCCCTCGAAAACGCCGTCGCCGTAGAGGAGCCCATGGTCAAAAACAGAGATTTTAGCCTGCGACTTAGGACAGTATGCTCCGTCAATGTAAACTATTAGTTCACTCATGCGTTTCACCATTAATGACTGATTCATATCATTCGATTATTTGACATAGTTTATGTCAATGATACATATACTTCGTTTATCAACCGTGGAACTGCGGTCTCTTGGAAAGATAAAGCGGCAGAGGCAAAGGCTTAAACGGTTTACCAGCGATTTTCTCAGACACCTTCGCTATTAACTGTTCAGTAGTCATGTTTTGTTGTTGACCCTTAAGCTCGCGGTCTCGAACAGAGAGGGTTTTTGATTCAACCTCTTTTTCGCCGACAACAACGATGTATGGAACCCATTCCTGCTCGGCTTCACGAATCTTCTTCTGAAGAGTGGATGTGCTGTCGTCGATGTCGACACGAATGCAGTGTGGAGCAATTTGCTGGGCAAGCTCTCCCACTTTATCAAGGAACTTGTCCGATATCGGAATAAACCTCACCTGGGTCGGCGAAAGCCACAGCGGAAGCATCGGTGCTTTACCAGCCATTTGTTCACGGTAAGCTTTCTCGAGCAGGGCGTAGATGTCTCGTTCAATGGCGCCGCTTGGGGAACAGTGCAGTATCAACGGGTACTGTTTTTCGCCTTTCTCATCCACATAGGTAATGTCGTAGCGTTTCGCGTTCTCCACGTCAATTTGGTCTGTGCTGAGAGCCGCGGCTTTGTCTTGGTTGTCAACAAAGTTTAGGTCCCATTTCAGAATGAAATAAAAGAACCTCTCGTTCCACACTTCAGCCAACATCGGTTTGCCATAAGCTTTAGCAAATGTAGCTATGAAGTCTTTGTTTTCTTCATAGAAGCCCCGTGTGAATCGTAGGGCGATTTCAAAGTCGTCCTTTGCCAAGCCGATGTTGCTTAGAACGTCTATGCAGAGATTGAAGCGCACCATGAACTCTGATTTGGCTTGTTCAAGGTCAGCGCATAATGCGTGGCAGTCGGGCATGGTGAAGGCGCGCAGACGCTTTAACCCGACGACTTCCCCGCTTTTCTCGCGCCTGAAACTGTAGCGGGTTAGTTCGTAGAGTTTGATTGGTAACTGTTTGTAGCTGAATTGAGCGTCATGCGCCATTAGGAATTGTCCGAAGCACGCGGCGAACCGCAAGAAAAGCTCTTTATCCTCGGATTTGAGCACATATTGGCGTGCTGGGAAACGGTTTAGGTAGCTTTTGAGGCTTGGATGGTTGAAGTCATACATGATGGGCGTTTCAACTTCCATGCCGCCGTAAGCAGCAACCCGCGCAGAAACGTACTGCTCCAGCAGGGACTTAATCATGCGTCCTTTGGGGTACCAACGAACGTTTCCAGGGTCACTTCCCGGCTCATAATCGGCTATTTCCAGCCGCTTCATTAGAGGAACATGCGGAGGCATCTGGGTGACCGCCCGAGCCTTCTTAATCTCGTACTGCGAAAACTTTTGCAGGTTAACATGTCCCTTAAATTTGAATTCTTCAATCGGCACCAATGAACCATCCGGCATCAGAACATGCCAGAACGACTGCATCTTGTCCTCAGCTTTCAAGGCTGCAGAAACAGGCTCTGCCTCTTTTTTGCAGACGCCTTCAGCCTTGTCTTCGGCTTCAGCTGCTGCCGGTGCAGGCGCGTAGGAGCGTGCTTGTTCAGCCAACGGGTGCCCTTTTATGGAGATAGTGAATTGCTTATTCCAGCCAAACGGAGCCCGGTTGGTTTCGATTCCTTTCTCTTTAGCGTAGGCTTCCATGGCTTTTATGATTTTTAGGGCTTCGTTTGGGTTGCTTAGGTTGCTGCTTAAGTGCGCGAAGGGGTAAATCAGGATTCGGTTAACTTTTTGTTTCCCAAGAAAAGCTCTGAGGTCATCGATTGCTTTCTGCCCTATCTGGGTGCTGTCGCCTTCTTCTACGGCTATGAATAATACAACGACTTCTTCTATGCGGGTTTCTTTTTGCTGCGCTTCCTCAGCGATGGAGATTTCTTTTTGGACAGGTTTGAAAACTATAAAGTTGGAGTGTAATTGAAGTATTCGCATGACATTTCACTCTTTTAGTGACCGTAACGCCACTTATCTATGGTTTTGTCTTTTTTAGTTTTTTTCTTGTATTCTTTATAATGTTCTTTACAGATGTAAGCGCGTTTTTCGTTGCTGTTAACATTTAAAACAGCCTTGACTTTATCAACCGATATTGAACGGGCGGCTTCTCTGCTACAGCCTGACACATTGCATTTAACTCCTTTTTCCACGCGACCCATAATCAAAGCCTCACGCACGTTAATTACTACGTAAATATGCACTATTGCTTAAGTTCCTTTTCATACAGAAGCTTGGCTCTCTGATAAATTTCTTCTTTTTTGCCGAAGCAAGTTGGGCCGATTCCCTCGACGACCGTCGAAGCCGCGGCTGAACCGACGCAGGCACACCAAACTGATTCTTTTTTACGCAGGTACTCAGTTAAGAAGCCGCCCATGAAAACGTCTCCTGCGCCTGTTGGGTCAACTACAATTTTTGATGGACAAGCAGCGATGTTGTACTGTGACCCTTCAACTGATAGCACGGAGCCTTTATTCCCCATTGTGACGATGACTGTTTCAACTCCGACGTCGTGAATTGCCTTTATAGCCGGTTTTAGCTCTGACTCTCCAGTCAGTTTGTAGATTTCGTTTTGTGATGACTTGTAAATGTTGATTGAACTGAATATACGCGTGTCTAAGGAATTGTTTTCGGTCACGTTTCCTGCTTCGTCGAAGCTTCGAAGCAGACCTTGTGGGTCAATTGATAAAACTTTGGTGCATTTTTTTAGATGCTCAACTACTTCGAAGGGTACTTCGTTGGCAATAGGAGCAATATGAATAGCTTTAGCATTTAGACCAGGTGGCAAGTCAGTTAAGCATAAGGGGACGCCCTTACTTTTCAATTTCAACAATCGATCAGACAAATCGGCGTTATAACTCAATTCAAAACTTGTCGTTGGGTCCTCTGCCTGTTTTATAACGTCTGAAACGTCGATGCCTTCTTGCCTCATCCACCACAGGTAAGCTTCAGGAAAATTCCCGCCGACTTTGGAGATAACAGAGACAGTTGCTTGTAAACGTTTAGCGGCAAATGAAGTGTAAGCTGCGGAGCCGCCTAAAACGACAAACGGGTCAGTTCGGCTGGGTAAAAGAATTGTGTCGATTGAGAGGTGACCTATAACTGCCACGTCAACGTTCTGAATCACTGCCCAAGCCCCCTCATGACTAATAGGACATCCGAGAGATATAAATAAAGATTAACAAGTCAGGATTGAAGCAGAAGTATAGCTTTCGCCAAATCCCCCTGGCACTCCGTTAGAGCTTCTTTTGCTTTTTCTAAGCTTTTGCCAGTTTGGTCCGCCACCAACCGCACGTCTTCTTCACTGAACGCTGGCTTCGCAGCTGCTAGGCGTTGGGATGGGGCTTGCTCTGAGACTTGACCTCCGATAACCTGATACATTTTTTGCCCTTGAACCTCCAAAATTGCCACCTCTGGCTCGTCGATAACTATGTCTTTGCCGCTTGTTCTGATTATGACTTGTTGAACGTCAGCAACCGAATCCATGTTCATGCCCATTCGTTGCATCAAACGTTTTTGTTCTCGAGGATTCATGCGTTTATGCGTAAACTCACATCCACCAAGTATTCTGCATTAGAACTTCATAAACTTAACTTTCCCAAAGCATTCTTAGACGCGGCTTGCCTTCTAGATAGGCGCAGTCTTTTGCTTATGGTTACTGGCTTCTTGTTTTTTTCCGCATTCAGGACAAAATTTCGCCGCTGCCGGAACCCGAGTTTTACATCGGGGACAGATTTTTAGCAGAAATGGCTGACATAAATGGTAACCGCAGAAGATGCAGTAGTTGGAGAACGATGCCACTTGGTTTCCGCAGTTTGAGCACCGCATGTTTTGAGGATAAGAGGGTACTGGAACAATGATAAAAGCCGAAAGTATAGTTGACACCAAGTTGATTATGCGGGAACTTACTTTTTTCTTTTTTGTGTTTAACCCAAAAAAAAACAAGCGCAGGACAAAACAAAACCCTTATGCCTTTGAACACATTAGTTTATACTAAATAGTTGTGAAAGAGGAAGATGAACTTTTAGCCCAAAAAAAAGAGCACCCAGAAACGCAAAAAACAAGCGTGGTAGGGGAATTGATTACCCATTTGAAATTGGGGACGAATACGAAGTAGATGTGGAAGATGTGACTCCGAAGGGGGAAGGCATCGCCAAAATCAAAGGGTTCCCAGTTTTCATCGGCAACGCAAAAGTTAAAGAACATTTAAAAATTAAAATAACCGACATAGGCAACGGTTGTGCAGACGCCGAAATAGTCCAATCTTAATGCAGTTAGTCGAACGGTTTGTGAAGACCCTTTTTGACTCTGCAAAAAGGGTTTTTTTATTTATAGTTAATTTGTTATTTGGCTGGACTACTTGGCCGGTATTCTTTCCACCTTTACAATTGCCTTGGTGAAGCCAGCGAGAGGAGGCAAAAGATGCGACAGGGTTTGTTCTGCTTTGCATCGTCCGACTATTCCCTTTGAACTAGTTTCAAACCAACCATCCTTATCTCGCTGAAAAGACTGCATCACCCTTCCGTCTTTATTGAGAAATTTTATAATGCATTCATCGTTCCGCATAAACTCACCATCCAAAGACGTCCTTAACGCGCATTTGTGCGCCTTAAAATTTAAGTTTTGGGTCTGGGCTTTGAATAGGACTCCGAAAAATTTTGCATATAAGCCAATCAACATAGGTGAGAGAAGCAAAATAAATGAACGTGCCGCCAAGTCTTTTGTTTTTGCACTTTTTTCAGTTTTGCAACAGAGTTAATTCGCAATAGTCTGTCTTGCTGTTGGGTGGCTAGGTGTCCTCACATTGGATTTTTAAAGTGAAACCAACGGTTGAACCCGTTAATGCGTTGGATGCTGCGCACTCTTGGACTTCTATGTAAGCGTTGGCTGATTGCGAGAGCGTGTAGGCGCTGCTTGATAAATTGACTATTCCTCTTGAACTACCGGTTAATGAAACTGAGCCTATTGGATTACCGGTTGCGGGGCTATCTGTTTGGTTCGCAAACAAATATATGGTTATGCACCCAAGGTTTGTTGCGCCTGCTAAATTGGATATTGTTATGTTATTGATTGTGTGACTTGAGGTGCCCACGTTTTTGATCTGCATAGTCAAACGTTGAAGCCACTGTTACTGTTGCAGCTGGATAAACAAGTGGGTTTACAGTGCTGTCTGGTCCGGCAGCTAACTGGATATCTGACGTTTTAACTGTTGCAAAAGAAACACTTCACAGCCATTCGTATGAAGAAACAATCTTGCTCATCTTTGCCAAGTTTACAGTTTTGATTGGCGTTAAGGGATAAGACAGGCACTATATTGGATTTGGGCGTTAAGTTAGCGCCAAAATTTAGTGACGTTTGGGATAAACTGTTAACGCTGTTTCACAGGTGCGGTCACCGGGATTTGAACCCGGGTTGTCAGCTTGGGAAGCTGATGTCCTACCAAGCTAGACTACGACCGCAAACGCTTTTTTGATTTGACCTTGTTTTAGGTTTACGTAAATATATTGGTTCTCTTAATTAACTCCCCAAAAAAAGTTTTTTCTTTCTTTCGACATTCAAGCAAGCATAATCGTTATCTCTAACTAACCAGAAAGAATACCGTGGAGAACCCCGCTTTGCCAAAAAATTACACTTACGATAATGCAGGCGTAAACCGCAAACAACGCGTCGAATCCAAAAAAGCCCTGAAAAACCTGCAGGGAACCTACAGGTACAGCCGTTTTGGCGGCGTTATGCATCTGCCTTATGGCAATATTTTTCCAATCGCAGAAAATACTTTTCTGGACATGGTTATCGAGGGTGTAGGCACCAAGGTTCTCTTGGCGCAGTTGGCAAAGAAATATGACACGATCGGGATTGACGCGGTTGCGATGGCGGTTAACGATGTTATCCGTTCAGGCGCCAAACCGCTCGCCATAGCCGATAACATTCACGCGCAAGAAAGCAACCCTACGCTTGTAAAAGAGTGGCTAAAAGGAATCATCCAAGGCGCCTGCGAGGCCGAATGCCCTGTTACAGGCGGAGAAACGGGGGATGTTGCTGAAATAATAAAGGGCTTAGTCGAAAACGTCGGCTTTGACATGGTTGTTGCTTCTGTCGGGCAAGTTGAGAGATCAGAAATCATTACAGGAGAAAAAATCAAACCCGGCGACCCGATAATAGGGTTAGCCAGCAGCGGACTACATAGCAACGGCATAACAATGGCGAGAAAAATTCTTTTTAAGCGATGGGGCGGCAAATATCTGCCAAACGATATCCCAGAAGGCTTAAGCAGAGAGATTGTGTTGGAAGCTCTTGAACCAACAAAAATCTATGTTAAACCGCTACTCAAACTAGCCAGCGAAGTAAAGGTCAAAGCAGCCGTCCACATAACCGGCGATGCCTTCATGAAATTCAATAATCTTGCCACAGTCTCGCCGGGCATAGGTTTTGAGTTCAACAACTTTAAACCTCAACCCATATTCGGTTTGATTCAGAACACAGCTGCAGAACTGGGCTACGCAATTACTGATGAGGAAATGTTCAAAACCTTCAACATGGGCTGGGGCTTCGGCATAATAGTAGATAAAACCGAAATTGACAAAGCCATGAACACTCTTGAGCAAGACAGCATCTTACCTGAAATAATAGGCAAAGTAACGGACAAACAAACAGTGGAAATAAAATACGGAAACAAAAAGTTGATTTTGACGTAAAATTTTGCTTTTTTTATGACAAAAGCGTTTAAATCTTCTAGCTTAATTTAAAGGGTTTATGAAATACCGCGCGAAAATAGAAGTCAGCCTAAAACCGGGACACAGCAACCCTGAAGGAGAAACAACAGCTCGTTTACTGAAGGAACTCGGTTACAAAGTGCAAACCGTTGATGTGAGCAAAATTTACACTGTCGCCCTTGAAGCGCCAACACTGAAGAAGGCAAAGGCAAAGGCGGAAGAAATGAGCAAACGTCTTTTGGCAAACCCAACCAAAGACAACTACACCATAATCGTTGAGGAGCAGAAATGAACGCTAACCTCTACCAGCCACGCAAAACAGGCTATACACTCTACGAAGTTGCCCTAGCCCAAGCCAGCGACGCGCAACTCATCGAAATCAGCAACGAATTAGCTTTGGGCTTAAACCTGCAAGAAATGAAAGCCATCCAAGCGCAATACAAGATTGAAGGCAGAAACCCCACAGATGTGGAACTGCAAACTATTAGTCAAACGTGGTCAGAACATTGCTGCCACAAAACCTTCAAAGGAAAAATCAAAATCCGCGGCAAAGAAATCAACAGCCTATTCAAAACCTACATTGCAAAAGCCACCAAGGAGATTAAGCCGCCCTGGTGCTTCAGCGTCTTTGAGGATAATGCAGGCATTGTCCGTTTTGACAAGGGCTATGGCATAGCGGCGAAAGTGGAGACACACAATCATCCATCCGCGGTTGAACCCTTCGGCGGCGCAGCCACCGGAGTTGGCGGCGTAATTCGAGACATCTTAGGCGTTTGGGCTGACCCAATCGCATGCACAGATGTTTTAGGTTTCGGACCATTAGATTACGATTACAACAAGCTTCCAGCTGGCGTTAAACACCCAAAATACGTGTACATGGGCGTCACCGCCGGAATCAGCGCATACGGAAACAACATGGGCATCCCAACCGTCAACGGAGCAATATACTTTGACGAAAGCTACACGGGAAACGTCACCGTGTACTGCGGATGCATCGGACTATTGCCCTTAAACAAATTCACAAAAAACGCCAAACCAGAACACTTCATGGTTTTGGCAGGCGGAAAAACGGGGCGCGACGGCATCCACGGCGTGACATTCGCCTCAGCTGAACTGACCGAAAAATCAGAAGAAATCTCAAGGCCAGCCGTGCAGATTGCTGACCCGATTGAAGAGGAGAAGGTGAAACGGGCGATCATTGAAATCCGTGACCTGCAGTTGGCATCGGCAATAACCGATTTAGGCGGAGGGGGCTTATCTTCGGCTGTGGGAGAAACAGGAGAAAGATTTGACTACGGAGTTGCCGTTGACTTAAGCAAGGTCCCATTGAAGTATCAGGGTTTGGCGCCGTGGGAAATTTACATTTCAGAATCCCAAGAAAGAATGCTGATCACTGTGCCGCCTGAAAATCTTGAGCTGGTTATGGCGATTTTTGAGAAAGAAGACGTTCAAGCTACAGCAATAGGCAAACTAACAA
>Ga0182021_10006984_pt1 | contig 13381 bp, 9 predicted proteins | sample 612E3MmetaG_FD_120493 | JGI IMG/M metagenome (GOLD analysis project Ga0182021, IMG submission 120493) | Permafrost microbial communities from Stordalen Mire, Sweden - 612E3M metaG (Illumina Assembly) | ecosystem: Environmental > Terrestrial > Soil > Wetlands > Permafrost | place: Sweden...
AGCAGCGCCCGTCGCTGCAGACGCTCGAAGCTGGGCCGGCCTTGCTCGTCGCACACCGTGATCTCGCCGTCCAACACCACATCCGCCGGCAACGCAGTCAGCGCTGCCGCCAGATCAGGATACAGCGCAGTGGCATCGCTGCCATGTCGGTAGAGCAACTTGCCTCGACCGCCCTCATGCGCAGCCAGGGCGCGGAAGCCGTCGTACTTGATCTCGAACAGCCACCCTGCCTCGGAAAAAGGCTGCGGCCGTGTTTCCGCCAGCATCAACTGCACCTGATCGGCCCGCAGCGGAGAAGGCGGCAACCTGTCGACCTGGGCCCGCACCTCGGCCCAGCGGGGCGAGCCGTCGCGCAGTTCCTCGATGGTCAGACCAGACAGCACCGAAGCCTCGGCCAGGTTGCTTTCGCCGCCGCGAACAACGTAGGCGTCGCGCTCTTTGATGAGCAGCCAGTCCTTCTGGCTCTTTGCCAGACGCACCAGCGACCAGGCGCCGCGCAGCTTGTATCCGGCAAATGCGAAGCGCAGCTTGCCCTTGACCAGGCCCTGCTCGACATCGTCAAGCGGGGTCCAGGTGCCGCGATCCCAGACAATGGTGGGGCCGGCGCCGTAGTTGCCGGCAGGGATCACGCCTTCGAACGATCCGTACTCGATGGGGTGATCCTCCACTTGCACCGCGAGCCGCTTTTCCGCCGGGTCGAAGCTGGGCACCTTGGGCACGGCCCACGAGCGCAGCACGCCCTCCATTTCCAATCGAAGATCGTAGTGCAAGCGCCGCGCGGCGTGCTTGTGCACCACGAACAGCCGGCCCGGACCAGAACCGCCGCCAAACGGCTCATTGGTTTGGCCGGCCGAACGCTTGGCGCGATAGTCTTGCAGAGGCAACGAAATCCTTTTCGCGCAAACCTTGCGGCCACCTCGCCCCAGGTATTTTCTGCGCTAGGCTTGGATCATGGCGCGGGCAATGGCGGGTGCAACAATCTCGTTTGGGTTGGTTTCGATACCGGTGAAGTTGTATCCGGCCACGCAGCCGTCGGCCGGAATTTCCTTTCACCTGTTGCACAGCAAGGACGGCGCGCGCCTGCATCAGCAATACCTGTGCGCCAAGGACGGTCAGGTGGTGCCGCGTGAGGAAATGGTCAAGGGCTACGAGTTCGCCAAGGACCAGTACGTGACCTTCACCAACGAAGAGCTCAAGGCCCTGGAAGAGAAGACAACCCAGGCCATTGCCATTGCGCAGTTCGTGCCTGCGGACAAGGTCGACCCCATCTACTTCGACCGGCCCTACTACCTGGCGCCTGACAAGGGCGGCGAGAAAGCCTATCGGCTACTGGTCGAGGTGATGCGCCAGAGCGGGCGCGCCGCCATCGCCCGCTACGCCGCGCACGACCGGCTGTACCTGGTGATGTTGCGACCGGTTGCGGGCGCGCAGGCGGGCACCAGCGGGCTGGTCATGCAGCAACTGCTCTATGCCGACGAGGTGCGCCCCTTGGCCGAGGTGCCCATCCCCGCGGGACAGGCGAACGAGGCCGAACTGAAGCTGGCCAGCCAGGTGGTGGATCAGATTGCATCCGACAGTTTCGACCCGGCGGCGTATCGCAACGACGTGCGCGAACGCATGCAGGCCGAGATTGAGCGCAAGGTGGCGGGCCACGAGGTTTCGGTGTCAGCCGCGCCCGAGCAGCCCGCGCAGATCATCGATCTGATGGAGGCACTCAAGGCCAGCCTGGCGGCGCGCGGCCAGGCGGCTGCGACCGGCACGAACGACCTCAGCGAGCGCAAGCCGGCCCGGTCCGCACCACCACACAGCGCGCGGCCCAAGGCGCGCGCCTCGCGGGGCTAACCACGGAGGGCGGCGATGCGGGTGTGGGTCGGGACAAGCGGGTTCAGCTACCCGCCCTGGCGTGGTTCATTCTATCCGGAAAAACTTCCGGCTGCCGACATGCTGGCCTTCTATGCGCAGCAGCTCCCGACGGTGGAGATCAACAACACCTTCTACCGTATGCCCAGCCCCAGCCTGCTCGAACACTGGTCCGCTGTCACGCCCGCGGATTTCGTCTTCGCGCTCAAGTGCAGCCGGCGCATCACCCACGAACTGCGGCTGCACGATGCGCAGAGCGCGGTTGAGCGCTTCGCCAGCGGGGCCGCGACCCTGGGCAGCAAGCTGGGCCCGGTGCTCTTCCAGTTGCCGCCCTGGCTGCACAAGGATCTCGAGCGGCTGCAGGCGTTTCTCACTCTGCTGGCACAAGTCGGGCATGGAATTCGTCCGGCCTTCGAGTTTCGCCACGCCTCGTGGTTCACTGACGAGGTCTTCGCCACCCTGCGAGCCGCAGGGGCCGCCCTGTGCATTGCCGAAGCGGAGAAGCTGGAGACACCGCTGCAGGCCACCGCCTCGTGGGGTTACCTGCGCCTGCGCCGGGAAGACTACACGCCCGCGGCGCTCGATGCCTGGGCTGAGCGCATCACCCAACAGCCCTGGAACGAAGCCTACGTCTTCGTCAAGCACGAGACTGCGGAGGCGCCCGTTTTGGCCCGGCATCTGCTCGCAGCTTTTCCACCGCCGACATTTCGGTTGACCTGAACTTGCGGTGGCGACGTTGTTCCTCGCTGCCTGGCTGCTGGCCGAGCCGATTCGCCCCCTCGGCCTAGTGGGCGGCGCCCTGATCGTGGCCGGCATCGTGGCTGTGGCCTTCAGCCCGAAACGTTGATTGCGCAGGTTACCGGCCCCGCAACCGGAGTAGACTTGGTTGTCGTGACCGGCCGCCCCGACGTCCCGGAGCGGCATCAGATCCGGATTCCAATCCTCGGTTCGCCAAGTAAGAGGTGTTTCATGGGCAAGAAGCTTTCCCCAGTTTTCTCGAGCCGCGGTCGCTGCCTGGCAGTGGTGGCCGCGCTGTACTTGAGCGCCTGCGGAGGGACGAATTCCAAGACCGGCGCCGGCGGCGTCGGTGCATCCGCGTCTGGATCGACCAGTTCCGGCGGACAGCCCGGCTCGGGCGGTGTCACTGCTGGTGGCGGCGCCTCGGGTGGCGGCGGCTCGATCGCGGGTGGCGGTACATCGGGTGGCAGTGTTTCGAGCGCGAACGGCGGCGCATCGGCCAGCAGCGGATCGAGTGCGACTGGTGGTGCAGCGGGTAGCAGCACATCGGGCGCGGCTGGTGCAGCAGGCAGCCGCACATCGAGTGCGGGCGGCGGCGCAACGGGCAGCAGCGCATCGAGTGCGGGCGGCGCGTCGGGTGGCAACGCATCGAGCGCGGGTGGTGGTGTTGCGGGCAGCGGCGGATCGAGCGCGAGTGGCGGCGCACGGAGCGGCGGTGCGACCAGCTCAGGCGGCGCCGGTGGCGCGATTATTTCCGGCGGACGCGGCGGCGGAACATCCAGTGCGTCCGGCGGTGCGACCAGTTCAGGTGGCGCCGGTGGCACATCTGCTCCGGGCGGACGCAGTGGCGGAACCACGAGTGCGTCCGGCGGTACGACTGGCTCGGGCGGCGCCGGCGGAGCCGGCGGATCGACCTCCGTTTCCCCGGTCCTGGTTCCCGGGGCCTGGGGCGACCAGGGCGACGGCACCTTCAAGAACCCGGTGCTGTGGTCGGACTACAACAACCTGGACGTCATCTTGGTTGGCAGCGACTTCTACATGATCGCGGCGTCGCACCACTTCATGGGAATGCCGGTCCTACATTCCAAGGACGGGGTGAACTGGACTCTGCTGACCCGCATCTACCGCCGGCTGGATCTGGATCCACGTTACAACACGCCCGGGCAGGCCTACCAGGACGGCACCTGGGCGCCGGCCATTCGCTACCACGAGGGCCGTTTCTATGTCTACGTGACCACTCCCACCGAGGGCCTGATCATGTCGTCAACTGCGGACGCGGCCGGGCCGTGGGATCCTTGGCTTGTCGTGAAGGCCGTCGCTGGCTGGGAAGACCCGTGTCCGTTCTGGGACGACGTGAAGAACGCCGGCGGCGACGGTCCGAACGGGGAAAAGGCATACCTCATCAGAAGCCAGACCGGGGCCGGACCCCTCATCGTTCAGCAGATGAGCTGGGACGGAAAGCAATTGCTCGGCGCGACGACGACCGTGGCGAACGGCCCGACGCTGGAAGGACCCAAGCTGGGAAAGCGCAACAGCTACTACTACATCTTCGCGCCCGAGGGCGGGATCGACGCTGGCTACCAGGTCGTATGGCGATCGTCCGCCATACTTGGCCCCTACACAAGCAAGACCATCCTCGAGCGGGGCACCACCGCCACCAATGGGCCGCACCAGGGATCGTGGATCGATCTGCCCAACGGACAATCGTGGTTCTACCACTTCCAGCAGAACGGCGGCTGGGGTCGCATCGGGCACCTCGAACCAGCGCAGTGGGGTACCGACGACTGGCCCAAGATCGGCGTGGACCTGGACGGCAACGGAATCGGCGAGCCGGTGGCGCAACCCAAGAAACCCGACGTGGGCGCCACGTTCCCCATCACGGTTCCAGCCAGCTCGGACGAATTCGATGGCAGTGACCTCGGCGTGCAGTGGCTGTGGAACCACAATCCAGACGACACGAAATGGTCGCTCACCGCGCGCCCCGGCTGGCTGCGTCTCTCGGCGCAGCCGCTCGCCAGCAAGAGCGGTACCAGCGCCGCATCTGGCAGCGTGCCGTTTGTCGAGGACAGCATCATTTTTGCGTACAACACGGTCGTGCAACTGGCCATGGGCAAGGTGGCCTCCGCGGTGACCAAACTGGACACCACCGGGATCGTCGACGGGCAGCGGGCCGGAATCACGCTGTTCGGGCAGACATACGGCTGGATCGGCGTCGTGGGTACGGCTGGCAAGAGCGTCGTGCGCGCCAACATCGACGGCACGTACACAACCGGACCCACGCTCACGGCCACGACGGTGTACCTAAAGGCCAGCATGAGCGCGTCGTCGCAGATCTCGTTCGCCTACTCGACCGATGGCGTGAGCTTCACGGCGTTGGGTGGAAGCGTGACCGTAGGGCGCACCTGGTTCGAGGGCATCAAGTTCGGACTCTTCACCTACAACCTGAGCACGGCCGCCGCCGGCGGCGTCGCAGATTTCGACTACTTCCACTACACCCACGACGGCCCCCACCCGGCACCCTGAGCCTGCCGTCGGCGCGCACTCCTCCATGGCACCGCGGCGGCCATGGAGTCCGGGCTCCAATAAGGCTTAGGAATTGGTACGATTCTGCCGAAGTCTTCCTGGCACACCGAGCCATCACTCCAATTGAACTAAGGAAGTCGTATGACTTGTCACAAGACTTGCGCCTGGCGATGGATTCCTGCCGCGGTCGCCGGCCTGCTAGCGGTTCCAATCGCGGCGATGGCCAGCCCCACCACCGGCGCGATCGTCGGCCGTGTGGTTGACCGGAACACACGCCAGCCTGTCGACGGCGTGACGGTGGTGGCCTCGGGACCGCAGGGTGACCAGACCGTGCTCACCGATGCCAAGGGGCAGTATCAGCTGCGCGACCTACCTATCGGCGCCTACCTGGTTCGCTTTTCCCGCGGTGAGGTGAGTATCGAGTCCTCTGCTACGGTGCTGATGGACCAGACGGTGACGGTCAATGCCCATCTTCGGTCGTCGTCCGAAGGCATGGAGACCGTTGTCGTGGCCCAGCGGGCACCGGCCATTGACGTTGGCTCGACACGCGTGGGTGTCACGTTGACCCCTGCGTTCGCGGCGAACGTGCCCAACGGATTGAGACTGAGCGACCTGATGGAAAAGGCGCCTGGTGCCTACTCGGATCCGGTGGGGCTGTCTCTGTCGGGTGGCACCGGACTGGAAAACGCGTACTACCTCGACGGCGTGAACATCACCGGGCTCAAGGACGGGGCTCTGGGAGCCAACCTGTTCGTGCCCTTTCTCGAGGAAGTCGAGGTGGTGAGTGCGGGCTACGGCGCTGAATACGGTCGCGCCCTGGGCGGCGTGGTCAACATGGCCACCAAGTCAGGCACCAACGAGTGGCGCGGGAGCGCCTTCTCATACGTGGCGCCGGGGTCATTTTCGGGGAGTCAACATCGCATCGTCAGTCGCGCGACCTCGCTGACCGGCGTGACCGAGCCGGACTACACCACCAACATCGGCATCGAGGCGGGCGGTCCGATTATCAAGAACAAGCTGTTCATCTGGGTGGGTTACGCGCCCGAGATCACCCGCAACCACCTGGTGCAGTACGCGGACATGTTCATCGAGCACATCGATCCGACCACGCGTCAGCCTGACGGCACTCAGGCCAACAATCCCGACGGTACGCCAATGACCGTTCCGCTCTACCGCCGCAGCTACGCAGGCGAGACCACGACCCAGCACTACGCCGGTAAGCTGACCTGGAAACTGGGTTCCGAGCAGACGCTCAGTCTGGGTTTGTACGGGATCTACTCGCAGCAGGAGTACATGCGCGGGGCCAACATGGACTTCCTGGCCGGCATGTCCAACGAGAAGACGCGCAGCAATGACATAGCTGCGCGCTGGATGGCGGCATTCTTCCAGCGGCGCTGGCGGCTAGACGCGACTCTGGGCATGCACATCGAGCAATACGACCGTCGCTCGCCTTTTCAGGATGCGGAGCGACTCAACGACATCAACTGGTACAACTCGCCGTCCCTGGTGAACTTCAACGCCGACGTGGCCGGCTCGTGTGCGGACAACCCTGCCACTGGCTTCCAGAGCTGCCCGGTGCAAGGCTACCAGTCGGGTGGCTACGGAGTCTTGCGCGACATCGATGCATTCCGTCTAGCCGGACAACTCAAGAGCACGAACATCTTTCACGAGGCCGGCTTGCACGAGCTCAAGTACGGCTTCGACGGCGAGTTCATTCAGTACGAGGATGCGCGCTGGAATTCGGGCCTGAATGGCAATCGTGGTTCGGTAGGATTGTATCCAGGGGGTGAAGCGGATCTGTATTCCCTGTTCCGGCTGCCAGCCGGAACGCGCCTGTCCGATTTCGGCGACGCCAGCGCCCCACACCTTCTGCAGGAGTTGCTGGATCCGGCCAACCCCAACCACTACTACCAGGACGTCATCGATGCAAAGACACGGGCGCTCAACTCGGCCCTCTTCCTGCAGGAAAGCTACTCGCCCTTACCCAACGTGACTGTGAACGCGGGCGTGCGTTGGGAGACGCAACGGATATACGACTATCGAGGCAATCAGGCCTTGAGCATCAACGACAACATCGCGCCGCGGGTGGGCGTGGTCTACGATCCGACCAACGAAGGCCGGTCCAAAGTGTTCGCGCACTATGGCCGTTTCTACGAATCCATCCCCATGACCCTGGCCAACCGGGGTTTTGGTGGTGAGGGTGCGGCAGTGAGCGTCCGCTCCTGCGCCCCTGGAGTGACGGATTGGACCCAGTGCACCTTGGATCCCACCCAGATCAATCCTTTGACCGGCGAGATGCTGAAGGTGCAGGACGGCCTCAAGGGCAGCTACAACGACGAAGTGGTGGCGGGCGGCCAGTATCAGATCCTGCCGGATCTTGTCGTCGGCGTTTCGTTCATCTATCGCTGGCTTGGGCGGGCTATCGAGGACATGGCCGGTCCGACCGGAGAGGGTCCGAGTCTGTTGGCCAATCCAGGCGGGTCGGTCAGCCCGAACGAACTCCAACAAGCGCAGCAGAACGCAGCCCAAAACCCGACGCCCGAGAACCAGAAGGCCTTGGAGGAAGCGTACATCGGGGCCCAACCCAAGCCCGAGCGAACCTACAAGGCGGTCCAGCTTCAGGTCTCCAAGCGCTTCGTGCGGCGGCTGTTCGTGACCGGTTCGTACACCTACTCGAGCCTGCGTGGCAACTACCCGGGTCTCTACGCCGCCGACAACGACCAGCGCGACCCAAACCTGAGCACGCAGTACGACGTGCTGACCACGCAGTTGGACCCGCGCACCCAACAGTACAACGTGCACAGCATCATGGACAACCGCAACGGACCTTTGCCCAACGATCGGCCGCACCTGATCCGGCTCGACGGCTACTACGTGTTTCCGATCGGCCGCTCCAACCTCACCACCGGGCTCAGCTTCGTGGGGCGCTCGGGCCAGCCGCTCAATGCCCTGGGCCGCTACCCCGGGTCGGCCGCGCTCGATAGTTTCGTCGTCCCGCGCGGCTCCATGGGCCGCACGCCCTTTTTCACTCAGTTCGATCTCCACCTGGGCTATCGCCGCTCACTGGGCCCAAAGATGTCAGCCGAGGCCTTCGTCGACATCTTCAACCTCTTCGACCAACGGGCGGTGCTGGCGCAGGATGAAGAATACACGGTCGATCGGGTCCTGCCGCTCCCCCAAGGCCAGAGCATCACGACGCTCGCGCAGAGCACGTCCAAGGGGACGCCATTGACCGACGCGAACGGCAACCCGGTGCCTGCCAGCAAGAATCCCAACTACCTCATGCCGACTGCCTACCAGGCTCCCATTGCGGGACGCCTGGGTGTGCGCGTGTCTTTTTGAGATGGGAACCCTAAGCGGGTTCCCCAACCCTCCCCATATGACCGCTCTTCTGACCGGAGGCACTAGCCCGGGCTCACGACATAGAGCACGCCCAGCCCAATCATCAGCGCCCCGGCGCCCCGGCGAAGCCAGAGGGCGGGCACGACTTGTCCGAGGGCGCTGCCAACCAGCACCGCCACGGCGGATGAGACAATCAACGCCAGCGCCGCACCCAGGAAGACCAGCCAGCGGGCATGTCCGCCAGCCGCAAGGGCCAGGGTCGCAAGCTGGGTCTTGTCGCCCAGCTCGGCCAGCAACACGGTGACAAACGCAGTCAGGAAGCTCATCGCAGATGCTTATCACAGCACCCGCAGGATCCAACACTTGAGATGCCCGGTTTCCGGCACGCCGGCCAGTTCCGGGTGATCGCAGCCCGCGCTGCGCCGTTCGAGAATCTGGATCGAACGGCCACTCTGGGTCGCGGCCGCTGACACCAACTCGTCAAACTGCGCGCGCGATACACGGCCCGAGCAGGAGCAGGTCACGGCCAGACCGCCCGGCCGGGTCAGGCGCAGGCCACGCAGGATGATCTCCTGGTAGGCGCGAAGCGCGGCATGGTCGCCGCCTTGGCGCTTGGCCAGAGCGGGCGGGTCCAGCACCACGACGTCGAAGCGTTGCTTGTCCGCTTCCAGGGTGCGCAGGAGCTCGAAGGCGTTGGCCTGGCGCACCTCAAGGTTGGGCAGCCGGTTGCGGGCCGCATTGGCCTGCGCGCGCACTACGGCCTGCGCGTCCTCGTCGGTGGCCAGCACCGGGCCCTTCCGTCGCGCCAGGGCCAGCGCAAAGCCGCCGTGATAGGTGAAGGCGTCCAGGCAGCGAGCCCCGGCTGGCGCCAGCGCAGCCACGACCGCATGGTTATCGGCCTGATCGAGGAATCCGCCGGTCTTGCTGTCGGTGAGCAGATCGGCTTGCAGGTGGTTTTCTCCCAGCCGGTAGACCACCTCGGTCGCGCCTTCGCCAGCGGCGATCTCGCGAACGCGCGGCAGGCCCTCGAAGTCGCGCGCTGATCCGTCGTCGCGCGCCACCACGATGCGCACGCCGAGGCGCTTCTTCAGCAAGGCCGCCAGCGCTGGCCGAGTCGCATCCATGGCCACCGAAGTGGTCTGCATGACCGTCGCATCGGCGTAGCGGTCGACGAAGAGCCCGGGCAGACCATCCGCTTCACCGTGAACCACACGGCAGGCATCGCGATCGAGAGCGAGCTGCTGGCGCCAGGCGAGCGCGGCCTGCAGGCGCTCGGCCACGAGAGCCACCAGCTCAGGCAGGGGGCCGCTGTCACTCCGCCGCTGCAGGATGCGCAGGGCAACCGGGGACAGAGTGGCCCAGGTCGCGTTGGCCAGCGTCCGTCGCCGTTCGTCGAGCACAGCCACCAGCGCCGGTCCGCCCGTGCGCGCATCGGTCGCTGGCCCGGAGAGCACGTCCTGCCGAAAGACCCAGGGATGCCCAGAGGCGATGCGGGCTCGGCCGCGCTGGTTTACGACGGCGGTGGGTATGGCTGAATCGCGCACGATGGATACACCTCAAGCTCCGCGTGGATGGCAAGCATACGAGATCTTCGCTGCAAACGCCCCGCCGCCCGGTAGCCACGGCCGTCTCACAGACCCAGCAGGCGTCCTGTCTGATACGCGGCGAAGCTGACCAGCCAGGCCAGCACCGAGGTGTACGCGAAGAGGAACAGGGGCCAGCGCAGGCTGCCGGTTTCACGCCGGACCACAGCCAGTGTGCTGGTGCACTGGCAGGCGAGGGCAAAGAAGAGCAGCAGGCTCAGCCCGACGAGAGGAGTGTAGAGCGGCGAGCCGTCGGGGCGTTTCTCCTGGCGCAGTTTTTCGCGCAGGGTGAGGCTGCTTCCGGCTGTGTCCGGTTCAAGGCCGTAGACCACACCCATGGTGGCCACGAATACCTCGCGGGCCACGAACGCGCCCACCAGGCCGATCCCGATCTTCCAGTCGAAACCCAACGGCGCGATCGCCGGCTCCATCAGCTTGCCAATCCGGCCTGCGTAGCTTTGCTGCAGGCGCTCGGCCTCCTTGGCGCGCTCCACTTCCGGCCGCGCCGCTGGTTCGACCTGCGCGATGGCGGCCTTCCAGTCGCGCGATGGTGAGGCCGGCTGGCGCGGGAAATCCAGCAACCCCCACAGCACCACTGAACAGATCACGATCAGCGTTCCCGCGTCCGTGACGAAGCGCCGCGAACGATCCCACACCATGCCCCGCACGTCGCGCAGCCGCGGCCTGCGGTAGGGCGGCAGTTCCAGCACCAGGGGCAGTCGGCGCGATCGCAAAGGCGGCAGGGCGCGCGACAGGATGAGCGCCGCCAGCAGCGCAGCTGCCATGCCAAAGGCGTACATGAAGACCACCAAGAGGCCCTGGGCGGGCAGCACGCCGCCTATGCGTCGGGCAGGGAAGAGCGAGCCGATGATCAGGGTGTAGACCGGAAGCCGCGCCGAGCACGTGGTGAGCGGAATCACCATCATGGCCAGCACGCGGTCGCGTCGGCGTTCCATGGTTCGCGTGGCCATGATCGCCGGCACCGCGCAGGCGAAGCCCGCAAGCAGGGGGATGAAGGCGCGGCCGTGCAGGTGCATGGCGCGCATGGGCCGGTCCATCAGGAACGCCACGCGGGCCAGGTAGCCCGAGTCTTCAAGCAGGCCGAGGAAGAAGAAGAGCAGGAGGATCTGGGGCAGAAACATGGCAACTGCGCCCACGCCGGCAAGCAACCCGTCGGCCACGAAGTGCCCCAGGATGCTTCCGGGCAGGGCGTGCTTGATCTCGTCGCCCGCGGCGGCAAAGACGCGCTCGATCAGATGGATCAAGGGGTCGGCGCCGGCAAACAACCCCTCGAACAGCACGAACATCAGCAACAAGAAGATCAGGAGCCCCAGCCACGGGTGGATGAGGATCCGGTCCACCCTCTCGGTCAGGCTGCGATCCGGCTCGTGGTGGCCCAGCGGGGCGAGCGTGGCATCCATGAAGGCGTAGCGGCCCAAGATGGCCTCGTCATCGACACGTTTTCGCGTCTCGGGAGGAAGGTGCACGGCCCGCCGCAGGGCCGCCGGAATTCCGTGCAGCTCGTCGCCAGGCTCCACGCTCATCAGCGCCCAGAGCGCCATGGCGTCGCAGGACGGCCAGTCGGCGGGCAGAGCAGTCCGGGTTTCGGCGAGCAGCCTGCGCAACCAGGCCGTGGGCTGCCAGTGCCAGATCTCGCGCCGCTCGGGGTCCCGCAGTCGGCGCGCGATGGCCGTGTTCAGCTCGGCCACGCCGCGGCCGTGGGCTGCGACTACGGAGACCACTTCACAGCCCAAGTGCCGCCCCATCTCGGCCGGGTCGGGCGCGGCTTCCTTGGCCTCATCGGTCATGGTCAGGGCCACCAGCACGGGCAGGCCGAACTCCAGCGCCTGCAAGACCAGATGAGACGAACGGACGAACTGGGTGGCGTCCACGCAGATCACCACCGCGTCGGGGCGCCTCTGGCCGGCCAGGCCGAGCATGGCGTTGATGGCGATCTGTTCCTCGCCCGTGCGCGCGACCAGCGAGTAGGTGCCGGGGATGTCGAGCACATCGACCGGACCCACGCCTTCCAGGCCCGCCTCGCCCATGCGCCGCTCCACCGTGATGCCCGGGTAGTTTCCCACCCGCGCACGACTCCCGGTGAGTACGTTGAACAGGGTCGTCTTCCCCGTGTTGGGGTGACCGGCCAGGGCGACCAGGGGACGAAGCGATTCGGCGCTCGCGGGAGTGCTGCTTTGGCTCATACCCGGACGCGGACCTGCGCCGCTTCTTTCCTGCGCAGCGAAAGCCGGCTGGAGCGCAGTTCCAGGGTCAAAGGGTCACCCATGGGGGCCACGGCGACCAGACGAACCTTGGTCCCCGGTATCAGCCCCATCTCCATGATGCGGCGGCGGAAGGCGCGATCGCCTTCAACCGCTTCGACAACGGCCAATTTTCTCAGGGGGAGTTCAGGCAGAGACACGACGCTTTTCACGAAGGCAGGTACGCTCTACCAGAAAGTGTACCTCTCAGGTCCGATATCCGCCCCCCTTTTTTGTTTCGGAGCCGATTCTACTTGGCGGGTTTCGCAGGTGCGGCGGCTGGCGTCGCTGGCTTGGTTGGTGCCGCAGACGGTGCTTTGGTGCCGCCAGTCGCGACCGCAGGCTTCTCGGCGGCCGCCGGTGCGGGTGGAGCTGCCATGCGCTCGGCGAGCTCGGCGTTGATCTCCAACTTGACCTCGTCACTGACCACCATGCCGCCGCGATCGAGTGCCTGGTTCCACGTCATGCCCCAGTCCTTGCGGTCGATCTTGCCGGTCGCCATTACACCCCTCACACTTCGGCCGTACGGGTCTTTGATGGGGGCCGACGGTCCCTCGACCGCGAGCACCACCGGCTTGGTGATCCCATGCATGGTGAGGTCCCCGGTGACCTTGAATTTGCCCTTGCCCGCCTTCTCGACCTTGGTCGACCTGAACGCGATCGCGGGGAACTTGGCCGCGTCGAAGAAGGCGGCAGACTTGAGATGGGCATCGCGCTTGGGCTCATGCGTGTCGATGGATGCGGTTTCGATGCTCACCTCCACGGTGGACTTGCTGGGGTCTTTCTCGTCGAGTTCCAGCGTGCCCTTGACCTTCTGGAAGCGACCTTTGACGGTGCTGACCATCATGTGGCGGACACTGAATTCTATGCTCGAGTGGACGGGGTCGATCTCCCACGTGCCGGCCTGGGATAGGGCTGGCGACAGAACCAAGAAACTGGCGGCCAACAGCTTGAGTGCTCTCATGCGCATGTCCTTTGTTTTGGGTTGAATGGCATAGGTTGATGTTCGGTGGCGCAAGGCGGTGCAGGTCTAGCGATTCAACGATGCTAGTTCGGAGATGGTGTATTGGCCGG
>Ga0182021_10006985_pt1 | contig 13376 bp, 17 predicted proteins | sample 612E3MmetaG_FD_120493 | JGI IMG/M metagenome (GOLD analysis project Ga0182021, IMG submission 120493) | Permafrost microbial communities from Stordalen Mire, Sweden - 612E3M metaG (Illumina Assembly) | ecosystem: Environmental > Terrestrial > Soil > Wetlands > Permafrost | place: Sweden...
CAGCACACGCTCCGGCCGCTCCGCGATCTCGCGGGCGCCTTGGGCGCGCGCCTCCTCATAGGCTTCCGCGCGGTCCGCGGGTGTCCCGCGCTCCTCCATGCCCTTGGCGCCGCCGCCCTTGTGCACTGTCGGCGTGACATCGATGCTCCGGGCCTCGTGGCTTCGATGATCGATGCGGGCATCGTGCCCGGCCCGCGCCAGGTGCAGGTTCGCGTAATCGGCCCATTGTTCCCTGAGCGCCAAAAGATCAGCCTTGCCGCCCCACGGATTGCCGAAGCCGTAGAGAATGCGCCCGCGCTTGTCCCGGAGCGCCTCCCCGGTCTCTGGATCTCGCAGCGCTTCCCGCTTGGCGCCAAAGCCGTGCTCCGTCAGCGGCCTGATCGTCAGCAGGATATGCGCGTGGATATTGCCATTGCCGCCCTGATGAACGGACCAGTCCGCCGCGAACCCGCGGCTGGCAAGCTGTTCGGTTACGAACAGCCGCGCGAGCCCAATGTTTTCCTCAAGCGAAAGCTCGGCTGGCAGTGCGATCTCGATCTCGCGGGCGAGCTGCGCGTCCAGCCGCTTTTCGTGGAGTTCGACGCGGTTCCAGAGTTCCTCCGAAGCCGCCACCGGCTCCAGGGAATGGCGTTCCAAAAGGGCTCGTGCCCAGGAAGGTGCGCCGTCCGGAATGGTGATTTCCGAGTGCAGCACATCGCGCTTGTAGACATAGCTGAAAGTCTCGCCGGTGCGCTCATCCTGCATGCGCGCCGCGCGCCGGTACGCGGCGGCGTTGACCGCGTTCCGGCCCGCCCCCCGCGAGATTACCTGCGCTGCCAAGTGGTATATCGCCATGCTGTGCAAAGCGCGACGTCACGAAACGTGACGTATAAGTGCGCCGTCCCTTCCTTCGGTTGGTCCGGATTTTTCCACGGAGCGCTTCGCGCCCTCTTTTCTCAAGTGCAAGAATGCATTAAAACATTCCCAAGACACTTTGAAAAGGAGTTATCGCCTTGGTTAGAAAAACTCTTAGTGAAAGGCGTGCGTCGAAGCTTACAAAGCTTGATGAGCTGAAATCGCAAATCGCGCATATGGAGGAAATAGCAGCTATGCGCTTTGGCAAGCTTGCCGTTCGCGCTGGACTGGTGGAATTAAACCTGAGTGAGCCTGAGTTGTTGCGGGAGTTGTTCGCTATCGCGGCCCGATTTCGAAACGGGTCCGAAATCGCCGCTAGCGATGGCGCGCATGCGCCTCTACAAGGCGGACAGGACGGAAAGGAAGCTGAGCATGGATGCTAGAAAGGCGGACACCCGCAACAAGATTCAGCTGGGTGGCCTCATCGTAAAGGCCGGGCTTGCAAACGAACCGGCTCCGGTGCTGCTGGGTGTCTTTATGGCGGCGGCCCAAGCCTTATCCGGCCCGGACGGCACCGCCGCCCGCGAACGCTGGCGCAAGGCCGGAGAGGACGCCTTTGCAGCCTCCAGTGGCAAGAGGTGACGGCACTGACCGTGCGCATGTCTCATAAATTCTCATAAAATCTCATAAGTTCTCAGGAATTCTCGTAAGTTCCCGGATTCTGCCGGTAGCACCCAAGCCCTCACTGGTTCATGTGCGTGTTCCAGTCTGGACAACTGCTTGGACGCTGCCCAGCGCGATGCCCCGTCTGCGGTATCGGCCTGCTTGCAAGCAACCCAAAAGCCAGGCTCGAAGCTAGCTCCCATTTAAAGAAGTAGGTAGCTCACCGGCGCTTGCCAGCGGACTAGCCCCGCTGCCTCTGGGCTTTCGGGAGGCTTACCGGAACCAACGCTGCCGCGCGAGGCGCCGCAGCGATAGCGTATAGTAGCTATCCGTTTCATGCTCAAACAAAAGACAAACATAGCTACTATCTGTGACACTTCAAAACGGAAAGTAGCGATAGCTGCTATCTAAATTTATTGACCGCGAGACGGTGACATGGATAGTAGCTATATCGAGCAAGGCGGAGGGCGCCAGCAATGCCCCGAAGCGGCTCCGCAACTCCGCCTCCTCCGGCCTCCTCCAGGGGGGTCCAAAGCTTGGACACCTTGCCCGTACACCTCATTGGACACCTATCGTACGTCATCTGGACACCTTGTTGGACACCAGCCTGGACACCCCCCGTGCGGTTCAAGGATAGCTACTATCTAAAACAGTTGCGTCATTTGAAAATAGTTGCTATACGTACGCTACGGAATAGCTGCTAGCTGGTATATCGTGTGGCCGCACAAACGGGAAGCGATCATGAAAACGATCACGATTGCGTCCACCAAAGGAGGTTCCGGCAAGAGCACGATCCTATCGGCGCTTGCCGTCCGGGCCACTCAGGAGACGCCAAAGGTTGCAATGATGGATTTGAATTTCGACCAAGGGTCGCTCACGCAGTGGTGGCATGTGAGGGGGAAGCCGCAATCGCCGTTCCTGGTTCAGAACGTCGAAAGCATCCAGCGCGATCTGCGCGTGATCGCCGCCATGGGCTACGAGTGGCTGTTCATCGATTCGCCCCCCACGGGGATGGATTTGGTCGAACAGGCGGTTGCTGTCGCGGATGCCGTGATCGTCCCTGTCCGTCCGGGCTTCTTCGATGTGATCGCGGTTCAAACCGTAACCTGGATGTGCCGCCAGCACCGCAAGCCGTTTGCCTTCGTCCTGTCCGCGGTGGACGGCCGCTACAAGACGCTCACCAAGCAGACGCTCACGGCGCTTTCCGGTCTTGGGCCGGTGCTTAAGACGCAAATCAGCTACCGGCGCCCCTGGATCGCAGCGCTGGTCATCGGCAGGACCGGCCCAGAACTCGACAAGGATTTGCGGCCGGAAATCGGCGCCCTCTGGGGCGAAGTCAAAAATCTAGCAGAGAAAGGGAGCGTGCAATGACTGATATCACCGACGACGGCAACGCCGCTGCCGAAGAGACCGACGCCATGCGCGACGCCATGCGCAGGCTCATGGGTAATTTCCCGGCAGCCTCGCCGAAGAAAGCGGAACGGAAGCAGCGGGAGAAGAAGGCTCGCTCGCTGGTGGATGGCCGCACACTCAAGGCCAAGGGCCGCACCGAACAGCTCAACGTGAAGGTAAGGCCGGACGTCAAGCAGGCGCTCGCAGCGCTTGCCGAGGCCGACGGCATCAGCATCACGGATTGGCTGGAACGGACCGTGGAAGAAAAGCGTGGAGCGAAGGGGGGCTGAGCATGCGGACATTTGCACGTTTTTTCAGCCTTGGCTGCGGAGCCATCGTGATTGTCATCGCGGCCCGGTACGGGTTCAAGACGAGCGATAACGATTTCGACGGGGGCATGTGGGCGTTTACCTATGGCGCCGTCACGCTGGCCGGGCTGTTCGGCCACGCCCTTGGCGTGCGCGCTTGGCCGAACTCCAAGCTTGTTGGCGCGCTGGTCTTCGCGGCGAGCGTGTTTGCCTTGCTGATAAGCCTATCGAACAGCATCGGAGCGATGGCGGGGCGCGGAAACGCGCAGCAAGCAGAGCGCATGCGGGTTGCCGATATCGTGCGGGACGCGAGGCGCAGCTTGAAGCGCACCGAAGACGAGCGGGAAGGGCTGAAATTTACGCCGGCCGACGAGGCAGCTGTGGCTGCCGCGAAAGCCAAGGCTGACGCCGCCACGCTGGACAAGGATGCCGCCCACCGGGACTACGATGCCGCAAAGCAAGCGTCGGATACCGAGTGCCTCATCCGCGGAAAAGTCTGCCTCGAAAAGGAAAAGCTGACTGCGGGGAAGGACAAGCTTTGGCATGAAAGAGAGCGGGCCGAAGCTACGGCACTCGCCGCTCTTGAGGCCGTCACCAACAATAAGGCGATGACCGATCACGCGGCGAAGCTCGATGCCGGTATCGCAGCGCTCAGGGAGAAGATCGAGAAGGCAGGCCCCGTCCTTGAAGCCAACAGCCAGGGCTCGGCCCTTGCCCGCTTGTTTGGCCTGCCCGACACGAAAGCCGCCACGCTTTCCACCTATCAGAACCTCGCCATGGCGGTGGTGATCGAGTTCTTGATTGCGATTTCGCTCGTGGCCTCCGAGGTGATCGGCCAGCCCGAAAAGCGGCCTGCGCCGGCGGCTGCGGGCCCGGTAGCGGCAGCCCGGAAGGAAGACGGGAATATAGAGACCGAAGTGGTCAAACCTGCCCAGCGGATCGAAGCGGTGCCCGCCGCCAAGCTGCCCAAACCCTCCCCCGCAGCGCCCAAGCGGCTGACTACATCGCAGCCCAATCCGATCAGCAACGTGGCGCAGATAATGGCCGGCATCCTTGTGCCCGGCCGCGGCAAGGTGGAAATCGCGGCCCTCTACGCGGCTTATTCGAAGGCGTGTGCGGCGGCAGGCAAGCGGTCCGTCGCGGCAGGCGACTTTCCCGCCGCCATGGCCGCGTTGTGCAAAACGCTCAACATCAGGATCGAGGTAACGGATACCGGCGTGTATTTGCTGAAGGTCAAGCTGTTGACTGCGGCGGCGAGCGCCGGGGCCTGATTTCCCGGCATCTCGGCGGCGCCCGATGGAACGGATTTTCGTCCAGGGCCAAGGCCGCAGAGCTTTGCCACAGCGGGAATTTTGACCTTGGCGCAAGAGGCCGTTTGTTGATACCAAAGGTTGCTGAACCGTATTGCGCAATTGGAGGTATGGCGGACGTCGATTTTGTTGGCCCAGCCGCTACCAAGCGATGCGCCGCTCACTCTCGCAGTGGCCATAAGAGCATCGCAAACAGCGATGCGAGCGCGTACACTCTGCCGCGATGGCCTTCGAGCCGCGCAATCTCTGCACCGGTTTTGGGGGTTTATTTGTTGGCGGCAGACGCGGACGCGCAGCTCCACGCTAGCCCAAGCATCTGTATATGGTATTTTTCATGGTATCGAACAGCGAAACTTTCGCATCACATTGATTTTAACCGTAAAAATCTCATAAATAACCATCGAGTGGGAATGATCCGGCGTCTGGCATTGACTGGCATCGTTTGGCAACGCCAAGCACTCATTATTTAGCGCGCCGAAAAGCCTTCATGGCCTATCTAAAACGGCCCGGCCTCACCAAGCTTAAGGTCAAGCCCGATCCGGTCCAGATCGCAACGGAAGCTGCGCCGTGGGGTTCGATTGCGGAGCAAGGCCTCCTGGACGGCACGGTGATCGTCTCCGATGGCGCGGGCCAGTTCCGGATCGGGGAGCACGCGCTTTGCAGGGTGCATGCGGAGCGCCTCATCCATAAGCTCGATGCGTTCTGCGAGGCGCACGTTCAAGCCAAGGAGCGGAACCCGCCGTCGCATCTGGCGGCTCTACAAGGCGCTCAAGGCTTCGGAAATGCCTTCAAGCATTGGTGCAGGGAAGCAGACCTGCCGCAATGCAATTGCCATGGCTTGCGCAAGATCGGTGCGGTTCGTGCTGTTGAAGCCGGAGCAAGTGAACATGAGCTTATGGCCATGTTCGGTTGGGAAGATGCGGACATGGCACGCATTTACACCCGCAAGGCTGCACAGAAAAAATTGGCAGCGAGCGGCGCTGCAAAGGTCAGCCACGCCAGGATCATTGTCCCACCGCCTGCCCCGCCACTGAAAAATATGTGTCAGAACAATGACTTAAACGATCGATGGCGATCCCGGAGGGGCTCGAACCCCCAACCCCCTGCTTAGAAGGCAAGTGCTCTATCCTGTTGAGCTACGGGACCGGCGCAAGTACCCTACCCTTCGCCGCGTCTCATGTAAATCGCGGCGATGACGTGCCGGCGCTGACGAGGATGGCGCGGTAATAGAGTGCGGGGATGGCGGTTAGCGCGGCGCGTGCCAACTCCACGAGCATGATGCTGGTCACGGGCGCGCGCAGCGCCGCGATAAGGGGCCACGCCGCCAGCGCGAGCACCGCAAGCAGGCTTGCCCAGGAGAGGGCTACCGCATTCCGGTGCCAGGCGAAGTGCGCGACCGTCCGCGGCCAGCTCTCTGGCAGCTTCCAGGCAATCGCCGTCATCAGCGGTGCCGAAAGGAGCCACACCAGCCCCACCACATACAAGCGGTCGGATAGACTGTCGTAATAGCTATCGCGGAAGCAGCCGATTTGCAGTTCGGGTTTGAAGGCGAGGCTACGCCAAGTGAGATAGGCGCGAAGCTGCGGCGCCCAAACCTCGACGGCGGACTGGGCAAGCCAGAACGCATTGCCCCATGCCAAAAAAGCGGTGCGGGATAGCGCCTGGATGGCCATCATAGCCCCGGAGCCGGCCGTTGGCGCCGATGGCCGGAGAGAAGCGCGCGGATCAGGGCCGTCAGCTCCGCGTAATGCTGCATGACAGCATCGGCGCCAAGCTCGCCGGCAGGTACCGCCGCATAGCCGAATGCAACCGCGATGACTGGGATGCCCGCCCCCTTCGCCGCGGCAACGTCGACCTCGCTGTCACCCACCATGATGGCGGCCGGAAGCTTCCCGCCCGCGAGCCGGACAACCTCTGTGATGTGGCGGGGGTCCGGCTTCTGGAAGGGGAAGGTATCGCCGCACGCTATCGCATCGAACAGCGAGCCGATGCCAAGCCCGGAGAGCAGTTTCAGCGTCAGCCGCTCACGCTTGTTCGTGCAAAGGGCAAGCCTGACACCCGCCTCGCGCAAATTCCCCGCGGCTTCGCTAAACCCAGGAAAAAGCTGCGTCCTTGCCGCGATGTTTTCCTCGTAATGCGCCACCAGCCGCGCGCTCAGGCGGCTCAACTGCTCCGCATCCGTCTTTTGGCCGAGAGAAGTAATCGCGGATTGAAGCATCGCCTTGGCGCCGTATCCCACACCCTTCTTGATCGCCCCAGCCGATGCCGGACCCAGCCCCTCGGCGGCCAGAGCGGCATTGGCAGCCTCGATCAAATCGCCCGCCGTATCGGCGACAGTGCCATCGAGGTCGAAGACGGCGGTGATGTTTACCATGGACAGTTCAGAGCGGTTCAGCGTGCTCTCCAGGACTTAAAACTCAGCCCCCGGAATAATGCAACCGTTGCGTGTAGAATACCTCGTCATTCGCATTCAGAGGGGCGCTACCAGCATGGTGGCTTAGCGGGACAGCTTCCCCAATAACCACAGTTTTGTGCATATTACCCGCCCATTGTTAAATTTCTGTGAGAATATTGCCACAGACATCCACAGGCGCCTGCCACGGCCTGGAACGGCCCCCCAACGGCTATGTGGTTGATGGACAAGCACTCTCCAAACCAGGAACCGTTCGGGAACGCATTGTGACCCGTTCGTGGCCCCCCGTCCGCCTGAAAGGCAGCCCATCAAATTGAACAAAATCTTCTGCCGCCGGTTGCAGGTTTATTAAGCTTCGTCTATTACAACCATAAGACGCATCTGCGTGAGGTTCTCAATCGCAAATAGTCCCAGCTTACGCCACGCCGGGGTACCAACCATGAATACACGCCGTAGCCAAATCTATTTGGCTCATAGCTGCCAGCCCGAGGATTCGCAACAACCTCTGAACGACGATGCCGACGAGGGATTGGAGCCAGAAGACGCCGCCGAATATATTTCGGCGTTGCTGAGTTCGCTTCGCGCCATTGCGGTCAAGGCTCAGCTCCGTATGCTTTCCGATCTCCTGTATGTTGCCGAGGAAGAAGCCAAACTTCATTGCCGCGCCTAAGTGCATTTTTCGCCAAGGCGTTACGGCCGCAAGGCGACGTGACGCAACCCCCTCCGCTCGATCCGCCCCGATAAATCGAGCGATAGAAGCGCGGCGCTGACAAGCCGCGCTTCCAGGCCGCTGAGCCGGCAGAGTTCGTCAACATCGATTGGCGACAGGCTGAGCAACTTTAGGAGCCCTTCCGACGCCTCGCCAACAAAGTCCAGGCTCTCCTGCTTGTCTTCGCTTGTTTGGGGTGTGCTTGCCGCTTCCGTGGGCGCTTTCAAGGCCTGCGCACAGGTTGGGCTAGGAGGAATCGACGCAGCAAAGCCGCTGAGTTGCGGTTGCAAAGCCGCTGTGATGTCGTCCACGGAGGTGGTGAGGATCGCGCCTTCCTTGATGAGCCGGTTAGTGCCTGCGGCGCGCGGGTCGAGCGGATGGCCCGGCACGGCAAACACCTCCCGGTTTTGCTCACCCGCGAGCCGTGCCGTGATCAGCGAGCCCGACCGCTCCGCCGCCTCCACAACCAGCACGCCCAGGCTGCAGCCGGACACGATGCGATTGCGCCGGGGGAAATCCTGCGCCCGCGCCACAAAGCCCGGCGGGCATTCGCTGATCAGCATTCCGCTCTGCGCGATTTCGGTGGCAAGGCCTGTGTGCTCAGGTGGATAAATCCGGTCCAGGCCCCCCGGAAGCACCGCGCAGGTGGCGAAGGGCAGCCCAGCCCGGTGTGCTGCCGCATCTATGCCACGCGCCAAACCCGATACGGCAAGAAAGCCACGCCGGCCGAGCGCCGCGCCGATATCGGCGGCGAATTTCAGCCCCGCGGCGCTGGCCTGCCGTGACCCCACAATGGCAAGCGGCGGGCGGCTCCAGATGGCGGCATCGCCCTTGACATAGAGCAGCGGCGGCGGCACCTCCACACGTGCCAAGAGCGGCGGATAATCGGGCTCTCCCGCCGCAACCAGCCTCATGCCGCCGGCGCGGGCTTTCTCAAGCTCCGCATCGATCACGGCTTCGCTGGCAATGCTGCGCACCGAAATGCGGCTGCCGTGCCTCGCAAATTCCGGCAGGGCTTCGAGCGCCGCCTCCGCCGAGCCAAAATGCGACAGAAGCTCCCAGAACGTAACGCCGCCGATATGCGGCGTGCGGATCAAGCGTAGCCAGGCGCGTTTGGTCTTTTCGCTAAATGGGGACGGGGAAGCCTTGGGCTTCGTGGATTTCGGTCTTGCTCGCATCGCCTAAAACGAATTTACTTAACAAACTATGCCGCAACCAGGGTTGCAAAAAACAAAGCTACCCGCTTTTGCCTTGAAAAGATATCTTACTTTCTGTTCCTGCGATCAGATTCCGGATGTTCTGATGATGGCGCGCGATCAGGAGCAGGGAGAAGGCTGCCACAACGGCGGCAAGCGTGGTTAGGCCGAAAGCCAGCAGGAAGGCTGGCGTAAGCGCCGCCGCGGTCAGCGCCGCCGCGGAGGAGTAGCGGGTCAAAAGCGCGGTACCAAGCCAAGTGACGCAAAAGAAGACTCCCGCAGGCCAATAGAGCGCCGTCACAACGCCTATATAGGTGGCCACCCCCTTGCCGCCCCGGAAGCTTAGCCAAACGGGGAAAAGATGGCCAAGAAAAGCGCCTGCCGCCGCGAAAAGCGCGGGTTCCATTCCCGAATGGAGGCGGAACAGGAGGACGGGAGCGAAACCCTTCAACGCGTCGAAAAGCAGGGTCGCGAACGCCAAGCCTTTCCGGCCGGTCCGGAGCACGTTGGTCGCCCCGATATTGCCTGAGCCGACTTTACGGATGTCGCCCGCGCCGCCAAGCCGCGTTACAATCAGGCCGAACGGGATCGAACCCAGCGCATAGCCCAAAATTAGAGGAACCCAAGTCTCAAGGCCAATCAATGCCGTTGCCTCCCCGCCGTTGCCCATGCAGCTAACAAGGAAGGCTGCCGCGGTCAAACATTACCGGAGCGATCCCGCCGCGCATGGCCGCCGGCCTCAACCGGGAAGCGGGGGCCAGCGCAACGTTCCGCGTCTCAGGCCTTCTTGGCCAACTCCATCCGTTCGAGCAGGTCTCTCATCCTCGCGGTCAAGCCCAGAAGCTCGCCGTGCATCACCCGGAAGGCCTCCATCAGCAGGGCGCGCTCCTTGGGATCGGTGGCAGGGCGCCGGCTTTCCCAATATTGGAGCGTGCCTCGCAGCATATCGAGTTCGTCGAGGCTATCCTGGATGTTTGTGCGAAGCGCCTCGATGGCGCTCACGCTCTCGCTGGGCTGGTCGCCTTCATATTCGACGCCATTGTGAACGGTGGGCTTTCCGCTTACCCGGACGGAAGCCTGCCCCTTGCTACGCATAAGACAATGCCCTCTCAAGCGTGCCATGATTAAGTAAATGCCGCATGCTCATCCTTACACATTTCATTTACGAACTGCTTAACCGCCCGCTTGCCCCTCTTGCAAGTAAACAGTTGAGCGCCCGCTTGCAAAGTTTGGCGCGGTCATGCACAAACAGGAGATCGCGCTTTGAACTTGGTGCACTGTCCGGGTTCGCGCTCATTAATTTCAGCCCCGGAAAGACGACGCGGAAGGCAACCCATGGCAGGGCATTCGCAATTTAAAAACATCATGTACCGCAAGGGCGCGCAGGACAAGAAGCGCTCGAAAATGTTCTCGAAGCTGGCGCGCGAAATCACCGCCGCCGCGAAAATCGGCATTCCGGACATCGCCATGAACCCGAGGCTGCGCTCCGCGGTGCTGGCCGCGCGCGCCCAGAACATGCCGAAGGATAATATCGAGCGCGCCATCAAGAAGAGCCAGGAGGCCGGTGGCGCGGATTATGTGGAGGTGCGCTACGAGGGCTTCGGACCGGGTGGCGTGGGCGTAATCGTCGAGGCGCTGACCGACAACCGCAACCGCACCGCTGGCGAGGTCCGCTCCATATTCACCAAGTATGGCGGTAACTTGGGTGAAACTGGCGCTGTCTCCTTCGGCTTCAAGCGTGTGGGCGAGATCGAGTATCCGCTACCTGCCGGCAGCGCCGAGGCCATGCTTGAGGTGGCCATCGAGGCGGGCGCCGACGATTGCGAGACCGACAGCGAAGCGCATTGGCTGACGGCCAGCGTGGAGGCCTATCACGAGGTTGCGGCAGCACTTGAAGCCAAGCTTGGGCCGGCGAAATCGGCTTCCATCGTGTGGCAACCGCAGAACACCGTCGATGTCGACGAGGAAAAGGGCGAGAAGATCTTGAAGCTCATCGACGCACTCGAAGACTCGGATGACGTGCAGGCGGTCTACGCCAACTTTGAGATGAGCGGCGAGGTCATGGAGAAGCTCAGCGCCTGAACGGAGCTCCCCAGTTAGGGCTCGACGCGCAATAAGCGCGTTAGATGGCGCAGGATTTTTGTTCGTTCGTCAAGCGCGGAAAGGGGCGCATACCGGGTATGTAACCCTTTCCGCAACGCCGCAGACGGGCAAAAAGGCAAGCAAGATGGCGCGCTTATTTCGCGTCTATCCCTTAATTCCTCAACCGTATCAGTAGGTTGAGGATGGCTGGGGCACGGTCTGCGACTGGTCCTGGGCGCTGTAGGATGCCTGCAGGATGAAGGCGTCGACCTTCGCGCATGTATCCGGCTTGAGCACGACGGTGGTTGGTATCTGGATGCTCTTGAACGCGGATTCGATCTTGGTGGCTCCCCGGCCATTGTTGTTGGTCACGGTGTCGTAGACCGGCTTGAGGTCTTTCACGATGCAGGTTCCGCGTGTATAGGTGCCAGTCAAACCCACGGCCCGCTTCGCGGAGCCCTTGAGGCCCGGAATCGTGCCCTCAAGCCAGCCGCTTGTGGAAAGCCCGTAGGTTTTCGGGTCGGTCTCGCTCGCGTAGAACGATTCAATCTCGAAATTGCAGGAGAAAGCCCGGCAGTAGATGCCACTCTTGATGTTATCGATCTGATCCTGGAAGGCCCCCTTGACAAACTCCTTGAGGTCCATGGGACCAGCCGCCATGCTCAAGCCCGTGCACAGGGCGCTCAAGGCAGCAACGATTGCCAGACGGAAAAAGAAGGTCATCAGCCCAATCCGGTGTTTCCAGTCAGCGCATCTTACAGATATTCGCTTCAATAACAATCTTACTAAATCGTGCAAGCGTAAACTTCCCCCATCCGCCGCAAAAATCCCGGAATTTGCGGTTCCCCCAACGCTCTTGAGGAAAGGCATCATGCGCGTAGACGCTATCCCAATCGGCATAAACCCGCCCTTCGACATCAACGTGATTGTCGAGGTGCCCATCGGCGGCGAGCCGATCAAATACGAACTCGACAAGTCCTCGGGCACGATGTTCGTGGACCGCATGCTGTACACGGCGATGCATTATCCTGGCAACTACGGCTTCGTTCCGCACACGCTGTCGGACGATGGCGATCCGATTGACGTGCTCATCGCCAATTCGCGGCCCATCGTGCCGGGTGCTGTTTGCAACTGCAGGCCGATTGGCGTTTTGTTCATGAGGGACGAGGCTGGCGGCGACGAGAAGATCATCGCCGTCCCCTCGGACAAGATCTCGCCCATCTACAGGAAGATACAAAACTATTCCGACCTGCCGGAAATGATGCTCGCAAAGATTGCACATTTTTACGAGCACTACAAAGACCTTGAAGGCGGCAAATGGGTGAAGATCGAACGCTGGGCAGGGGAGGCGGAGGCGCGCGCGATGATCGAGCGCGCAATCGAGGCCGCGCGGAAAACGCCATAATGCCACCAGCCTTTCGCCAAGAACGTGATCACAAACAGAGCTTGCAGAGTCCGCCAACTCTGCTAGCGTCCGGCCCAAGTGCGCGCGCCCGTATCTGTGCGCCAAGCCTTTGGTTCAGGACGAATTCGAGTTTAAACCGCAATCAGGAGGGATAGTCATGGCAGGTCCAGCAAACCGGGCACAGCCCGAGGAATGGTTAAGCATTATTTTGGCGCTCTCTGTAACAGTCATAGCCCCCGTCTTTATATCCTTCGTGCATAACTGGGAGCCAGAGCACAAAATCTTTTGGACTGCGCCCCTTTGGGTTGGACTGTTCTATCTGATCTTCCAAATGGCTTTCCTGTTGCAGTCGGCGAGCCAGGTTCGCGCCCTGGGCGTGCTCGATTCCGTGGTGGCGATTTTCCCATTTGTCGTGGGGCTTGTGCTACTCGCGCTCAACATCGTCGATCACCAGAGGTTCCCTCTCTCAAGTTACCAGCTGAACGTACTGGCGGTCTTGATCATCGTAGGCGCCTCCGAGTTCCTGCTCACGATCTGGATCCGCTTCGTGGTCAACCGCCGCACCATCGGCATGTCGGACGGCAACTAGAAGTACAGCCCGCCGGAAGTTCGCACCCCATTCGCCGCTAGCGTCGCCACGCGAACGTCCGGCGGATAAGCTGTACTAGATTCAATAAGTTGCGAGTACGCCAGATCCGCAGGAAACCCTGTCAGCGCCAGCCGCAAGTGGGTCAGGGTTTCCCGCGGATAAAGCGTACTAGCAGCCTGTCGGACTTAGCCATGCCGGAGCCTCCCGGTTAGAATCGCCGCATCGATTCGCCGCTGTTTCGGGAGGCCGCCATGTGCAATTTCCGTCCCGTCGACCGGAAGACTCCCTATTTGCTGCCGCCCTTGGTTGAGGATTGGCTGCCGGAGCGGCATTTGGCCCGCTTCGTGGTGAAGATCGTCGAAGGATTGAACCTTTCCGCGATGAGCGGGGCCTATCGCGGTTCGGGTTCGGCCAGCTACCATCCGGCAGTGCTGCTTGCCATTCTTGTTTATGGCTATGTCACTGGCGTGTTTTC
>Ga0182021_10006986_pt1 | contig 13375 bp, 10 predicted proteins | sample 612E3MmetaG_FD_120493 | JGI IMG/M metagenome (GOLD analysis project Ga0182021, IMG submission 120493) | Permafrost microbial communities from Stordalen Mire, Sweden - 612E3M metaG (Illumina Assembly) | ecosystem: Environmental > Terrestrial > Soil > Wetlands > Permafrost | place: Sweden...
GCATCAGATCCGCAATCTTAGAAATCGAGTCACTGAGTGAGCATCAGCCCTTGTCAGGAACTTTTACTACCACAGAGGAGATAGCATGAATCCCAAAATTGTTTCGGTTCGAGCATTGGAAATCCTGGACTCTCGCGGCAATCCCACGCTGAAGGTCTTTGTGGCACTAGATGACGGAACGGTCAGCAGCGCTTCCGTGCCTTCGGGAGCGTCCACGGGAGAGAACGAAGCCTGCGAACTGCGCGACGGCGATCCGAAACGGTATGGCGGCAAGGGCGTCTTGCGGGCCGTCGCCAATGTCACCGAAGCGATCGCTCCCGAACTCATAGGGATGGACCCTGTCCGGCAGGCCGCGATTGACCATATGATGATCGAGCTCGACGGCACTCCCAATAAGAGCCGGCGAGGCGATCCAGTTGTGTCGCAAGGCAGGGTGGGGATTCGTCATCTCCCATCGTTCCGGCGAAACCGAAGACACTTTCATGGCCGACTTCGCCGTTGCCATGCGTCGATTGCAGTGTCTGAATCGGAGCACGCTAAATTGTGATATAAAGGCATAGCCTTCAGTCCGCCACCCAAGGAGGGAATATGCGCAAATCAAATATGGTCTCGCTCTTCGCAATCGTCCTGGTATTCGGATTACGTATTGCGCCGTCGGCCCAAGCGCCCGCGGCGGCATCGGCGCCGGCCTATCTCACTCCGCCAAAGGTCATCGCTGACATCATGGACGCCGAGCCGTTGCCGGGCGTCGCGCTGTCGCCCGATCGCAAGATGATGTTGCTCTCGCATCGGCGCAGCATGCCGACGATCGCGGAAGTATCGGCGCCGTTCTACCGTTTAGCCGGGGTCCGCATTAATCCGCGCACCAACGGCATGCGGGCGTTGAATGGCCCGACGAGCGTAACGCTTAAGGATGTGGCCACAGGCGCGGAGCGCAACCTCGCGTTGCCGCAGGGCGGAACATACAGCGCGAACTTCTCTCCGGATGGAAAGAAAATTGCAATCTCCGTCACGACCTCAAACAGCATTCAGCTCTATCTGGCTGACGTCGCCACAGCGCAGATCAAACCAGTCCTCACCGGAGGCATCAACGGAATCGGCGGGGGGTGCGGCTGGCTGGACGATTCGTCGGGATTTCTATGCCGCCTCATTCCGGATGGCCGCGGTCCCGAGCCGAAAGCACCGGCAGTTCCGGCGGGACCCAATGTCCAGGAGAGCGCCGGGCGCGCCGCACCTTCCGCGACATACGAGGATCTTCTCAAGAACTCATATGATGAATCTCTTTATGAGCACTACTTCACGAGCCAGTTGGCATGGGTCGATCTCGCTGGCAAGAAGACGCTATTTGGAAAGCCGGCTATCTATGCCGGCGCCGACGTCTCGACCGACGGCAACTGGCTGGTCGTCACGCGGATCAAGCGCCCGTTCTCATACGTTGTTCCTTACTCCGATTTTCCGCGCGACGTCGAGCTGTGGGATAAGACCGGCAGACTCGTGAAGAAGCTGGCCGACGTGCCCATGGGGGACACGTTTCCGCGCAACGGCGTGTTTCCCGGCCCGCGCGCGTTCCGATGGAATCCGATCGACCCGGCCACGCTCATCTATACGGAAGCTCTCGATAAAGGCGACCCGGCCAACAAGGTGCCGTTCCGCGACCGATTCCTGGCCCTCAAGGCGCCGTTCACAGGGCAGCCGGCTCAATTGCTGCAGACGCAATGGCGCGCCGGTGGCATGCAGTTCACTGAAAAGGGTTTTGTCTTTGTTAGCGAAAGCGACCGCGACACGCGCATGCGCCGCGCGTGGCTGTATGCCGACGGCTTCAGTTCCACGCCGACAAAGATCTGGGAACTGCGCCAGCAAGATCGCTACGCCGATCCCGGCACTCCGATGTCAAGGCCGACAACAGGCAAGGTGATCCAGTCCGGCGATGTCATCTATCTGAATGGCGCAGGCGCTTCGCCCAAAGGAGACCGGCCGTTCCTCGACAGATTCAACCTGAAAACGCTCAAGGCCGACCGCATCTGGCAATGCGACGACGCAGGCTACGAATCCGTGGTCGCCCTCCTTGACGACAATGCGGGCCGCATCATGACGCGCCGTGAGACCAAGACCGAGCCGCCGAACTACTATATACGCGACAACACGGCGCACACGGCAAAGGCGGTCACAACGTTCAAGGACCCGCACCCACAGATTTCAGCCGTGTCGCGACAGTTCGTCACGTACCAGCGGAAAGACGGCGTGCAGCTCAATGGCACCATCTACCTGCCCACCGGCTACAAGGCGGGGACGCGCTATCCGATGTTCATGTGGGCATATCCTGCCGAATTCACCAGCAGCGATGTCGCCGGACAGGTGAGCGGCAACGAGAACCGGTTTACTTCGGTCACGGGCGCTTCACATCTGTTACTGCTCACACAAGGATACGTCGTCTTCGACAATCCCACGATGCCGATCATCGGACCGGGAGAAACCGCGAACGATACCTACGTCGACCAGCTGGTCGCGAGCGCAGGGGCCGCGATCGACAAAGCGGTCGCTATGGGTGTGGCGGACCGTGATCGCGTCGGCGTCGGCGGCCACAGTTACGGAGCGTTCATGACGGCAAACCTGCTCGCGCACACGCGCCTGTTCCGCGCAGGCACCGCGCGCAGCGGCGCCTACAACCGCTCGCTGACGCCGTTCGGCTTCCAGAACGAAACGCGCAACTTTTGGGAAATCCCGGAGATTTACGAGAAGATGTCGCCCTTCTTTTACGCGGACAGGGTGAAGGATCCGATCCTGCTGATTCACGGTGAAATGGACGATAACTCGGGAACGTTTCCGATACAGTCGGAGCGTTTCTACATGGCGCTGAAAGGCTTCGGCGCGACCGTGCGCTACGTGACGCTGCCGTACGAAGCCCACGGTTATGCGGCCGCCGAGTCGAATAAACACGTCATCGCCGAGATGCTGAACTGGCTCGACAAGTACGTGAAAAACGCCGGCCCAAGGCAGCCTGCGGGAAAATGAATTACGGAGTCTCGCCTATTATAGTGACGATCGCTCCTGGGACCGCGGGCGTCTCGCCCGCGCTCCCAGGAGGCCGCAGTCTTGATCCATGCGCGGCGTTTGTCACTGTATTTTGCGATTCTCAATAATTGGGGATCCACGCAATCCAGATCGCTACCGGAAGTACAACCGCAGACAAAGTTCGGAGCTTAGAGAATTACTTGGCGGAGCCGCTTTCGTCCGTGGGTTCATTTTTGAGTGCTGGTCGAGACTCGACCTTGCAGGAGTTTTTTGACATTCACGTGGAAACGCCGAAACGGGGCAGCACCCAGCGGATCAAGATCAGATAGCACGCAAACATAATAAAAAGCCACACAAAATCAGGCACGGTCTATTCTCCCAAAGTGTCGCCGAAATAGAACTTTCAGCTAAATCCTCTGATAAATCTCACTTCCGCGCTTGCGAAACTCGCGCTTCATTTCGTCCATGCCGGCCTCGAGCGCCTGCTCCTCGGCGATGCCCTTGCCCTGAGCGTAGTCGCGCACTTCCTGTGTGATCTTCATCGCACAGAAATGAGGGCCGCACATGCTGCAGAAGTGCGCCACCTTGGCGCCCTCCTCCGGCAATGTTTCATCGTGGAATTCGCGCGCGGTTTCCGGGTCCAGGCACAAGTTGAACTGATCTTCCCAGCGGAATTCGAAGCGCGCTTTCGAGAGCGCGTCGTCCTGCAGCCGGGCGCCGGGATGCCCTTTGGCGAGATCGGCCGCATGAGCCGCGATCTTGTAAGCGATGACGCCGTCGCGGACGTCCTTCTTGGTAGGCAGTCCCAGGTGTTCCTTAGGCGTGACGTAACACAACATGGCGGTGCCAAACCAGCCGATCATGGCTGCGCCGATGGCGCTGCTGATGTGGTCGTACCCCGCCGCGATGTCGGTGACCAAGGGTCCGAGCGTATAGAAGGGCGCCTCGTGGCAGACGGCCAACTGCCGGTCGACGTTTTCCTTGATCTGGTGCATGGGTATGTGACCTGGCCCCTCGATCATTACCTGGCAGTCCTGATCCCACGCCTTCAGCGTCAACTCGCCGAGAGTATCGAGTTCAGCAAACTGGGCCTCGTCGTTGGCGTCGGCAATCGATCCTGGGCGCAGCCCGTCTCCGAGCGAAAAGGCGATGTCGTACGCCTTCATGATCTCGCAGATTTCCTCGAAACGCGTGTAGAGAAAGCTCTCCCGGTGATGCGCCAGGCACCACTTCGCCATGATGGAGCCGCCGCGGCTCACGATGCCGGTCACGCGCTTTGCAGTGAGCGGAATATGGCGCAAGAGCACTCCTGCGTGGATCGTGAAATAATCGACTCCCTGCTCCGCCTGCTCGATGAGCGTATCGCGAAAAACCTCCCAACTCAGCTCTTCGGCTTTGCCGCCGACTTTTTCCAGAGCTTGATAGATAGGCACCGTGCCGATCGGTACCGGCGAATTGCGAATGATCCATTCGCGGGTTTCGTGGATGTTCTTCCCCGTAGACAGATCCATCACCGTGTCGGCCCCCCAGCGGATCGACCACGTCATTTTCTCAACCTCTTCCTCGATCGAGGAAGTCACGGCGGAGTTGCCGATGTTCGCGTTGATCTTCACCAGGAAGTTGCGCCCGATGGCCATCGGCTCGCACTCAGGGTGGTTGATATTCGCAGGAATGATCGCACGTCCGCGCGCCAGCTCTTTGCACACAAAATCAGGCTCGCAGCCTTCGCGTAGCGCGACGAACTCCATTTCCGGGGTGATAATCCCGCGACGGGCGTAATGCATCTGGGTGACGATGCCGCGACCGCGCAGCACTTCACGACGTCGCGGCAGGGGAGTGTCGGGATCACTGTGCCCGGGCACGGGACGATAGCTCGGCGCCTGCGCAGTGTACTGGCCGCGCGACAATATCCAAGGTTTGCGCAACTCAGGCAGCCCGGTTCTCAGATCTATGGCTACTTCGGGGTCGGTGTAAGGCCCGGAGGTGTCATAGATGCGAACGGGAGGGTTCTTCTCTTCCCGCCCTCCGACAGTCCGAGTCGCACCCAGAGAGATTTCTCTCATGGGCACGCGAATCCCTCCCGGGCCGTCCAAGTACACCTTCTTTGAACCCGGCAGGGGATTCCTGTCAGCGACGCGGGTCCCAGGTTCAGCGTTATGAGTCTGATGCATGATTCCAACCTCCACCATGATTCTACCGCTGCGCGCAGCACGAAACACACGAAATACGCCAGGAGTCCTTATCGGGATTTCGGTCGTGCGCGGCTCATTTTTTGGAAAGTTCGTCGAAAAGCTGGCCGGCGAAAGCCTCCAGATTGCCGTACGCGCCGAAGACATTGGGGGGCAGGGACTTTACGAACTCCTCACGGGTCCGGCCGGCGTCCACCGCTCTCGTAGCTTCCGCGCGGAGTTTTTGCGAGATTGCCAGCAGAGTTTTCACCTGTTGCAGGTTGCCGGGGGCTCCGTGGCCAGGAACCACTGTGACCAGTTCTTCCAAAGTCTTTTCAACCTCGGGCTGTGCGCCGGCTTCCGGCTTGGCCTGGGGCATGGCCGATTTGAGAAGCGGCACGAATTCGTACACCTGCTTCAAGGCATCGATCCATCCTTGGGCGCTCCCTTCTCCCGGCCCGCTGTCGATGATAGGGAAGCTCTCAAAGGTAATAAAATCGCCTACTTCAAGAACTTTCTCGGTTGGCAGAAAGACGACGACATCCCCTGCAGTGCGCGCCTTTGCTTTGACCGCAAGAACGCGAACCTCGATGCCTGTAGGGAAAAGATGAAGCAATTGCCCGAACAAAAACCGGGGATTGGGAAGCGCCTGCGGGATCGCGGGGGCCTGTTCCGGATCGGCGGCGGGAGCGGATGCAGCCAAGCGGTCTGATTCCTTACTGGCGATGAACGCTGCGCCCAGCTTCAGCAAGGTGGCGGTTCCACCGGTCCGGTCCTGCTGATAGTCTGTGCTGATAACCCAACGCACTGGATGGGAGGTCACTGCTTTGAGCGCGCCCAGCATCGCGGCTATCTCCGTCTCCGGTGGCGGATCGATGAGCACCACGCCTTCCTGAGTTACGACGGCGCCGGTGTTGGATCCGCCGGTCTTGGATTCCAGATAATAGAAATGATCGCTCACCTTATGAAATCCGGCTGCGCCGGCAGCCGTGCTTATCGCCAGCAGGAGGATCGCGGAAATAATCGACCGAAGCGCTGCTTTCCTCATTCTTGAGTTCCCTTGAACTGAGCGCGCAGATAGTTCCTTACCAGGACCTGGACCTTATCGATCTGATGAGTGAAAAAATGGTCGGCGCCATCGACCCATTGAACCGCAGACGTTTTGGGAAGGCGATGCGCGAACGCTTCCATTTTGTCGCGCTGACAGAATTCATCCCGGGTGCCGACAATAAAAAGCGAGGGCTGGGCGTCATCGAGCATAAAATCGAAGTCATAAGAATTCAAAGGCGGGCCCAGACCTATGAGAGCCGCCATTCTCGGATCGTGAACTCCAACCTGCAGCCCCACCCAAGCGCCGAAGGAGAATCCGACGAGCGCAAGAGGCAACCCCGGATATCTTTGTTCCAGCCAATCGATGAGCGCGGCCACATCTTTTTTTTCGCCGGCGCCCCTGTTGTAGGCGCCTGTGCTTGCGCCGACACCACGAAAATTGAAGCGCAAAGCGGCCAGGCCGGCTTCCACGGCGCCCTTGGCTGCGCGATAGATGACGCGATTATTCATCGTGCCTCCGTAAAGCGGATGCGGATGGCACAACACGGCCGCGGCCACGGGCGCCTTATTCACCGGCTCCCATAGCACAGCCTCGAGATTCACTTCTCCTGCCGCAATCAACATACGGAATCACTTGCGCGTTTCAAAGATAAAGATAAGGGCACTTCCAGGCCATGTTTGTTCATCAGGTCCTGATCTGCAAGCAGCTTGCGGGTTTCTCCGTCGGCTCGGATCTTGCCTCGGTCCATCACGATGGTCCTGGGACACAGCTCCAGGACCATTTCGAGATCGTGTGTGCCCAGAATCAGCGTCGCAGGCAATGAGGCGATCAGCCGGATCAGGTGCCTGCGGTTGCCGGGATCGAGGTTGCTTGTGGGCTCGTCCAGAGCCAGTATCGAGGGCTCCATGGCGAGCACGCAGGCAAGCGCAACCCGCTTGCGCTCGCCGTGGCTGAGGTGGTGCGCCGATCGCGTTGCGTACGTCGGGTCCAACTGCACGTCGGAGAGCGCCTTTTCGACTCTCTTGCCCATCTCCTGAGCAGGGACACCAAGGTTGAGCGGCCCGAAAGCAATGTCCTCGAAAACTGTCGGGCAAAAAAGCTGGTCATTGGGATCCTGGAAAACGATTCCCAGCTGTTTCCGTATGAGCTTCAAATCTCCATCCATCACGGACTGTCCCATGACTCTGACTAATCCGGTTCCCCGCAGAATGCCGTTCAGATGAAGCAGCAGGGTGGATTTGCCGGCGCCGCTGGGACCGACAATCGCCACCCGTTCGCCCGGGTGGATATCCAGGTCGATGGCTTCGAGCGCATGAGTCCCATCCGGGTAAGCATAATGAAGCCGCGTGATGCGAATCGCATAATCCATCATATTTAAGTCCTGGGTATTGCCGTTCATTGGCGAACCATCGCGGCGACGAAGAGCGCCACGACAGAAATAAATGCAAAATCCCGCCAGGAGAATCGCCGCGGGTCGGACACCGGGAACTCTCCGTGGAAGCCGCGCGACAGCATGGCCTCGTACAAATGATCGGCGCGCGCAAATGAGCGCACCAGCAGGGTCCCAAGCATGGAGCCGAGCATTCGCAGTTCCCTCAGCACGCCGGCCCGGCCGACGCGCCTGCTGTCACGAGCCTGGCGCATTCTCATGACTTCGTCGGTCAACACGAAAAGGTAGCGATAAAGAAAGCTCAGGTTGGCAACCAGGATTTTCGGGCATCCGAGTTTGCGCAGACCGCGCAACAATTCGATAAAACGAGTGGTGTTGGTCAGGAGCACCAGCATCAGAAGGCACAGGATCGACCGGAACATGAGCGCCAGAAACCAGGCCCATCCCGCTTTTCCCTGCGATGGAAGGGCGAGGCCCGCCAGCAGGACAAAGGGTAGCAGCGCGAGTGCGCGGCCGAACAGGTACTGCATGGGGATTTGGGAGATTCCAGCAAGAATCGCCATCAAGAAGAAAAAGGCGAAAAACTGCCCGAGAGTTTCCGGGTGTACGAACAAAACGGTGAAGACGAGCGCGGAAAATCCGAGGATCTTCGTGCGGGCTTCCAACAAATGGAGCGGCGAATCAAGGTTGGCATATCGATCGACAAAGCTGTGTTTCACGACGCGCCTCTTCGGTTTCCGCCCGCTCGCGCGGCGAAATAGGCTGCCACACAAAGCAGCAGGAGCGCACAGTACATCACAACGCCGTAATCGCTATAACGTCCGGCGGACAGCAGGTTTGCCGCAGGTTTTGCTGATCCGGGAAATCCAGCCAGCAAGGATTGGAGGGCGTCGGGCAGCTTCGATGCGCCCGCGAGCACCAGTATTCCCGCCGGGATCGCCACCAGGACAACGCCTCCGATCCAGTCGGCCAGCCCGAAGCGAGCGCCGGAATCTCCCCTGATCAAGTCGGGGCGCACGCGAGCGAGGAAGGAAAGCACCCCCGCTGTCAGCGTACCCTCCACAACGCCCAGAACCGCGTGGAATCCGGCCATCGCAGGCAGACCGATCTTCAGGGGAACAGCTCCTGAAATCCCCAACTCGAGTGCACACACGGATGCCGAAATCACCACGGAAGACCATCCCACGAAAAAGCCGAAGAGCGCCAGAGCCTTGCCCGGCTTTTGTGGCGAGCCCAGCATCCGAAACGCCGCGTATCCGAAGAACACGGGAAGCGCCCCCATGTTGAACAAGTTAGCGCCCAGAGCCAGGATTCCGCCATCCTGCAGGAACAGCGCCTGGGCCAAAATCACCGTCGCCATCGTCATGAGTCCGCCCAACGGGCCCAGCAGGATGCCGAGCAGCGCGCCTCCCAGCAAATGGCCGGATGTCCCGCCGAAGACGGGAAAGTTCAGCATCTGCGCGGCAAACACAAATGCCGAGAGCACGCCCATCACCGGAACCATTCGTCCGAATTGCTCGATCTTCAGGCGCCGAGCCGCGTACAGAATGCCTGCTCCGGATAGAACATCCAGAGAAACAGCGACCCGATTCGAAAGGAATCCATCCGGTATATGCATGGCACTGAATTGTAAACTATTGCAGATTTGAAGGAAGAGATTTCCACGTTTGTGATGGCGCTGGCCGCAGCAAACTCCCGGGAGTAGAAACAGAGGAGCGCTCAGTAGGTAGACTGTCCCTGGGTCGGGGGCATTTCGGTGTGGGGACTCGGCCCCGAGAGCCGGAAAACGAGGATGATCGCCAGGATAATGAGAGCGATGGCGGCAATGGCAATCATAAGAAACCGGCTGAATTCTTGCTCTTGAGTCCCGTGGAGACCCAGCCATGAAGCGAGGTTTTTGTGCCGTTCATGACGCCGGAACTCGCGCTTGTTTGCAAAAGCAGTAAAACGCCTGGCGCATTCGGCGCACCGAAAGGGCGCGCGCCAGACGAGCCTGAGGAGCAGGCCTTCCCAGAGTCCTCTTCGGACCGAGCGCTGGATTTTTGAGGATCCGCAGGCCGGACATCGCATATCATCCTCATTATGTGCTTTATAACAGATTCTGTGCTCGATTTCCCACGAAACTAGCGAAACTGGGGACAGCTCCTTTTCTCGCCGGGAGAATCTTGGCAGATTTGAGAAGGGATAGCGAAAAAAGGAGCTGTCCCCAATTTCGAAATAAATTGATACGCGCGCGGGTCGGAGGTTCTAAACTGCTGCCCGGATAAAGAGTCGGCGGCAGTAACGACAACTGGCACCTCGGGAGGTTAGCAATGCGTCATCTGTGTCTTCGCGGAATCATCGTCGTGTCGCTGCTGGGGGCAGTTGTGGGATGGAGCCGCGTGCAAACGCCGGCCGCACCCGATCCCGAGGCCATGCCCTTCGCACCTCGCCATTATGTCTGCTATCGCACCTCATCCGCACTGTCTTTCGACGGGAAGCTCGATGAAAGCGCGTGGCGGACCGCCCCTTGGACAGACCTTTTCGTCGACATCGAAGGCGACAAGCGTCGGCTGCCGCACTATCCGTCGCGTGCCAAGATGCTCTGGGACGACACGAACTTTTATGTGGCAATTGAAATGGAGGAGCCGGACCTCTGGGGAACTTTGACCGAACGCGACGCCATCGTGTATCACGACAATGACGCAGAAGTGTTCATCGATCCGGATGGGGACACGCACAACTATTACGAGATCGAAGTAAACCCGCTGGGCACGGTGTTCGATCTGATGCTCATCCAACCTTACCGTGATGGGGGGCCGCCGATCATCGCGTGGGATGTTGCCGGCCTGCGGTTGGGAATCGACCTGCGCGGCACGATAAACAAGCCGGACGATCGCGACCAGGGCTGGACGGTCGAGATGGCATTTCCCTGGCGAATCCTGCGCGAAGCCGCACCCGGCAATCGACCGCCCAAGGCTGGAGATCAATGGCGCGTCAACTTCTCCCGCGTCGAATGGCAAGTCGATGCCAAAAACGGCGCCTACTCCAAGCGCAGCGACCAGGCAACCGGCAAGCCAATTCCAGCGGACAACTGGGTGTGGAGCGCCCAGGGCGCGGTCGACATGCATATGCCGGAACGGTGGGGCTATGTTCAGTTTTCCGGCATCCAATCAGGTGCCGGGACCGAGCCGTTCGTTGAAGATCGCAACGAGCGCGTCAAGTGGGCACTCCGCCGCCTCTACTATCGCCAGCGCCAAGTCAGGGACCGGACCGGGCGATTTGCGGTGGATCTCGCGGCGTTGGATGCGGGAAACATCAGAGTAGAGGGAATCGAATTTCAGCCGGCTTTGCAAGCGACGGCAGATCTGTATCAGATAAGCGCCAAAGGTTTTGGAGGTGCGACCGTGTGGATCCGCCAGGACGGCAAGACCTGGACCACACGGTAGCGGTTGAATTAAGAGCCGAGGGCGTCAACCTGTAGAACCTGCTTTGGTGACGCTCGTCATATCTCATATTTCCTAAAAGTCCATAATCCCTGCTATGGGGATTCCCTCATCAAGAGCTTAAAGAATCTTGATTCCTTGTCCGATCAGGTCCAAGGGGCCGCCCTTACCTGCATTTGGGCTCACTCTGTGTGCCTTTCCAGGGAGTTAATGCAAAACCAAAACACTACCACCGCCGCTCGACGATTTGCCTCGAGAGCGGAGAGAATGTCATGAATCGACACGCTATAAACTGCTCGATAATTGGAAGATCCTGTCTTAATCACCGTCAATTCAGAGCAGCGCTCCCTTTGTTTGCTGCGATGTTGGCCATTCTCCTCCTTTCGACCGCCTCGGTCGCGCTGACGGCGGCCAAACCAGCGGTACCCGATGGGTCGACTCTCATTCATCAGGCAGACAGCCAGTTGCAAATGGTTCAACTCCAGATACCACGCCGCGGACACACGGCAACCCTGCTGGCGAATGGCACGATTCTCGTCGCGGGTGGCGAGAATGCATCCGGACCGGTCCCGCAGACGGAGGTCTTTGATCCTGTATCGCTGACATCATCGCTGGGATCCAGTCTTCTCACTCCCCGCGCCGATCACACCGCTCTGCTGCTTGCGGACGGGCGTGTGTTGATCGCCGGCGGCCGTGCCGGAACACAGAAATTGGACTCAACCGAGATTTTTGATCCGTCTTCATCCACATTTCAGGCTGGCCCTTCTCTCAACCGGGAACGCTCGGGACACACTGCGACCGTACTCTTTGACGGCAGATACCTGGTAATCGGCGGCGACGCGGAAGGAACCGCCGAGATCTTCGACCCGGCGACGCAGGCCTTTGCTCTCCTCGACGCGCGGCTGGCAACTCCGCGGAACACTCACACGGCAGTACTGCTTCAAGACGGCAAGGTATTAGTTGCAGGCGGTTTAGGGCTGGATGGCAATCCGCTTTCTACCGCGGAACTATTCGATCCTTCTTTGATGACGTTTTCTACAGTCTCCAGTGAAATGCACTCGGCGCGAGTGAATCCGACACTTCGCATGCTGCCGGACGGCAAGGTCCAGGTGATCGGCGGAGATGACGAGAGCACGATGGAGATGTTCAATGCCGAAGGGGAGTACTTCACGGCATATACACACCTGATCACGGGGCCGGATTCGGTCAGCGAGCTCCTGCGCTCGCCGGCACGAGCCGCCGTGATTCACTTGGGTACGACCGCATTGTCCGCTGCCGCTGCTGCACTCCAGTCAAGGAGTCCGCAATCGCGCCATATCGTCCACATGACTGTCGACGGAGATCCCGGCGCGGTCGACGAGGTAACAAACAGGGATAACTACTCGATAACTGACTTGCCGGGCACAAACCAGGTATTGGTCGCCGGCGGCACGACGGGAACCTCTCCTGCAACGGGATCTGCCGCCCTGCTCGCCGATTCCGGCGGCGCCACCGTAACCACCGACAAAACCGACTATTCGCCCGGCATGACCGTCGTCATCACCGGCACCGGATGGCAACCAGGGGAGACAGTAAACTTCCTCCTTCACGTTGAGCCACAAACAAGCGATGACACCGCGCTGACCCCGTCAGTGGCAGATGAGAACGGCAACTTCGTAAACGACACGTTCATCGTCAGGCAGAGCGACGCAAACGTTACCCTTACACTGACCGCCACAGGCGAATCATCCGGCCTCATCGCCCTGACGACATTCACGGACATTGGAGGGCCCACCCTGACGCTCACCAAGACAGCGAGTCCGATGACATACAGTGCCCTAGGTCAAACGATCACCTACACATACACTATAAAAAACACCAGCGGCGTTCCGCTCGCCGGTCCATTCACAGTTTCAGATGACAAGCTGGGAACAGTTAATCCTTGCGGCAGTGGTCCTCTTGCTCTCAATGCGACCACAACCTGTACGGCAACCCACAACATCACTCAACCTGATCTAGATGCTGGTTTAATCACAAACAACGCCACGGCATCAGGCAACCTCTTGACCTCGAATAAGGCTCAGGCAACTGTGACGGCTACTGTCATGGCTCTCTCGCTAACAAAAACAGCGTCTCCAACGACGTACAGCTCTGTAGACCAGACTATCACTTACACCTATGTGGTCAAAAACACGGGAAACGTGACCCTCACCGGTCCGTTCATGGGCTCCGATGACCATATCGGAACACCTGTTGGCACCGCGTTCAGCTGTGGCAGCGGCCCGCTCGCTCCCAATGCAACTACCAGCTGCACCGCACCATATTCGATCACCCCAGGTGACATCGCCGC
>Ga0182021_10006987_pt1 | contig 13374 bp, 14 predicted proteins | sample 612E3MmetaG_FD_120493 | JGI IMG/M metagenome (GOLD analysis project Ga0182021, IMG submission 120493) | Permafrost microbial communities from Stordalen Mire, Sweden - 612E3M metaG (Illumina Assembly) | ecosystem: Environmental > Terrestrial > Soil > Wetlands > Permafrost | place: Sweden...
CTAACAAGATTCTCTCCCCTTCCCCCGCGGCGGGGGAAGGGGCAGGGGATGGGGGCACGCGGCGGAACCGGGTACGAACTTCGGGCGCGCGGTACTAGTTCGGGCGAGGAGAGGGCGCCTCGACGTCCGGCTCGGCCATCCCCTCGACCGTCGTGTCGACGGTCTCGCGGCGGGCCGGCGCGACCGGCGGGCCGAAGAGCCACGTGGCCACACGCTGGCGCGCAGACTCGTTGAACAGGAGAGCACCGATCGCGACGCCCACGCCGACGCCGAGAAGAACGGGGACGACGTACCCGCGCGAGCGCGTCCGGTCGAGCGAACCGAACAGCTGCTCGCCCGCGTGTGCGACGTCCGCCGTCGCCGTGAGAATCGGGCCTGCAAATCTGCGCGGACGCGTGGACCCGACCAGTTGCTCACCCGCGCGCGCCACCTCGGCGGCCGCCCTCAACGCATAGGAAATTTCTCGCAAACGCATGGCATCCCTCCTCGGGTTGATGTGTCGTGGTGCAAGGCGAGGGCCGAGCAAGACTGCGCAAAAACACGGGGAAAACTGGGGATGGTGGCGGACGGCGACCGCAACGCTTGCGCAGAACGCGCAGCCTTGCGCGTCAGTAGCTGAGCGTCTCGCGCGCTGCGTTGGCGACGTTCGGGTACTGCGACTGGCCCAGGTGCGTGAGCAGCTGCTTGATGGGCGCGTGCTCGCGGTGGCTGCGGAGCGCGTTGAGGACGGTCCAGAGATCGTCCTCGCTCTGGGCCTGCTGCATCATGTGGCCGAAGTACTGCGCCACCTGCGCGGGCTGCATGAGGGCCGCCATGCCGCCGAGCGCGTCCTTGCGGACCTCGGCCGACGGATCTTGCTGCGCCATCTGCTGCACGATGGGGAGCAGCTGGGGCATCTTCTGCATGTTGTTGAACTCGAAGGCCAGGGCGCGGCGCACGTCTTCGTCGGGGTCCTGCGCGAGACGCTGGGCAATGCCCCACACGCGCTGCATCGCAGGCGCCGGCTGGTTCGAGAGGTTGCGCGCCACGTTCTTGCGAACGACCGGGCTGGCGTTGCCCGCGTGCTTTTCCGAGACCGCGAGGGAGAGCTCTCCGAGGCCGTGATAGTGGACCAGGGCGAGGGTCGAGATGCACTCGGCCTGCACCTCGGGGCTCGGATCCGTGTCGGTCAGGTTGGCGATCCAGTACGCGATCTGCTGATCGTCGTTGTAGCTGGTGAGCGCGCCGATGGCGGCGCGACGCACCTCCGGAGACTGGTCCTGGGCCAGGGCGACGAGCAGCTCGCGCTTGCCGTTGAACTTGTCCGCGGCGTTGAAGCGAAGGTTCGAGGCGACCTGCTCGCGCACCTTGGCGCTGGGGTTCGCCGCGAACTGCTGGACGAGCTGCAGCGCACCCTCCTCGGCAAACTTCGTGGAGGCGATGACGACCTCCTCGAAGGTCTCGTCGTCGAGGCCCGGCATGTTGGCGATCGCGTAGAGGGTCTGCAGGTGCTCGGGGCGAACGCGGTTGTCGACGAGGTTGGCCCACGCCTGGAGCGCCTTGCGGCGGACCTTCACGGTGCCGTTCGCCATGTGCCAGGCGATGAGCTGCTCGGCCTCCATCAGCTCGCCGCCCTCGGAGTAGCAGGCGAGGAAGAACTCGTAGAGCGCGTCCGAGAGCTGCTCCTCGTCGCGGCTGTGGAGGTTCGGGAAGCGGGAGACCACCTCCTCGAGCGGCATGCGACGGCCCTTGTCCTTGGAGGCCTCGACGACGCGGAGGTCGGCCGAGGCGCTGGGATCCTTGACGCCGGGGATGTCGGCGAAGGCGGTCACCGTGAAGCTGACGTTGTGCGCCGTGGGGGGCAGATCGCTCGGAACGGTGAGGCGGAACGTGTACGCCTGCTGCGCCCCCGGCGGGAGATCGCCACCGGCGGCGACGATCTGCTTGGCCACTTCACGGGCGTCGATGTTCGGGAGGGCCGAGTCGGGATTGGTGGTCGTCGACACGAAGAGGAGCCGGACGCCGAGCTCGGTCACGCGCAGCGGCTTCTGTCCTCCGTAGAGGACGATGCGTCCGCCGACGACGCTCCCCGGCGACGCCGTGGTCGTGTCCAGGGTCAGTTCCATCCGCGTACCACCACCGAACATCGAGTCGAGCAGTCCCATGAGAGAGCCTCCTTGAAGCAGCCGTAGTACGAGCGGGGTCGCGCCGATCTCCCCCGCGTCCCCCGAAAGATCTTCAGCGGCGTTGTCGCACGGTCAGGATGGTCCGCGCCACGACGTACACCGCGTAGCCAACGAGGCCCGCCACGAGGAGTGCGACATTGTGCGTGGCACGCCCCGCCAGGACGGCCACCGTGCACAGCGCCAGCATCGCCCACCACACCCAGGGCGGCACGTGTACGCGCCTCCTTGCCATCATCTCCTCACGGCGACCCGGTTCCGTCCGGTTCGCTTGGCCTCGTAGAGCATCGCGTCGGCGGCGCCGAGCAGCTCCGACGGACCCGCCGCGAGAAAATCGGGATAGGCGGCCACGCCCGAGCTGATCGTGACGGGGATGGCGATGCCGTCGAAGGCGAAGTTGGCGTGCTCGACGGTCACGCGGATGCGCTCGGCGACGATACGCGCCGCATCGGGCGACGAGCCGCGGCACAGGACCGCGAACTCCTCGCCGCCATAGCGCGCGAGCATGTCCTCGCTCCGGAGGGTGCCGTGGACCAGGTTCGCCAGGGTCGCCAGCACGTGGTCGCCCGCGAGGTGGCCCCACGTGTCGTTCACGTGCTTGAAGAAGTCGAGGTCCAGCATGATGACCGCGAGCTGCACCCTGTGCCGCTTCGCGTAGGCGAACTCGCTGTCGAGGCGCTCGAGAAAGTGCTTCTTGTTGAAGGTCTTGGTGAGATGGTCGCGCAGCGCCGCGTCGTACATCTGGCGCTGGAAGGTCTCTTCGAGCTTGTCGTGGTACGTGAACTTGAGGATCGTCGTGCCGCCGACCTGGATCTTGTCGCCGTCCTTGAGCGCCACGCTCCGCTCGACACGCTCGCCGTTGACGATGGTCCCGTTCGCGCTGCCCACGTCCTCGATGCGCACCCCGTCCCCGTCGAGGAAGATCCGCGCATGCAGGCGCGAGATCCCGTCGTCGGTGAGCTTGATCTTCGCCTTCTCGCCGCGGCCCAGGAAGGTCTCGGTGCCCTCGACGGGGTACATCTCGCCGACGTTGGCCCCCGCGAGCACGATGAGGTACGCGCGGTCCCGCTGCTTGGGCCCCGGCGCGTAGGGCACAATCGACATCGAGGTCTTGTTGTCGTCGTCGTCGTCGTCGTACGGCACGATCCTCACACCGTCTCTCCCTTCCCCCCTGGGGTCAAGACCGGGCGCCGGCAAATCTTCCCGTCCAGTTGTTCGGGCTACTTGGTGAGGGGCTCGCCGATGTCCACGCGGCCGTAGGCGTAGGTCACATCGCGCGCGATGAGGCCGCCCTTGGACTGGAGACCGCGCACGCGAATGTGCTTCGGTTCGCCTGCGACGGCCATTTCCACGATGCCGACGTCGACGGCCACCGCCGCCAGGGGGACGTCCCGCGCGTCGTCGGCGCGATAGACGACGAGCGCGCAGCCGTAGGGCTTGCCATGCTCGGCACCCGCGCACCCGCTCGCCACCTGCAGGACCTCGTTGGCCACCGGCCGCCAGATCCAGGTGCTCGTGACGAAGAAGCCCTTGCCCGGAGCGACGACGCCGCCGTTCGGCGACCGCGCCACGCGACCCACGCGCGCGGCGTCGCCCTTGGTCAGGGGCTCGAGGATGCGGCCGGTCGAGAGCTTCAGCTCCACCGTGGCCGGGCTCACCTCGCCCTTGCAGCAGCGGAAGCCCATGGTCGGGCTCTTCTGCGACGGCGCGCGGCCGATGCCGTTCGCGCAGCGGCCCGCCAGCTCTCCGGCGACGGAGTTGCCCCCGCGAAGCACGCCCAGGGCATCGGAGCGGCCGCGCCCCCAGCTGCTCTGGGTCCACTCCCAGACGTCGCCGTGCAGCTCGAGGACGCCGAAGCCGCTCCTGCACCCCACGTGGTCGCCGCTGGGATGACGCGCGGCCTCCTCGACGCTGATGCCCGTGCCGCACACCTGCGGCTTGTAGGTGTCGCCGTACTCGTAGACGAAGTTGTCGGGCCCCTTGCACGCGCGCTCCCACTCGAGCTCCGTGCACAGGCGCTTGCTCTGCGCCTCGCAGAGGCGCGCGGCGTCGTCGCGCGTGACGTTCGTCGTGGGGATGGCGCCGTTCTCGTTCGGGTAGGGCAACAGATCGATGTAGAATGCACCCATATCGAGCTCGTCGCCGGTCAGCTCTTCCTCGGCGATGCGCGGCACGCGGCCCACCGGCGTCCCCGCGCGCACCTTGCCGGCGGGCACCCAGACCATGCCGTGCTGCACCGGCGCCGACGACGAGGTCGACGTGGCGCTGGGCGACACGATGGAAGCGCTGGCCTCGGGCCCCACGCCCACGTCGGTCTTGGTGCACGAGCTGCACGCCGGAAGGGATCCCACCACCGCGAGCACGATGACGGGGCAAATCCGCTTCACGTCAGTCGCCCTTCTCCCCGACACCCTCGCGGAGCCCGAGCTCCTTCATCTTCAGCTGGAGCCCTTTTCGCGAGATCTTCAGCAGGCGCGCCGCATGCGTCACGTTGCCGTTGGTCTGCGCGAGGGCGCGGCCGACGAGTTCACGCTCGAGGCGGCTCATGGCCACCTTGACGTGCTCCTTGAGGCCCCCTTCGGAGGGCAAGGTCGTCAGGTTGGCGTCCGGCATGGGCAGCGGCGTCGTGCTCGTCGCGCCGCCGCGCACCTCCGGAGGGAGGTCGGCGAAGGCCAGGCGGCTGCCGTCGCAGAAGAGCACGGCGCGCTCGACGACGTTCTCGAGCTCGCGGATGTTGCCGGGCCACGAGTAGCTGACGAGCACGTCCATGGCGTCCGGCTCCACGCCGGTCACGTGCTTCTTGAGGCGCTCGTTGAACTTCGTGAGGAAGTGGTCGACGAGCGTGGGGATGTCCGTCGCGCGCTCGCGCAACGCGGGCAAACGGATGGGCACCACGTTCAGGCGATAGAACAGGTCCTCGCGGAAGGCGCCGGCGGCGATGAGCTTCTTCAGATCGCGGTTCGTCGCCGTGACGAGGCGCACGTCGACGCGCATCGTCTTGATGCCGCCGACGCGCTCGAACTCGCTCTCCTGGAGCGCGCGGAGGAGCTTCACCTGCATCTCGACGGGGATCTCGCCGATCTCGTCGAGGAAGAGCGTGCCGCCGTTGGCCAGCTCGAAGCGGCCGGGCTTGCTGCCGACCGCTCCGGTGAAGGCGCCGCGCTCGTAGCCGAAGAGCTCGCTCTCGATGAGCTCTTTCGGGATGGCGGCGCAGTTGACCTTGATGAAGGGCTTGTCGCGCCGCGACGAGTGGGCGTGGAGGGCGCGGGCCACGAGCTCCTTGCCGGTGCCGCTCTCGCCGGTGATGAGCACCGTCGTGGGGGTATCCGCCACGCGCTCGAGCACCGCATAGAGATCGAGGATGCCCGCCGAGCTTCCGATGATCCCAAACCGGGCACCGCTGGCGCCCGTGGGCGCGGTCGCTTCCTCGCCGGCCAGCTCCTTCGTGCGGAGGGCCTTCGCGACGATCTGGCGCACCTCGTCCTTGTCGAAGGGCTTGGTGAGGTAGTCGAAGGCGCCGAGCTTCAGGGCCTCCACGGCCGTGTCCACGGTGCCGTGCGCCGTGATCATGACGATGGGGAGCTCGGGCCACTCGCGCAGCGCCTCGCGCAAGAGGGCCATCCCGTCGACCTTCGGCATGCGGAGATCGGTGATCACCATGTCGATGTGGTGGTCGCGCAGGAGCTGGAGCCCTTGCTCGCCGTCCTCGGCCGTGAGGACGTCGTAGCCGTCGCGGGTGAGCTGCGCGGACAGGATCTTCCGCAGGTTCAGCTCGTCGTCGACGATCAGGACCTGCTTTTTCTCCGGGAGCATGGGGCCCCGAGCCTAGCAGGGTTCGCCGCGGAACGGCTGCGTCACGGCATGATGCTGCAGCTCAGACCCGTGGGCGAACGCCCGCACAGGTCGGCGCGGCCGTCGTGGTCGATGTCCGCGACGCGCAAGGACACGCCGTACGGGTCGGGCATCCATCCCTGGGCGTCGGTGAAGGCGTTGGGCTGGACCACCATGGCCTGCTCGAAGGCCGTGCCGCTGGAGAGCGCGCACGAGACACCCTTCGCGTTGCGACCGCACACGTCGGCGGCGCCGTCCCCGTTCACGTCGCCGAAGTGAATCGAGTCGTAGTACCCAGCGGCCGCGTTCCATCCCGCGCCGTCGCTGAAGTCGTCGCGGAAGGACCAGAAGTGGGGTCGGATGAAGCCGGTCGCGCCGTTGGACGTCGCGCACGTGAGGCCCGCCGGTCCGCGGCCGCACACGTCGGCCTTGCCGTCACCGTCGACGTCGGCGAGCTGTACGGTGCCCGCGCAGGCGTCGGCGTTCCAGCCCGCGGCATCGGTGAACTCGGTCGTGATCCACGGCGACGAGGCGGCGAACGCGCCGCCCTTCGTGTTCAGCGCACACACCACGCCCGTCACGGTACGACCGCACACGTCGGCGTAGCCGTCGCCGTTCACGTCGCCGAAACGTACCGATTTGTAGGCGTTCGTGTCGGCGAACTCCGACGACCACGCCGTGGGCGCGGCGAAGGCACTCCCGCTGCCGAGGGCGCACACGATGCCGCCCGGGCCGCGGGCGCACGCGTCGGGACGCTTGTCGCCGTCGACGTCCGCGTACTGCACCGTCGCTCCCAGAGCCTCGTTCGACCAGCCGCTCGCGTCGGTGAAGGAGGCGCTCGCGAGGGTCGCCGCACCGAGGAGGCTGTGACCGTTGGTGGCGCAGTCGAGCCCGCCCGGCAGACGAATGCAGGCATCGGCGTAGCCGTCGAGGTCGAGGTCGACGACCTGGAGCGAGCGATAGGACGCGGCTTGCGCGCCCACCTGCGCGTCGGAGAAGTCGGTGTCCTTCGACCACGTGAGCGCCGGTGCGGCAAGCTGCGTGAACCGCTGCGCGGCCTTCGGTAGCCTCCGGGTCCCCGCGACCTCGAAGGTGCAGATCGCCGCGCCCGCGGCGCCGGCGCCGTCGTCCGCCAGGCAGATGCCGTTCTGTCCTCGAAGCTGGCCGTTCGCGAAGAGCGACCACTTCTGCGCTGCGATCGCCGTACAGGCCGCGAGCTGCACGGCGCCGCCGTCCACGAGCGTGAGGCATTTTCCGCCGGGACCCTGGATCTGATAGTCGGGGGTCAACGTCCATCGTTGCGCGGCGGAGCCATCGCACGTTGCCACCACGACCGGAGTGCCATCGGCCGTGCCGCCACTCTGGGCGTCGAGACAGCCGCCGGCCGTGGCGAGGGGCCCGATGCCCTTCGCGATGCGCGAGATCACGTACTGTCGGCGACACCAGTTGTCGAACGTGCTGCCGTCGGGGAAGCCTCCGGCGTAGGCGTACATGATGGCGTGCTTCTCCGTGTACTCATCGGCGGAGAGGTTCTGGGGCTCGGCCTCGGGGTTGGTGTAGTACGTGGGCGCGCCGTCCATGGTGTACGCGCGGTAGATACGCGCCTGCGTGACACCGCCCCACTGGTGCAACGCCTCGAGCGCGAAGAACCCTGCCGCATGGTGGTCCAGGTGGTCATCGCCATAGCCAAAGGTGCTGTCCATCATGCCGACGCGCTCGGGCCCCACCTCGGCAAAGATGGCCGCCAGCAAGTCGACGAGGCCCGACTTGGTGTAGGTGTTCAGTCCGTCGACCGAGGCCAGCGTCGGAGCGGGGGTGACGAAAAGGGGCGCGCCGCTTTCCGTGGCCCAGAGTGAGGCGAGCTTGCCGTCGGGCACACGCACGTAGACAACATTGACACGCGGATTCTGCGTCAGCGTGCACAGCTGGGTCGTAAACCCCGCGTATACGTGCGGTCCACACGTCCAGTACGTTGCGGAGTCGGCGATGGGATCGAAGGTGGCCTTTGCCATCGTCATCAACGGCTTGAAGGCAGCGTGCTCGCGCGCCCTCCACGAGGTCGGCTCCGAAGTGCCCGCGGAGGTGACGTAGACCACCCGAATGGCGTGGTTAGCCTCGATGCTGCGCTGGAGATCCGGGTTCGTGAATAGGAGATCGTCGTCCTCGTGCGCGACGACGTAGATGTGCCCCGCCAACGTGGGCGCGCCACCGCCGTCCGCACCGGCATCCACCGGCGCTTGTTTTGCGCTGCTGCAGCCCCCAAGGAGCGCTGACGCGACGACCAAAGCGACGTAGCACTTCATGCCCCGTCCCAAGCATGGATCGTGCCGTCACCCCCGGCCGACCGAAGACCTCCACACTACAATGACGCCTCGTAGAGGCGCGCGAGATCGTCCTTCGTGCACGGCCGCGGGTTGGAGCGGTGGCACGCGTCCTCGAAGGCCTTGGCGCTGAGCTTCTCGATGTCGGCCTTCGTGACGCCCTCGGCGGCGAGCCCGCTGGGCAGGCCCAGCTTCGCGCGGAGGTCGGTGAGCGCGGCGGCGCAGTCCTTGGCGCCTCGGTCGAACAGGGCCTGAATGCGCTCGAGCTTCGCCGGGACGACGCTGCTGTTGAAGGTGACGACCGCCGGCAAACAAAGTGCGTTGGCGAGGCCGTGGTGCATGCCTTTCTCGCTGGAGAGCGGATGCGCGAGCGAGTGGCACGCGCCGAGCCCCTTCTGGAACGCGACGGCGCCCATCATCGCCGCCTTCATCATGCCGCCGCGCGCGTCGAGATCCGTCGGCTTCTCGACGGCGGTGAGCAGGTGCTGCGCGCAGAGCTCGAGACCCATGAGGGCGACGCCGTCGGCCATCGGATGATCGCCGAGGGCGCAGTAGGCCTCGAGGCAGTGCGTGAGGGCATCGAAGCCGGTGGCCGCCGTGATGCGGGCGGGCATCGAGACGGTGAGCGCCGGATCGAGGATGGCGACCTTGGCGAGCAGGTACGGGCTGAAGATGACGGTCTTGCGGCCGTTGGCCGCCAGCGTGACGACGCCCGAGCGGCCGACCTCGCTGCCGGTGCCGGCGGTGGTCGGGATCGTGATGAGCGAGGGCACGTTCGAGGTGATGAACGCGTCGCCGCCGGTGGCGTCGTCGTAGTCGACGAGCGGCCGCTCGTGGGTGGTCTTGAGGGCGATGAGCTTGGCCGTGTCGAGGGGCGAGCCGCCGCCGACGGCGACGATGAAGTCGGCGCCGGATTGCTTGTAGGCTGCAACTCCGTCGACCACGTTCTTCTCGACGGGGTTCGGGTCCACGCCGTCGAACACAGTCGCGGCGAGGCCGCCCTCGGTCAGCGCGCGAACGACCTGGTCGACGAGACCGGCCTTGCGCACGCCCGCGTCGGCGACGACGAGCGCGTGCTTGCCGAGCTTCTTGGCGTACGTGGGGAGCGTCGCGAGAGCGCCGGCGCCGAAGACGATGGTGGTGGGGAACGACCAGGTAACGACCGATGCCATGGCGCGAAAGGATAGCCCTTCGAGGGACGAAGCGGACTGAAAACCCGAGCCCGAGGCTCCGGGCTCTTTGCTGCGAAGCGGCAAAGCAAGCGCAGGAGATACCGACCCCGACCCCCAGGATCAACCTCTCCGAACCATTCGACGGACGCACCCAGCTCATCGTCAACCATTTCATGTTCGACCCGAGCTGGAACGCCGGGTGCAGGCACTGCTCGTTTTGGGCCGACAATTTTCACGACTACGCCGTGCAGGATCCCCACGCACCCGAGCGAGAGGGCCTGACGGTCTTCATCAAAGACTCCGACGGCGCGATCTTTCGTACGTACTCGGCCCAGGCGCGCGGATCGACATGGTGAGCACGGCGTACGATTCTCTCGACCTCGTCCCGAAAGGACGAGACGAAGGCGACCGCAATCCCTTCTGGGTGAACGCCGCGACGAATACGCTCGTCAATCATGATCTCTTCACGAACGCACGTGGCGTCTCTCCCACCGTACGTTTGAAATCGCGCGCGAAATGAGCCTGATCCGAGTAGCCCAACGAAGCTGCCAGCGGAGCCAGGGGCGGAGGAACCTCACTCGCGAGCTGCACGGCGGCCTCGTGCAATCGACAACGTTGAATGACCCGCTTGGGGCTCATCCCAACGTACGTGCGAAAATGACGTTGCACGGTCCGCGCGTCCATCCCGCTCGCAGTACATACGTCCTCGACGCGAAGGATCTCTCGATCGCTCGACATGCGCTCCACCAGATCGCGCAACTGCACGAGCAGCGCGCTTGGCGGCAACATCAGATTGCCAAGAAACTCCTCGGTGAGCCCGACCTCGGTCTCGAGGTCACGCGCCTGACGGATCGTTCGCGCCCATTTCTTCGACCTCGGTCCGAGCACGCTCTCGAGCGGCACGACCTCATCGGTCAGGCTCGCCATCGAGCGATGCAACAGAGGCTGGAACATCACCGGACGAAAGCTGACTCCGAACATTCGCCCTCCGTTCGTCAGGCTTCGCGTCACGCGACCTGTTTGCACGCCATGGAGCTCCGCGCTCTGCCGCGTCACGATGATGATGATCGCAGGATGCGGCAACGTCGTCACCGTATGGGGCGAGCGCAGAGACCATCCCACCGACCAAAAGTGATGCACGTGCGCCGAGAGAGTCTCGGAAGGCAGTGCACGTCGACCCTCGAGCAAGCCATCGGGTCGCGGCGCGCGCAAGATCCCACGGGGAGGCAAAAGTTCGTTCGCTGGACGTGCTCGGATCATATCGTCGCGCCAAATAGGCTCATTTCAGGCACTTGGTGAAAGCCACGGCGCAATGACGCTCGTTTCGTTCGTGCACGGTGTCGCATTTGTTCAATACGCGTTCGCGATCATGATTTACGCAGCCATCATGATCAAAGCTTTCGATGCGTCGGTCGGAGTGTTCGTGCGCGGGCTCACCAACCTGAAGGTACTCCTGACCAAGGGCGAAGCGCACGCGTCCTCTCGGTCGCTTCTCGACGCGAAGCTCGCGGACGACATGTACACCTTGGCCACGCAGGCACACTGGGCCTCCGAGGGAGCCAAGCTTGCGGTGCACAAGCTCCTCGGGTTCGCGCCGACGCCCATGGCACGAGAGGGCAAGACCTTCGCAGAGCTCCATGCGCGCATCGACGAGACGATCGCGTTTCTCGAGGCCGTCGATCCGAAGGCTCTCGAAGCGGGTCTCGAGAGGACAATCGGGCTACCGGTTCGCGGTGAGGTGAAGGAGCTGCGCGGGGATCGATTTCTCCTGGAATTTGCCGTTCCGGGTTTCTATTTCCATCTTACTGCGGCGTATGCGATTTTGCGCCATGAGGGTGTCAACGTTCAGAAGGGGGATTTCCTGGGGGGGGCAGCAGCGTCACCGTCCCCAGATGGCGGAAGCGCCGTCGAGATACGATAACCGACGTCGGATGACGTCTGCTGCTAGGCTTCGAGTACATGCGTCGCGCGGTGATCATCGCCCTCGCGGGCTTGGGGGCCTTCGCGCTCTCGTGCTCGCTGCTCGTCGACCTCGACGGGCTACGCGGCGCGGGGGCCGCCGCGTCGTTCGACGCGGGGGCCGACGTGTCGCTCGACGCGGGGGCCGACGCGTCGCTCGACGCCGGCAGTGACGCCATGCCCGTGGACGGCGGGTGGAAGCCTCCTCCACCGCTCCAGTGCGCGAACGCCCCGTCCGATGCCATCTTCTGTGCGGACTTCGACACCTCCAACGACCCGAGCGCGGGCTGGTCGAGCGTCCTGAAGCTCAACGGCGACGTGACGATCGATCCGACGAACTTCAACTCGAGCGCGCATGCCGCGAAGGCCGTGGCGAACGGCAATTCGCCCAGCTACGGCATCCTCTACAAGAATACGGTCGATACGACGCACGAGCGCTTCGTTCTCTCGTTCGCCTTCCGCGTGGGAAGCGTGGACACCGCCGCCACGGTGCGAGTGGGGCGCTTCGAGTACGCCGCGTCAGGACCTGCCGCCAAGGTGGACTTCGACGTCGTGGTTGGACCTGGTCCCGGTGTGGGACTGGTCCTCTCCACGCCGACCGGCGACGGCGGCACCTTCGTCGACCGGTTCAACGTGGGAATCTACCAGATCGGAGCCTGGCATCACGTGACCGTCGACGGGAAGACGAATCCCTTCGCGCTCGTGGTGGCCTTCGATTCCGCCAAGCAGGTGATCGTCCCGAGCAGCCCGGTAAGTAACAGCGTGATCGGAAATCGCGATATCTACTTCGGCGCCAGTGCCACGACGAACATGGTCTCGGCGGCCACGATCCAGATCGACGACGTGCTGCTCCGCGCCCTCTGAGCCTGGCTTGCAGTCGAGCGCGGAGTTTGCAGCCCGAGCTGGGCCGACACCTCAGAGCCGAACCAGCGCGTGGCGGGAGGCGCCAGATCGGGTCGTTGTGCCAGCGTGACTGCAAGATGAGCGACCCATCTTGCGCGTCGATGCGGCACGCGTGTATGAACCTTCGAGCATGGGCCGCGCGCCCAACCTCGATTGGCGTGCCGACTGCATTCGAGGCGCCGCGAAGGCCCTCGATGAGCGGTCGAGTCGTGTTCCGGCACGCGTATCCGGTTGCATGGGGAAACGAGCGTCCCGACCTGTGGACGGCGAGCTTCTGCGATCACGCCGAAAGCGCGCTCGCCTTGCTCGAGTCGTTGCTACCGTGACCCCAGCTCGGACCGTAGTCGCGGGGGCTAGCCCTTCGTCTGGAGGACTGCCACATAGAGCTCGGTCTTCGGAGCGCCCTCGTCGCCACCGTAGATCTCGAAGCACACGCGGCTCGGATCGAGCCGATGACCGGCCGCGGTCAGCCGCTCCGTGAAGACCCCCCACGCCGCGCCGAGCCCGTCGTAAGGGCCTTCGTACGTCGACGTCACGAAGGCTCCCGCCGGGACGCGGAGCTCCTCGAGCGGCGCCGCGACGGCGTCGCCGTCCTCGAGCACCCTCGACGCCGCGTACCAATCCATCGGGGCGCCGAGCGCTGCCGTCTGGAACACCGCCGCGCGACGGCGCTTGGAGAGGTCACCCTTCTGCGCCTTCATCGCCGGCCCGAATTGGGTCCAGACCCCGCGAAAGTCGATCGGCCGGCTCCGGTCGACGAGCGACGCGAAGCGCATGGGTGGCAGGGTGCGGGCGAGGATCGGGGCGACGGCGTGGGGTTCCATGGTCGAAGGTGTACGGGGAAGGTCGGAGGGCATCAAGCGGGGAGCGACGCTTCAGCCAACGATCGGGAGTTGATTGGCCCCCTCGCCATCGACGGCGTGCGCCGACGCGTCGCGGTCAGGGTCGCGGTCGGGTGGATGGCCCAATGTGGGTCATAGCTGGGCCACGCGCTTCACCGCAGATCGGGCTCGGCGTGAAGGCGGC
>Ga0182021_10006988_pt1 | contig 13373 bp, 16 predicted proteins | sample 612E3MmetaG_FD_120493 | JGI IMG/M metagenome (GOLD analysis project Ga0182021, IMG submission 120493) | Permafrost microbial communities from Stordalen Mire, Sweden - 612E3M metaG (Illumina Assembly) | ecosystem: Environmental > Terrestrial > Soil > Wetlands > Permafrost | place: Sweden...
ATTTTGGCGGCAATGTCCAGATAATAGCCGCCCAGAATGATGATGAGGTCCCACTTCAAGCAACTAAAAATTATATCAATGCGATAACCGATAAAAACAAGTTAAGCTACACTTTGATAAAAGATGCGCCACACACTCTAGCCAACAAAAAGCTGTCCGCGGAATATACAAATCTCCTGACGAACTGGGCGATCAAACAATAAGCCACTGTTCTGCTGTATAATTAAAGCATGAGCAAAAATCATGAGCTTGCGGCTGCGGCCGAAGATGTTTTGAAAAAGAACGACCGAGGGCTTTATACGGTGCCCGCCGAGCAACTTTATCCGCACCAGTGGCTTTGGGATAGCTGTTTTGCCGCCATCGGATGGGCTCAAATAGATGCTCAGCGCGCCAAAAAAGAAATCTTGAGCTTAATACGCGGCCAATGGGATAACGGTATGATCCCGCATATTATTTTTAATATGGCGAATGAGTTCAGCCGCGACCGCAATATGTGGCGCAGTTGGGTTTCCAGCCTGTCGCCAAACGACATGGCTACCAGCGGTATTACACAGCCACCGCTTTTAGCCGAAGCCGTCAGCCACATCGGCGCCCAACTTAAAAAACCGGAGCGCCAACTATTTTACAAAAAAGTTTTGCCCGCCATAATCCGCTACCACCAGTGGCTGTATAACGAGCGCGATCCGCACAAAGAGGGTTTGGTGTTGCAAATTCACCCACACGAGACCGGCATGGATAATACTCCACCGTGGATAGACCAATTGCGCGAGCATAGCTGGCCGTGGTGGGTCACAATTATAGAAAAACTGCATCTGGAAGGAATTATTAATTTTATCAGGCGCGACATCCGCTCGGTGCCCAGCGACCAGCGGGCCAGAAATATTGATGCCATGGTTTGCTGGGATGTCGTGCGCCGCTTACGCCGCAAGCATTACGATATAGACAAAGTTCTGCACCGCTCATTATTCGTCATAGACGATGTAGCTTTTAACAGCATTTTTGTTCGCAATAACACCATTTTACAAGAGATAGCTGCCGAGTCTCGTATAAAATTGCCCGAAGATCTACTAGAAAGCATGAAACGTACCGAGGCAGCCCTAGAAGAACTTTGGGACGAAAATTTTGCGGTCTATTTTAGCCGTGATTTTATCTCCAACAAGCTACTGCGCGAACCGACAATTGCTAGCCTGCTGCCACTTTATGCCGGTACCATCAATAAAGAGCGAGCAGATAAACTGATCAGGATTTTGATGAACGATAAAGCTTTTTGGCTTAAAAACCCTGTGCCTTCGGTCCCGCGCAATATGCGCTATTTTGACGCCAACCGTTACTGGCAAGGCCCGACCTGGATAAATATGAACTGGCTGTTAATTGATGGTTTGGCGCGGATGGGCTACGAGGTTGAGGCAGAAGCCCTAAAAAGTCATACCGTAGAAATGATGCGCGAAAATGGCATCTGGGAATATTACAACCCGCTCACCGGCGAAGGTTTGGGCAGCCCCGATTTTACCTGGTCGGCCGCCCTGGCACTTGATTTACTCGAAGAATAAGAGATACTTGGCCGCCAAAATCAGCTGAACTTTAGCTGTGGATAATAGATATATGCTACTTATAAATTAGTGGTACTATTAAATTAATTAATTTGGGAGTTGTGTCATGGCCGAAAAAGCTAAAAAGAAGAAGCTTAGTAAAAATGTTAAGAGGATAATCGGTGGAGTTGTAGTACTTTTAATAGTAATAATCGGCTTAATCATTTTGTTTGGCAGCCCTAGTGCAAATACCGTTTTTAAAGATATGAATGATACCATGCTTAAAACCAAGTCCGTCACAGTTAACGAAACATATAAAGGCGGCTCAGGTACAGATGTAATCGATCTTAGCGCTACCACCTATATGAACATGATGAGCAGTACACAGTTACTGGCTAAGGGGAATTTTACGCTCGATTTAACATCCAGCGGCACACCCATGACTGTTGATGCTGATTTTATCGCAACTGGCGGCGATAATTATATAAAGTTCAGCAAGTTGTCTTCGTCTGATGCCACATTGTCAGACAGTTTTAGCATGGTTGAATCTAAAATAAAGGGCACCTGGATAAAAGCCAAAGACGGTGATAGCTTTGCTTCTTTTGCCAAGTTCCCTACAGAATCTTTATCCAGCGTTTTGCCAACGCCATTTGCCAACCTGACAGACGCGCAACGAAAAGATGTGCTATCAATACTCCAAGACAAAAGCACCTACACCATAGAAGAAAGCTCCAAGGTAGATGTCGGCGGTGTTTCTGCCTACAAATACGCCATTACCTACAATAAAGACCAATATGACAAAGTAGCCAAAGCCATAGCCGGATATGTCAGCTATTTCAAATCAAGCAGCAGCGATAACAGCCAAATCAAATCCCTGACCGTATGGGTAAATATTAAGACCAAGCAAATCATAAAGATTGAATTTACCGGCACCACAGACCAAGGAGATATTACCGGCACCATTGCGTTTTCCGGATATAACCAAAATATAGCTGTAGAAAAACCCAGCGACTACTCGATTGAGTCAGAACTGTTATCTAACTAAGGCCACCCTTACTAGCACTAGATTGGCTAGAAGATTATTATCGCTTTTCGGCCTTTTGACCTCGTCGGCATAAATACACATTTATGGAAGCGATACAATTCATCCCCCGGGAGGGGGTGGGCTCACGAGGAGCCCCACCCCCCACTGAACTGCAGTTCTCTTTTGATAACGATTGCCACACGGCCTTGGCCGGTTATCCGCCCAAAGAGTAGGCGCAGAATGCCCTTGAGTTCAGAAGATCTCCGCACGAGATGCCGATTAAACCGAATGTGCAAAACGTACGGATTAGAGAGCCCGATAGACATGATTCCGCGGTCTCCAACCACAAAGTGGTTGAGGATTGCACGTAGCAATACGGAATCGCCCCGCTTAGGCTCGTAAACCTCGGCGGCTGTAGAAAACCACGGCCACCAGTCATTCTCTGTAAATGGCTCATTGGCTTCGACTGTCAGTTCTCCAATAAAGCGAGTGACACTACGTGTCCGAAAATGAACCTCTACTTCGCTCAATGGCTCCACGGTCTTCTCCTTAATAGGGGGATGAATTGTCTTGGTACGTTCTGTGTAAAAACCTCACAGAAAACTGCTATATATTAGCATATTAGCTTTCCTTTGTCAATGGCCTATATTTGCAGATTACCTGTTTAATCGGCAGTGATGCTTAGGCTGCTGATGCTACCTTCGCGGCTTATCCAACCGGCGCCCTCCAGGCTGACAAATTCAATGGTTTTTGGTTTTGGATTAAGAGTCATCAAATCAAAGGAATAACTAAAAGGTTCGTTTTGGGTGACCTTGACACCGTTGACTATGCCTGTACCACCGCTTGGGGCCATATAATAAAAGCCTCGCCAAAACATTTGCCCGGTAGCGGTAGGATCTTCGCCCAACAGGTTATGATCCACCCCTTTTGCGTCCTTGTAGGCAATGGCAACTGCCACAGGCGCTTCGCGGCCGTTTAGCCCGGTACCAGAAAGAGTTTGCAAATTGGCTGTGCCTTTTACTTTAATTATTACATTGCTAAAATCACTGACATCTTTATTAATATTAAACATGATGCCGCTGCGTGAGTTGGCCTGGATGGCTTTAAATGTCACGCCGTTTGGCCCGGTGGTTACCTCGCCGCCGGAGCTTTTTGGTTGATACCAAACCTCTTCGTACCAGCTGCCCAAGCCGTTTACAAATGTTGTTTGCGGCAATATAACTGTTGACCCCGTAGAAGTACTTGCCGAGTTGCTGTTAGCCGTTTGGCTGTTATTATCTTTTTTGTTAAAAACAAAAACCCCAACCAAAATTGCGGCAATTATCACAACTACAATAATTAACCACCACATTTTTAGAAACTTTTTCTTTGCCATTTTGTAGCTCCCTTAGTTAAGTTTATTTTAATACAAATCTTATATTTTACGCAGAGCGAACCTACTTCCCCATATTTTGCTTATGCTTGCACACCATATTTATAGAGTTATACTTATCTAATCTAGAGGATATAAAAATGGAGCGTAGCCCATCTTTTGAAGAAGTATATTTAAATTTGCGTAATTTGGGTGGATACCCACAAATTGATATAGATCCGCTCGCAACCCAACAAGAAAAAGAAACTGCGTTCATGAGCGAACCAAATATTCTTAGAGACTCGGTTGCAACAATTTTTAATAAATATGCCCTGCCCAGCAAATCACGTGGAGTAACAAGCTTTTACACACCAAATGCCTGTATAAGTTTAAATATCATAGGCAAAGAATCGGTTAGTGGTGGTGAGATTGAATTATTTATAAGCCATATAGCCGAAAAAAACGTATATGCAATTATTCGCCAGTTTAACGCTGATGGTAAGAAAAAACATTTGCCCATATATATTTTTCGGGGAAGTGGTGATAAAACTGAAATTTTTAGCCAAAAAGGTCAAAAACTTGAAACTGAAAATGAGCGGTATCTTCCCCGTTTAATCATTGATGGAATAAAGTGTTGGCATGAATATCATGTTCGTTACATTGCAAATTCTGCCAAGCTAGACAAATTTTTTGCCTGGGATAAGGGTGCTATTAAAGATCCAGATTATTACGAATTCTACATCAAATCTGCACATACAAATAATCCATACAAGGCAGTAAACACCGAAGTTATGCAGTACGGCGATGCGCTCGAAGAAGCAATGCAAGTGTATTATGATAATTGCCCCGAGGATAAACCGACTTACACAGGCAGTAATCCGTTAGAATTAGCCATAGTAGGTGCAATGTTTGGCAATGAATGTAAAGTATTACCCACCAAACCCCTTAAACCTTTATTTAGAGAGTTAACTACTTATGATAGTGATAGCCACTATTTGACACAGTTTAGACGTAATATGATTTGGCGTGACAGTATAAATTAGCTATAAGCTAATAACCTTTCGATATTTAAGCCCATACTTTTACTTTATTAGGATTATCCGTGGTTTATTGCGCCTGGCTATCTAGAACGGTTAATTGCAACAATTAAGGGTTTACGTAAAATGTGGTTCATCCGGCCGATGATTTTATTTAGTACATTTTCGGCTTTTTTGTAGTCGGTAATATAAATAGACGACCCGTCTGAAAAAGTTGCCTGGCTATTACTTCTGCCATTATGCATGTGTGACCTATGTATGCTTATAAGTTCTCCTTCCGCAGAGATAGCAAGCATGGTTGAGCCGTCTTTTTCGTGGTTGTGATAGTGGTCGTGCTCGTATAAAGCCCAACCCAAACGTTCATTGGGGCGATTCAATGCATTGTTGACGGCAATTTTTATAGGGTTTGTTTCTTTATGCAGTACTTGGGGTTCTTGAGCAAGCGGTGTTTGCTCTGCGTCATTGTAAAGTTCATAAAAATTTTCGGTTATAAATGCCAAGCTAGAACTAAACCAAGCCCGGCTAGCATAAAATTCATCATCTCGTTGTGGAATTTCTATAAATTCTTTTGCATCTGTACGCGGTATAAACTCTGCCATTTGTATATTTACCTCATTCAAGATATATATAATAAAATTTTGTGCGCCTTATGTCAATCTGAATATATTTTATGGGACATATTTACCCAAAATTTATTTGACCAACTCTACTAGGCTGCTAATAGCTAAAGATCCGGCTTTTTTAAATTGTTGCCTGGTTAAAAGCCCGGTTTCTACACCAACAAAATTAAAACCTGCACCAATAGCAGCCTCTCTGTCGAGCAAGCCATCGCCAACGTATAAAACCTCGCTTGTATTTATACTGTGGTTGCCGAGCCATCTAATTGCCGGCTCAAAAACTCTTGGGTCTGGCTTATGATAAGCTGTGCTTTCTTGGGTCTGGGTATAATCCAGCAATGCTCTAGGAATACCAAGAACATCCAAATCGTGGTCGAAGCTAAATTTAGCCGTAGAAGTCACGACACCTAATTTAAGCCCCATCTCTTGTAATGTTTGCAGGGTTTCTATAGTACCCTCTAATAATTGCTTGGGGTATTCTTTGTGACATTCCAGAACGTGTTGTTCGGCTAAGTCCACATCATCCGTTTCGTAAAAAATTTTATATAACTCATTTAGCGGCATACCCCAGTGTTTGCGAATTTTTTCATCAGTTAATTCGATGTTGTACCATTTTTTGGCAACATATTTATGCTGGGCCGATTTGGCTATATATGTACCAACTAAAGTGTCATCGTGGTCAAAAAAGATGGCTTTAGTATTTACAGGGATAATTTCGCTCATCCAAACAATTTTGCTTTAAGGCGTTGCCATATGCAAGCATGAGCATAATAATATTTTTTGGTTTTCGCTTCTAATTAAGGCTGGTTACTTTTTCGTCATCAAAATCTCTAATGTGTGAAGATTAGAATCAAAACAGCTAACATCAAAAACATAACCGTGCATAAGGCTTCGAATTGCAAACCCCATGTTATTAGCGGTCCGAATTTATGTATCCGGCCAGTATAAGTCACAATACCACCCCTGACTTTCTGATAACCATAAACGTCCATATAGACCAGAGTAAGCTTATACTCCATTCTTTCAGCAACCCCCTTTGACTTTATACCAAGATCCCTAATTTCAACTGTTTCAATTGGGTGATGCTGTTTTGTCCAACAAGCACCTTTTGATTTATAATGTGCATCAATCCTGGTATACGGATTTTTACTAGCCGTTAAACCAACATAATATTTATCATCTTGTAGCTTTAATGCATATAGCCAATAGTGATTGATCGGATCATCTTTTCGGCTTTGCAATTTGGTTTCTATGCTCGCACGAACGGTTAATGGATTAACAATAGTTAAGTCAAAGCTGCTCATATTTCAAATCTTAACACAAAAGTCTATACCGTTAACTACTATAGAAATGCTAGATGTTATACTTTTTGTACAATGCTAGAGCACCATATTCAAAAATCAATTGTCTACAAGTTGGCTTTTAACGAGGCTCTGCGTTTTAGCGAGCTAAAACCGGCTGATCTGGATAACAAACTGTTTAATTACCATCTTAAATTAGTCATAAATGCCGGGTTGGTTAAAAAAGACGAAAACGGCTTATACAGCCTAACCGCCGAAGGCCGCCGAGTTGGCGTAGGCGTGCTGGATAAACAGTTTACAGCACTAGATAGGGCCCATTCGGTTTTATTTTTAATCATCCGGCAAAAAAGCGATAAAGCTTGGCTGCTTTTTAAGCGCAAAACTCATCCATTGCTTGGCGATGTAGGTTTTATGCACGTAAACCCCATTGCCACCGAGGATGTTTTTAAAACCGCTCAAGATAGGTTACTGGCAAAAACCAACCTGACCGCCAGTTTCAAATATTTGGGCAGTGGCTACTTTAAGATTTTTGAAAACGACGATCTAGAAAGCTACACCCACTTTACCACTCTAGTTGCAGAAGATGCACAAGGCGAGCTTAAGCAAAACAACGACAAGGGCGAATATTTTTGGCAAGCGGATATAAAAACTATTAAAGATGAGCTTTTACCGACAGCTTTAACGCTGGTTGAGCAATACGAAAAAGGCCAGCCATTTTTTATCGAGCGGACATTTAACCTTTAAAATTCTATAGCTTGTTCTAATGCTTCGTAAGATACATCCGGCGCATGGCGGCGCCAATATACAGAGAGTGGGCTGTCTTTATCACTTAGCTGCGCCAAAGTCGGGTTGGAGCCGACTTGCAGGTGCAGAGTGCGCGAATCTTCTAATAGTTCCAAGGCACTCTGCCTGGCAACCAATTGTTTAAGGGCCGGATCCTCAAAATAAGCGATTACCTCGGCATGGGGCGCATTGGCCAGTACCAGTGCTGCACTACCAAGCGTGGCGCCGATGATTTTTTTGTGCTTTACATATAGCTTGCGTTTTTCGTGGCCGTCTTTAACCAGATTGGCCGCAGATCTTTCGGCGGTAGATATTTGGCCGGCTGCCAAGCCAATTAAGTTTGGTGTGGTTATTTCTTGCCCTAAATCTTCGTAGGCCTGCAACGACAAGGTGCGGCGCATTACGTTTTTGGCGCCAGCGGCATAGTTGTACCAGGCGGTATTTATGGCCGAGGCACCTAATGTTCTGGTGACGAACATGGTATCTTCCTCTGCCTGCATAATTTCTAGGATGTTTTTAGCAATTTTGATGCCCGTAGCTTGCATCTCGGCCATTAGCACACCCGATACCAGACGTTTACGACGCTCGATTTCACCGGCTTCGCGAGCTTTAGGCGACACGTAATGGTTGCCCTCGCCCGCTAAATGTTTTACCGGTAAGTCGAATTGTTTAAATGCTTTCATAACTGCAATATTAGGCTTTGCATAAGCCAAAAGCAGTGAAGACATTTTCACCAAGAATCAGAGTGACGAATATTTAATTACTTAAATGTTACAAAATATGAGATTGTAAAACTGATAACATTTAAGAGGAAACTTAAAGCTAGCATACCCACCAGTTTGTGTTGTCTTTTTAAGAATAAATAGTAAATGAGGGCTTCGAAGATTACTATCAAAATCTCGGCAGTTAACAAGTTAAAAATTGTAGTAAAGCCAAAACGCTCAACAACATAAGTGTAAAGCGGCACAGAGATAACATTTGCCAATAAGCCGGCAGCTAATAATTTTTTTGGCATTTTTTTAAATAATACGAGCAAAGCGATTATTGCTAATTCTGCCGCTACTGTCACCAACGTGTTTTTTAAGATCACGCTTATCGGCACGGTTTTTTGAGTGCTAGCCACAATATGGCTAATATCAACAGATATACCATTGCCAGAGATATATACAATATAGGTCGAGTTAAAACCTTTTGTTTTAAAAGTGTTACTAAAATATTTTTTACCATTCATTTTTAATAACAACTGATGATAATCACTATAACCGTAGGCCAAAGATGTACATATATTGGCATTTTCGCAATCAAAATGTTGCGGACCGATAATTGTTAGTGGATGGCTCTTGTTACACTGCGAATCGTCGCATTCGTATTGCTGTAAAGACACTTTTGACTGGTTTATTGTACCAATATATTGGAGGTTAAAACTCATTTCAGGCTTTGGCCCTATATCTGCATGGGCAAAGCTAGAAAAAACAAGGATAATGCCAGTTACCACTATTAAATTTAGAAATGTTTTTTTGAGCATTTAATTTAATTTTACTCTTGATTTTCTGGTTTCAGTATATGCCTGGCTAAGAGATGCTCAAACGGCTCGGTGGCCTCTGCCAAAGTTTCGTCATTAAGCTCAAAATTCGATATTTTCTGGTTTGCTTCTTCGGCTATTTGCCCAAAAGCATTTTTGATATCTTCATCTGTAACCCGCTTTTTGTATGGCAAATCGGCTAGAGCATTAAACCTCAAACCGGCATATACGCCGCTTATATTATTATGATCCATATAAGCCTCTTTAATTTGGCTATTGAGCCAATCTATCTTGGCCCTTGTCTGATCTAAAAGCTCTTGCTGGTTGTGGGGTGTTTCTTCTGGTAAATGAAACTTTTCATCCATCCTAGTAATTTCCTCTAATCGTCGGTTTGGGGTTTGTCGACAAGTAGCGGTTCGATGGCCGGGCTGGTGCCGGCAATTTTTAGCACGTCTTTATCGACTTTTTTAAGTTCTTTGTGGGCACTATTAAAGTGGCCGACAGTGGTACCCAAACTGCCGCCCAATTTTTGCATAAATGAATCATACCGGCTGAGATGTTCGCCCAGCATGCCAACCCTGATTTGGATCTCTTTGGCCTGCTCTTCTATCTGTAAGCTGCGCAAGCCCTGCAAAACCGTTTGCAGGTAAGCCATAAAGCTCGTCGGGCTGACGATTATGACTTTTTTATCCCTAAAGGCGTATTCTATTAAATCGCGCGAGCTGGTGCTGGTGGCACCGACTTTGTTAATCAATAGATCATAATAAATCGCTTCGCTGGGGATGAACATAAAGGCAAAATCCATGGTGCCCTCGGCCGGGCGGATATATTTGGCAGTTTCGTCGATGCGATTTTTAAGATCGGCCTTAAAAGCTTTGATTAGCGTATCACGCGGCGCTTTGGATTTTTCTTCTATGATGCGGTTGTAGTTTTCGAGGCTGAATTTGGAATCGACTGGCAAGAGCTTGTTTTTGTCTAGTACGATTACGGCATCGACTATTTCACCATCTTTAAAACGGTGTTGCAGATGAAACCTTTCCGGCGGTAAGACGTTTTCTAGCACGCTTTGCAAATAATATTCACCCAAGACACCACGCTGCTTGGGGTTTTGCAGCACGTTTTGCAAAGTTTTAAGCTCATCGGCCACATCCACCACCCGGCGGTTGGTTTCGTCCAGTTTGGCCAGGCGCTGGGTGACATCGGTGATTAGTTTGGCACTTTCGCTAAACTGCTTGGCGATAGAATCGCGCATCATAGCCTGGCTTTTATCCAGCCGCTGATTAACAGATAGGTTTAGGCTGTCTTTGAGCTTTTCTATATTATCGCTTAGGTTGGTCATGTCCTGCTTGATGAGTCCGGCGGCAGTATCGTTTTTTAGGTTGCCGATTTTTTGCGACAAATAGTAAACGGTAAAGCCCAAACCGATGACCACCACACCCAGTACTACCAATAAAATCACATTTGTCATTACTTATATTCTAAAGCATAACCTAAAAATAACCTTTAAAAACATTAAGCCGGTGTGTTTCAACCGGCTTAATTGGAAGTTTTAACGCTTCCTCCATTAGCTTATCGTGCAGCTAGTTGGATTACAAGGTAAATTTATATTGCTTTTCCAAATGCACTTCTTAATTGTTGGTAAGCTGCATTTACGGCTGCCTTAAACTGTTGGTCGGCTGTCTGGTCGGCGGTTTTTTCGATTGCCGCTAAATTCTGGGCTATCTGGGCAATGTTGGTATTGGCCGCACGTGAGGCTCTAAATTTAGCCCTGGCTGCTTGTAAGTCGGTGGTCAGTGTGGCAGCTACTTCTTTATACGCCGTACCGTTGGCGCAATTATCCTGGGCCTTAGCCACGGCATCCGCATAATCCGAACGCAAGTTTGTCACAGCCTGATCTATATCTGCTTGATTTTTGTCAATCGCCGAATCCACACCCGCCTGGTAGGTTGAACGGTTGGTATCATAGGCGCTGCGGCGGGACGAAACGGCATCGTTAATGTTGGTTTCGAACGTTTGGACTGCTGTTTTTTGCTGGTCGGTTGTTGCTTTGGCCTCTAACCGGGAAAAGTACTGGGACCTTATGCTATCCCAACTCTTTCTGGCAGCGGCAATTTTATTATCCCAAGCGGTACGATCTTTGGTTAATTTGGCAGTATTAGCCTGATGTTCGGTGGTAATTTTGGCTACCCGGGTAGTAACATCGCTATTTAGACGATCCAAGACATTATCCAACCTGGAACAGGTATTTTCATTGGTTGTTGATTGATTGGTGTTGGTTGCTACTGCATAAGTTGTGCCAAAAGACAAAACCAGAATGGCACCGGTAGCCAATATACTCAAAAATTTAGAAACTGGCCGCATTTGCGCTGTCTCCTACCTGAGTCACCGTGCTTTGGCTGACCGCAGCCTGGGCTGATTCCGAATTACTGGTTGTGCCATCAATTGAACCTTCGCTAGTAGCTTCGCTATCAATACTGTTGACGATGCTTTGGCCGGGCTGATTAGTCACGGTAGCAACGGCCGCTTCGTTGGTGGTGGCAGTTTTATTTCTCTGTTCAAAAACCCAATAACCAACAGCCACCACAGCAGCAACTGCGACAATAATAAGCACTAGCTCTACAACGCCAAAACCTTTTTGTGGTTGAGACTTGTTTTGCCCCATATTCATTCTTCTCCTTAATTTGTTACGCATTAATGCTTACGCTCAAATAGCTATTATAAAGACTCTATTGGCTAAAACAAAACATCTGGATATCACACCTATATTTTTTCCTATCTGGCGGTTATAATGATGATAATTATCAGATACATTCAAAGATGAATTTAAAACAACGCCGGGCACTGACAATTACACTCATCATCGCTTTGTTGTTTGCGGCCGTTTTTTTGCGCCATTATTTTTCATTAATTGCCTTAGCCGCGATTGTGGCGTTTTTATACAACCCGATATACAGATGGCTATTTAAAAAGACTAAGGGCAAAAAGAATTTATCGGTGACAATCACTTTATTTGTTGCCATTATTACGATTTCTATCCCCGTTGCCATAGTTCTGGTAGTTACTGTCGACCAAGCCTTTCAGGTAGCGGATATCATCAAACGCTCGGCCGCCAGTGGCACATCCATCGGTGACATTATTAATAATGTAATTACCGCCATCAACCACATTATCGATAAGTTGCCCGGCCACAGTGTACATCATATAAGTTCGGGTCAGGTTTTTGACTGGCTGAAAAATAACACCAGCGTGCTGATTAGATCCTCGTTCAATTACGTAGCTCATTTTGCCGGCAGTTTCGCTTCTTACCTGACAAAAGCAGTTATCTTTATATTCATTTTTATTTCATTCTTAAAAAATCAAGACAAGTGGCTGGGCACCATCCGTAAATTAAACCCCTTGGGCGATAGAGTGTCTGATCTTTACCTGTCACGAATGGCGGCCATGACCAGCGCCATGGTTAAGGGACAATTTACCATAGCTTTGATGCAGGGTCTGGTCGACGCCAGCTTGTTATATATCGCCGGTATCCATTACTTTATATTTTGGTTCGTTTTGGTCACGTTTTTGTCTATCATCCCGCTTGGTGGCGGTATATTGGTAATACCGACAGGTATAATAATGCTGATTACCGGTAATATCTGGCAAGGCATCCTATTAATTTTCGGCCATATCGTGATTGTTACCAACATCGATAACGTCTTGCGACCACGGTTTGTACCAAGAACCGCCAGGCTGGATTCGTCATTGACGATTTTATCGGTATTTGCCGGTATTGCCATGTTCGGCTTTTTGGGGATTGTCATCGGGCCGGTACTAATGATTCTAATCGTAACGACTATCCAGGTCTATTTGCAAGCGGTTGAGCATGATAAAAATGCCCAAGAAGTCGGTTTAGAAGAGTAATTTTTATTTGGTCTTGAGATTGCGCATCCGGTAAATGCGCCATGTCAATAGTGCGCTGATAGCCGTAAATGCCACAAAGGACATAAACGGAATGGTGATAAAGCCCAGCCAATCAATCTGCGGCTTGGAGCAGGATACATCCGAACTAGCGGTACAATTAAAAACCGACTCATGCAAAACCCCCCACTGCAGCAAAGATTGGTACAAAGAAACCGGCACGCCGATTAGGCTCAAGGGCAAGCCGTAGTAAACGGCATTTTTATCTTTACGCAGAATTCCGACAGCAAATATTACCACCAACGGATA
>Ga0182021_10006990_pt1 | contig 13372 bp, 8 predicted proteins | sample 612E3MmetaG_FD_120493 | JGI IMG/M metagenome (GOLD analysis project Ga0182021, IMG submission 120493) | Permafrost microbial communities from Stordalen Mire, Sweden - 612E3M metaG (Illumina Assembly) | ecosystem: Environmental > Terrestrial > Soil > Wetlands > Permafrost | place: Sweden...
ACCGCCGAACTGGTGATCGAGATTTGTGTGAGCAGCCACGACTACGACCGCTCCAAACTCCGCGCCTACGCCGTCGCCGGCGTGAAGGAATGTTGGCTGGTGCTGGGACCGGAGAAACAGATCGAAGTCCACCGCCAGCCGCAGGGCGAGCAGTTTGCCGAGCGCGCGGTCCACGGGCCCGGCGGCTCGCTGAACAGTACGGCGGTTCCCAGCTTTACGGTGGAGTTGGACAGCCTCTTTACGGCATGACAAGAGTGTCAAAAGGGTGCCCCCTTGCGGCCCGCCGGGAACCAGATTCAGGTGTATGCGGTGAAAAATCGAAAAGAAGCCTGTGAGTAACGTCATCCAACTCGGCCTTGCCTGAGCCATGAACTGCGTCTTCCCCGACCTCCGCCTGGCCCGTCGCACCGCTCTTGGCCGGCGGCACCGCCAAAGTCTTGGAGGCATTGACGGCGCACCAACCGCTAAACAGGCAACCTCCTGAAACCGGTGTCAATCATGATCCCCGGAGTGTCCGAATTTGACCCCGCCAGTCAACGCTTCTGCAACTTATAATAATCCGGCACCGTGATCTTCCCGGCGATGATCTCCGCCTTCAATTCATCCGCGCGCTTCCGCACCGGCTCCGTCAGTATCTTCGCGTTGTACTGATCAACCGAGTAATCTACCCCCTTGTTACTCAGCCCAAACCGTTTGATCCCGCCGGCAAACTTGCCCGCCTTGGCTTCTTCAATCGTCGCGAAGACCGCCTCATCCACCCGCTTCAACATGCTCGTCAGGATCAGCCCCGGCTTGGTCCAATCCTGGTTGGCATCCACGCCAATCGCGAATTTCTTATTCTCCTCCGCCGCGTCGAAGACCCCCAATCCCGACGCCCCCGCCGCGGCAAAAACGACATCCGCCCCCGCTTCATACTGCGATACCGCCAGTTCCTTGCCCTTCGGCGGGTTATTCCACGCCTCGCTGGTAACGCCGACGTAATTCTCCAGCACCTTGATCTGCGGATTGATCTTCTTCGCCCCGGCTTCATACCCCAGCTCGAAACGGCGGATGAGCGGAATATCCATCCCGCCTATGAACCCGATCTTGCCCGTCTTGCTGGTAAGCGCTGCGATGGCGCCAACCACATAGGCCCCCTCGTGCTCCTCAAACATCAGCGAGCGGACATTGGGGGCCTTCACCTCCGAATCCACGATGGCAAAATGCCGCGTGGGGAACTGCGCGGCGACCTTCGTGACGGCTTCCTTTTGGGCAAAGCCGATGCCGATGATCAGGTCAAACTCCCGTTGCGCGAATGCCCGCAACATCGGCTCGAACGCATTGTCGTCCGCCGCTTCGACGTATTTCAGGAAGATCCCCAGCGTATTCCGCGCCTGCATTGCTCCCTCATAAGCCGACGAGTTGAACGATTTGTCATCCTTGCCACCTCGATCCAAGACCAACCCGACTTTGAATTCAGCCCATGCGGGCTGAAACGAGACGGCAAAGCTAAACAGAAGGACCGTCCGAACAAACCCCGGCCACCGCCGTTCAAAGCAACTTCGCCGCATCCAAGTTATCCAGGCACAATGCATCATCGGGTCAACCTTCCGTCCCTCGCCTCAAGTCCCCGCCAGCAATTGCCGCAGCACGTAGGGCACAATCCCACCGTTGCGGTAGTAGTCAATCTCGATAGGGGTATCAATGCGGCAGGTCACCGGCACCGTGTCCACTCTCCCGTTGACGCGCCTGATGTTCAGGGTTAAGTCCTGCTGCGGCTTCAAGCCCGCCCCCACGCCGAGCACGTCGTAGGTCTCCGTGCCGTCCAGTCGCAGCGTTTGGGCATTGACGCCCTCTTTGAATTGCAGCGGCAGCACTCCCATGCCCACCAGGTTGGACCGGTGAATGCGCTCGAAACTTTGCGCCACGACGCCTTTCACGCCGAGTAGAGCGGTGCCTTTGGCCGCCCAGTCGCGCGAACTGCCCGTGCCGTATTCCTGCCCGGCCAGCAGGATCAGGGGCGTGCGCTGTTCCGCGTAGCGCACGGCGGCGTCGTAAATGCTCATGATCTCGCCGGTCGGCTGATGCTTCGTCACCCCTCCTTCGGTCCCCGGCGCCATCAGGTTCTTGAGGCGCACGTTGGCAAAGGTGCCACGCGTCATGACACGGTCGTTGCCGCGCCGCGAGCCGTAGCTGTTGAAGTCTTCAAAAGCCACACCCCGCTCCAGGAGATACTTGCCTGCCGGTGAAGCCTTCTTGATGCTGCCGGCGGGGGAAATGTGGTCGGTCGTGACGCTGTCGCCGAAGATGCCGAGCGCGCGGGCGCAGCGGATTTCACCGATCTCGCCGGGCTGCAAGCTGAAGTGGGCGAAGAACGGCGGTTCCTGGATATAGGTGCTGGCGGCGTCCCATTGATAAACGTCGCCGGTGGCGGCGGGGGTCGCGTTCCACTTCGGATTCTGGCTGGCGAAATCCCGGTAGAGTCGGCGGAATACCTCCGGCTTGAGCGCCGACTGCATCAGGTCGCGCACCTCCTGCAACGTCGGCCAAACGTCCTTCAGATAGACATCCTGACCGCCGCTGCCCTTCCCGAGCGGCTCCTGCGTTAAGTCAATATCCACCCTCCCCGCCAGCGCAAACGCCACGACTAGCGGCGGCGACATCAGGAAGTTGGCTTTGACGCTCTGATGCACCCGGGCCTCGAAGTTGCGATTGCCGGACAGCACCGAAGCTGTAATCCAGTCGTGCTGGGCAATGGCTTCGTCCACCGGCCCGGGCAGCGGGCCGGAATTGCCAATGCAGGTCGTGCATCCGTAGCCGACCAGATTGAAGCCCAACTGGTCCAGATACTTCTGCAACCCGGTCTGCTGCAAGTAGTCGCTCACCACGCGCGAGCCCGGCGCCAGCGAGGTCTTCACCAGCGGACTGACTTGCAGACCGCGCTCGACGGCTTTCTTCGCCAGCAACCCTGCGGCCAGCATCACGGAGGGATTGCTCGTATTCGTGCAGCTCGTAATCGCCGCAATCACCACGCTGCCATGCCCGACCCGATTATGGCCCTGCGCGCCCAGCTCCTGGCGCGGCTTGCCAAACCCGTTCTCGGCAACTGGCCGTGTGAGCGCGGCGACAAACTCCCGTTTCAGACTCGGCAACTCGAGGCGGTCCTGTGGTCGTTTCGGCCCCGCCACACTCGGCACCACGGTCCCCAAATCCAGTTCGAGTTCCACCGAGTATTCAATCTGCCCCTTCTTCGAGATGCCGAACAACCCCTGCGCGCGATAGTAGCTTTCGTAGGCGCGACATTGCTCCTCGCTCCGGCCGGTGGCCCGGAGGTAGTTGACACACTCTTCGTCAATGGGGAAGAACCCCATGGTCGCGCCATATTCGGGCGCCATGTTGGCGATGGTCGCCCGGTCCACGACCGGCAGCGCGGCGGCGCCTGGCCCAAAGTACTCCACAAACTTCCCCACAACCTTTGCTTTGCGCAGCATTTGCGTGAGGGTCAGTGCCACGTCGGTGGCCGTCACACCTTCCCGCAACGCGCCCGTGAGGTGCACGCCTACGACATCCGGCGTGAGGAAATACACCGGCTGGCCCAACATGCCCGCTTCCGCCTCGATGCCTCCCACGCCCCAGCCCACGATCCCCAGCCCGTTAATCATCGTCGTATGCGAATCCGTCCCCACCAGCGTGTCGGGGTAAAAGAGAGTTGATGGTTGATGGTTGATAGTTGATGAAGTGGAAAGAACGCCCTTGGCGAGGTATTCCAGGTTGACCTGGTGAACGATGCCGATGCCTGGCGGCACGACTTTGAACGTGTCGAACGCCTGCATACCCCACTTCAGGAACTGGTAGCGCTCGCGGTTCCGACTAAACTCCAGCTCCAGGTTCTTCGCCAGCGCATCCGGCGTCCCATGAACATCCACCTGCACCGAGTGGTCCACCACCAGGTCCACCGGCACCAGCGGTTCGATGAGCTTGGGGTTCCCTCCCAGCCGCGCGACCGCCGACCGCATCGCCGCCAGGTCCACCAGCAAGGGCACGCCCGTGAAGTCCTGCAAAACGATGCGCGCGACCACAAACGGGATTTCCTCCGTGCGCGGCGCGTTGGGCTTCCAGTTCGCCAGCGCCCGCACGTTCTGCTCGGAGACCCGTTTGCCGTCGCAATTGCGCAGCACCGATTCCAGCACCAACCGGAGGGATACCGGCAGCCGCGACACCGGTCCGACGCCGGCCTCCTCCAGGCGCGGCAGAGCATGAAGCCAGCCTTGCTGGCCGTCGCCTAAACTAAATTGCTGCAGCGTATCGAATGAATTATTCGCTTCGTTCATACATCGTTGCCAGGCTGGAATATCACTGGCTGGCGGGCGCAATACAGCGGCAGCTCGCGCTCGGGGGCTACCCGATTGCGCCCGCCCGCAGCTCAGAAAATGTAGCTGATCGAAAACATGTGCAAGTTCAGCCCCGGGTTCGTGTTGCTGAGGTCGGCGTTGGACATGTGCTGATAGCGGTAGCCGCAGCGGATATGCGCCCCCAACTCAAGACTCACCCCGCCGTAGCTGGTAAACTGATACGTGCTGCCGAAATCCTTGGTCGCAAATCGCTCGTTAGTCAGAAACGTCACATTCGACCCCCCCTCGAGCTTAAGCGGAAACCCTTTTTTTCCCAGCCGCAGCCCCGGCCCGAGTGTGAACACGCCGGCGTTCGCGCCCTGATCGCCCAGCCAGCCGGCCGAAGAATCCAGCCGCGTTTGCAGCGACCAGTCGCGCCCCAGGGCCCAGCACCACGGCAAATTCCAGTCCGCGAAAGCTTCCACCTGGGTAAAATCCTGGCTGCTCGCATTGGCGCCAAAACCACCCCGCGCCCCAATCGCGGCGAGCTTGAACTCGTCGGCTTGGCAGGTCGTTATCATCCCCATTATCCCGGCCGCCAGTCCCGCCACCACAGCTATCGAGCAAAAAGCGCTCTTCGGAAAAGTCATGGGAGCGAAACATCTCACACCTCGCCCGCTCTGGCAAGTGCGCATCGAAGCTACCGCCGCAGAAACTTGGCCACCGCCTCGGTTCGCGTCCGCACCTGGAGCTTCTCGTAAATCCGGCGGATGTAGGTGTGGACCGTCTCGTAGCTGATGCCCAACTTGTCGGCGATTTCCTTGTAGAGGAACCCGTGGCTCAGACAGTCGAGCACCTCCTGCTCGCGCTGCGAAAGGTTCTCAGTCGGCTGCGGCGACGGCCCCACCTTTTGAAACGACTGCGTCACCTTCCGGGCGATATGGGTCGTCATCGGCGAGCCGCCGCGGCGCACTTCCCGGATGGCTTCGAGCAGCTCGGCGCTCTTGGTGCGCTTGAGCAGGTAACCCGAGGCGCCGGCTGCCAAAGCGTTGAAAATGTTGTCCGTGTCTTCATACACGGTGAGCATGACGACCTGGATTTGCGGCGCCGCTTGCTTCAACTGCCGGACGCATTCGACGCCGTTCATGCCCGGCAGATTGATATCCATCAGCACCACCTCGGGATTCTCTTTGGGCAACCCCGCCAGCGCCGCCTCGGCGTTGGGGTATTGGTTAAGGCATTTAAAGCCTTCCGCCCGCCCAATCACGCGCGCCAGCGTCCCGCGCAACTGGTCGTTATCTTCCACGATGGAAACTGTAATTGGCATGGTCTGGCCTGAGCCTGACGGCAATTATCCATCGCCAGGCAGGTTGACTCATACTCAGCGTTGCCCTCGGCGTCAAATTAATATCCACTGCGCGCGGGCAAGCGCCAATCTTCAGGACGGGTATTGGACCCGCCAAGGAGCCTGATCCTGGAGGTTTATCAATAAAGTTTGTGGAAGCGACAGGATGCGAGGAGTCATACAAGGACTGAAACTGCTTACGAGATGCTTATGCGAATCCGAATCTGCTGTTTGATGTTTTCAGCGTGCGCGCTGGTGATGCTGCCGGTCCTGGCGGGCGAGGTCCGGTCCGAGAGCCTAGTGGCCGGCTTCAACGACCCGCCCGATTCGGCGAGGCCGGGTGTCTATTGGTACATTAGCGGAATGTGAAATGCCCTGATCCGGCACCGATGTCCCCAACCACTTCGCCCTCTTGAGGACTGGTTTGAGCTTGATTGAACCGGCGCGCAGGTCTTGAATCTCGACATCCAGCGGCGTTCATGGCAATCCAACGGACACCGTCAGGTTACAGACAACGTCATGAAAATCAGCAATCTTTTTGCGGGCTTGGTCGCTCTTTGCACCGGATCGCTTATGGCGCAGACGCCAGCGGCAGAAGAGATGTTTCCCTTCGTCATCCCCGGACTGGCCGTGCCTCCAGCCGGCTCGATCGTGGACGTCTCATGGCTCAATGACCAACCCGCTGGCGGACACGGTTTCGTGCGGGTGCGGGACGGCCATTTCGTGGATGGACGCGGTAAACGGCTCCGGTTCCTGGCCACCAACTTCACCTTTGGCAGTTGTTTCCCCGACCACGCGACCGCCGACAAGCTGGCCGCGCGCCTTGCCAGTCTGGGCATCAATTGCATTCGCTTTCACCATACCGACAACCAAGTGGCGCCCCGCGGCATTTGGAAGGCCGGCACGGCGAAGAAGAACGAGTTCGATCCCGAGCAACTCGACCGCCTGGATTATTTCATCGCCGCCCTGAAACGCCACGGCATTTACGCCAACCTCAACCTCCACATCTCGCGCAACTACTGGGAAGGCGAGGATTTCCCCGACGGGCTGGCCAGCGACCGCGAACGGCAGGAGAAGCTTCCCAATTACGGGAAGGCCATTGATAAAATCAACGACCAGATGATCCGCATGCAGCGCAACTACGCCCGCGCGCTCCTGACGCATGTGAATGCCTATACTCGCGCCAGCTACGCCAAGGAGCCCTGCGTGGCCATTGTCGAGATCAACAACGAAAACTCCCTGCTGCAGCTCGAAGTGGCTTCGCTGCCGGACTACTATCGCGCCGACGTGCTGAAGAAGTGGAATTCCTGGCTGAAGGCCCGCTACGGTTCCAGCGAAAAGCTGACGGCGGCCTGGGGAGGACACGAGGTGTTGGGAACCAATGCTCTGCCAGCCCGGCTGACCACCCAAGGCGGCCAGTATCTTGCCCTGACCAACGGCAGCGCCGGCGAAACCCGCATTTCCCTGCTCGAAGTTCCCGGGGTGAGCTGGCACGCCCAGTTGCATTGGGCCGGACTGACCCTGCAAGAAGGCCAGCTCTACACGCTGGAGTTCAGCGCGCGCTCAGAACTCCCCCGCCGGCTGCCGCTCAGCACCCGCCTCGACAAAGCCGACTGGCACAATTGCGGCCTCAACGAAGACGCTGAGATCGAGCCCCATTGGAAGACCTTCAGCTACGTCTTCCGCGCCGCGCACGTGGAACCCGGCGCGGTACGCTTCGACATCGTCGTGGGTGGCGGCCCTGTGGGAGATTTCCAAATCAAGAATCTCACGCTCCGGCGCGGTGGTTCCCTCGGGCTGAAGCCGGGCGAATCGCTGGAAGCTGGCAACGTCGAAGCGCCGGCGCGCCCCCAAGGCTCGCCCAGGGGCCTGGCCTGGACGCGGTTCCTGGCCGAAACTGAGCGGGCTTACACCGGCGGCATGCGTGCTTTTCTCAAAAACGATCTGGGCGTCGAAGCTGCCATCATTGATACCCAGGCTAGCTACGGTGGCATCGCCGGGACCTACCGGGAATCCCTCAACGACTTCGTAGATATGCACGCCTACTGGCAACACCCGCATTTCCCAGGCCGGCCGTGGGACGGCGCGAATTGGAATATTCCCAACACGCCGATGGTGGCCGACAAGAGCGGCGGGAACCTGGCCCGGCTGGGCATTTATCGTGTGGCGGGCAAGGCGTTCACGGTAAGCGAATATGACCATCCCGCGCCCAGCCTTTACGCGGCGGAGATGTTCCCGATGATCGCCAGCTTCGCCGCCTTGCAGGATTGGGACGGACTTTTCCAGTTTGATTGGGGCGGCACGGATTTCGACGCGTGCCGGATCACGGGCTACTTCTCGCTGCAACAGCATCCTGCCAAGCTCGCCTTCCTTCCGGCTGCGGCGCTGATGTTCCGGCGTGGCGACGTGGAGGCCGCGCCCGCCACAGCCCGGCTGGCCATCCCGGTTAGTCAGGTGGAAGAACTCACCGCTGAAAACGTTTCCATGCTGGAGGCTTGGAAGAAAGCCGGCGTGGCCACGAGCGAACTCCTCACCCATCGGCTGGAACTGTGCTTCACGCCGGGCGGCAAGCTGGAGGCGGAGGTGACGAAGGCAACTGCCTCGCCGATGGTGGCGTGGGATGCGGACGCCGGGCTTTTCACCGTGGACGCGCCGGCCGCCAAAGCGGTGGTGGGACGCTGCGCTGGCAGAACCACTAAGCTGGAAGGAGCAGAGTTCGACGTGAAGGCCAACTCGCGCAGCTTTGCCGTCCTGACGGTCAATGCGGTGGACGGCAAGCCGCTGGCCCTTTCGGGCCGGCTGCTCCTGGTGGCGGCGGGGGCCGTCGAGAACACCGGCATGGGCTGGAATGCGGACCACACCAGCGTGGGCACCCAATGGGGCCGCGCGCCGACGGTCTGCGAGGGCATCGCCGCGAAGGTGGTCTTGACCACGGCTGCCAAAGCTGCGCGGATTCAGGCACTGGATGGGAACGGAGAGCGCGCCGGTGAAGTGCCGACTACGTTGGCCGCAGGCAAGCTCTGCTTTGAAATTGGCCCGCAGTTCAAGACGCTGTGGTACGAGATCGTCGTGGAATAGGGCGGTCGCTCTTCACCTGTCGTTGGCAAGAATCCCATGGCGTCGCTAACGGCAGCGGAAACGAGAGCTGTGATCAATTCAATGCCGCTGACCGAAGGTGGATCGGATTGAGGAATTCAGGAAATTTCGATGAAGCGCCTCGGCCAGAGCCGTGCGATACTTCTTTGCACGTCATGGCCTCCACGCGCCTGGATTTTAGCTCTCCAGTGAATCCAGCTCTCCCAAAAGCACCTATTAAAGCCCTGGCAGCGGCGCGGTCAACTGGACGCGCGTGCCGCCCTCGGCGCCAGGGCCGATGGAGAATTCGCCGCCGATGTCTTCCAGGCGCTTGCGCATGTTGCGCAGGCCGTTGCGGCCTTTATCGGCAGCGCCCTCAGGCAGCCCGCGGCCGTTGTCTTCGATTTCGAGCGTGAAGCGGTCCGGCTCCAGGCGCAGGCGCAGCCAGGCGGCGGTCGCGCCGGAGTGTTTGACGACGTTGTGGACAGCCTCCTTGGCGGCGAGAAACACGTTGTGGCGCAGCTCGGGCGAGATGGGGGTGTTGGGCAGTTGCGGCGGGACTTCCAGCCGGTAACGCAGCGAGGCCAGGGCGAGGTATTCCTGCGCGTATTTGCAGACGTAGTTGATCAGGCTGTCGAGCGTGTCGTTGGAGGGATTCACGGTCCAGACGATCTCGTCGAGGGCGCGCGTAGTTTCGAGGGTGGTCTGCGAGATTTGGCGCGCGTGGGCCGCAATCTCTTCCGGGTGGTCCTTGTCGCTCTCCACCAACTCGCCCAGCAGCGAGACCTGGGTGAGGTTGGCCCCGACCTGGTCGTGGATGTCGCGGGCGATGCGGGCGCGCTCCTTTTCGAGCGCCTCCCGCTGCCGCAGCGTGGCCAACTGGCGCTGGAGCTTTTGCGTGGAGACGTAATGGACCGAGCCGACAATCATCCCGAACAGGCACGCAGAGGCCAGGCTGATGAACCACCACGTCCGCCAGAACGGCGGCAGCACCTTGATCGCCAGCGTGCCGGGTTGGTCGCTCCAGACGCCGTCTTCGTTGCAGGCTTCCACCTGGAATTGGTAATCGCCAGGCGGCAGTTTGCTGTAGTGGACGGTGCGGACGTTCCAAGGCCGCTCGATCCAGGCTGTCTCGTGCCCGGCCAGCCGGTAACGAATGCGGCCCTTGTCCGGCGCGGACAGGTTCAGGCTGGTGTAGGCAATGTCCAACCCCTCCTTGCCGGCGGGAACGGTTACCGCCACCGGCGGGGGAGCGCGCAGCGTGTTGCTGCCCTGCAATTGGCCGTCAACGCGCACCGCTTCAATCCGCACCGGCGGCGGATTGGTGTTGAGATGCAGCAGAGCTGGGTCCACGAAGGCCAGACCCTTGGTCGTTGGAAACCACAGCTTGCCATCGCGTGCGCGACAGGCCGCAGGCTGCGAACCCTCCGTGCATTCGGTCGTCGGCAAGCCGTCCGCCTTCCCATAAACCCGCACTGGAAGGAAGTTGGTGGCACCGTCGGCGTAGTCCTTGTCGGCGTAGTCCTTCAACGCCTTGCGCTGCGCGCGCATCAGCCCGGCGCAGGAGCCCAGCCACAAATAGCCCTCCCCGTCCGCCAGCAGGTAGCCGATGCTGTTGTCCGCCAGCCCCTCGCGCGTCGTGTAGGCAGTCCATTTGGCGCCGTCAAACCGCGCCAGGCCGCGCGACGTGCCAGCCCACAAAACGTGCTCGGGATCAACGCACAGCGACGCGACGTTGTCGCTCGGCAACCCATTCGTCGCCCGGAACGAGGTCATGCCGTTCTCGCGCAAGCGCATGAGGCCGCCGCCATCCGTGCCAATCCAGAAGTTGCCCGCCGCATCGTCGGTAATCGCGCGCACGGCGCTGGCGGAGGCGCCGGCCAGGTTGGTGAAGACACTCCAGTTGGGGCTGTCCCAATCGGCCCAGCGCGCGAGACCGCCCTGGGCGCCGGCCCAAGTCATCCCGTGCCGGTCCTGATAGATAGCCGAAATGTGCGACACCAGCGGGCCGAGTGTTCCAGCCAACGGCACGGACTGAAACCGGCCATCCTGCAACTGAAACAACCCCCCGCCATAGGTGCCCGCCCAGACCTTCTGGTCCCGCGCCACGAACACCGACCGCACGGCCAGCTCCCCCTGGCGGGCTTTCACCGTGAACAACTGCAAGCCGTTCGTGCTCCAGTGCTGGACCTCCTCGCCGTTGTAACCGATCCATAAACCGCCGCGCGCATCTTCACAAACCGATTGCACCGTCAGGCCCCGCGACGCCTCCAGCACGCCGAACACCTGCCGCCTCACCCGGTTCAAACCCCCGCCGTTGGTTCCTACCCACAGACAGCCCTCACGGTCCATGACCAACGACAGGATTGTGTTGTGCGACAGTTCCTTCTCGCCCGAAAGCCGTGTGAACCCGCCTTTGGCGTCGAACCAATACACGCCATCCCCGTAAGTGCCGACGATCAGGTTGCCTTCCTGATCCTCGCACGCGGCGGTGATGATCATGCTGTTGGTCCAAGGATACGGTCCGAAGCTCCGTTCCAGGCGGTTGGTCTGCCATTTCTGGATCTGCCCGTCCGCCAAGCGCCAATAGCCGCCCTGTTTGCTGGCCAGCAGGAAATCCAGCCTGGCGAGCGGCGCCTCATACGCCACCGACAACGCCCCGACCGTCGCGCCCGGCAGGGGGCCAATCCCGGTCAGGCGCATGTCGGTGCCGACCCACAGCAGGTTGCCGTTTTCGGCGATGAGGGCGCGGCAGCGGCTGGGGAGACCCCCGCCAACGTTCCAGACCTCGAAGTGTTTATCCCGGTGACGCGCCAGTTGCCCGTCGGCCGAGTAGAGCCAGACTGCACCGGTGGCGTCCTCACACACCGCCTGCAGCCTCCCCTCGCGCCCGACATTAACAGGGGTGACCTCGCCCTCCCCCGTGACCAACACCACCCCCGTCTCGGTGCCAACCCACAGATTGCCCTGGCTGTCCTCGAAGAGCTTGACCACCACGCCGCCGCCCAATCCCGGCGTGTTGGACTCGTTGAATTTCTCGAATCGCACCCCATCGAACCGCGCCAGGCCCTTGGGCGTCCCCAGCCACAGATACCCGTCCCGCGTCTGGATCATCGCCAGCACCGCGCTGCTCGGCAGACCGCCTTGGTCCGAGTTCCACACCTCCACCGTATATTGGGCGCTGGAGGCGCCCCGCACGGTGGGGCAGCCGGCGTAGAGCAGCCACCCGGCAACGAGTAGAATCCAGCGGTTCTTAAACATATCGGCTTCGTTCCGGTCCAAAGCTTGCCCTGCCCCGCCTACCGGTGCAAGCGCCGGCGCCTGTAGCGCAGATTCTCAATCTGCTGTATCGCCGACTTGCAGTCGGCGGCGCGTCGAACTGCGTCAGAAGCCTCGAGGTGTTCTGCGCACCGCAGATTACAAATCTGCGAAACAGCAGATTGAAAATCTGCGCTACGCCGTTCCGCACCGGCTCGCGCCCAAGGCTCAAATCTGCGAATACGACGCCGGCACCAGGAACCGATTCGCGATCTTCGACACCGTGTCCGCGTATTGCGGATCGTTCTTGAGCTTGTCCCAGGTCGGGTGCTGCCTGAAAGCGTCCCAGTGTCTGTCATGTGCGGCCTGGTCTTCAGCCGAAAGCATGTAGGTCAGGTGCGGCAGGTTGCTGCCGATCAAGGCCTGCCCATAGAAAACCGGGCCCAGCCCCACGTCGCGCATGAGCTGAATCTCGCCCGAGTTGAACATCGCCACCTTCTTCAACGCCTTCAACTCGCTGTGACTCTCGTAAGTGCGCAACTCGAACATGCGCGGCTTCTTCTCGCGGCAATAGGCCGACAGTTCCAGCTTCGGCATCCCCGCAAACGCCAGCATCAGCCAACTGTCAATCCGCTCGAAGGCTGGGTTGGCCTTGGGCGACTGGAGGTAGGCTGTGCCCATTGCCTGATACTCCGCATCCGCATTCAGCCGCGCGCTGGAGGTGGCGAACGATTCGATGCTCGGATGTGGAATAAGCACCAGCACCGCCAAGGGGTCCTTCACCTCGCTTGCCGCAGGCGTGCCCGTCCGGTCCTGCTGGACGAACACACCCACCGGCTCAATGCCCAGCCGGTTCAAGCCCGGGATGAGCGCCTTGCCGAGGTAAGCATCCAGCAGCGCGTGATTCGCGTCGCTCTTCAGATGATAGACTCGCAGTTCGTAATACTCTCGCGTGTTGGCGCCGCTACGGCCGCCAGTTCGCCGGTCTTTGGTCTCAGCGCAGCTCAAGCCGGCGAGCGTGGAAGCTGCCACCGATATTTTCAGGAATTCGCGTCGTTTCATGTCTTTGTATTGGTTGTGGACGGCCCGCGCCGTCGCAGGTTATTGCCTGCCGGTATTAAAGTCACTTCTGGAGGCCAACACCACAAGAATGTTGGTTCATCCGAAGAGTTTGTTCCTCGTGGCCGCAAGTCCCAGCAGGACAGGAGGTTACGCCAGAATCTGGGCAACGGCCCGTATGTTGGGGGCTAACAACCCTTCGGTAAAGTCGGTCATCCTCCCTTGCCTCCACGGCAGTACGACGGTAGTGCAACGGTATTGCAACGGTATTGCTACGGTATCACTCCCATGGGCATCGCGATGCCCATGGGAGTGATACCGTAGC
>Ga0182021_10006991_pt1 | contig 13371 bp, 9 predicted proteins | sample 612E3MmetaG_FD_120493 | JGI IMG/M metagenome (GOLD analysis project Ga0182021, IMG submission 120493) | Permafrost microbial communities from Stordalen Mire, Sweden - 612E3M metaG (Illumina Assembly) | ecosystem: Environmental > Terrestrial > Soil > Wetlands > Permafrost | place: Sweden...
CAGAATTGCAGGGCATCAAAATATACCTACTCCACCAGAGGCATGGCAGATTTCAGATGTGTTGTTGTCGAACAGCGATTTGAAGGAATGGGTCTGAAGATCGACGGGGAAGAGGTCTGGACAAGATTCATTGGCGGTTTTAATGCATCTAACCTGCTGGCCGTTTATGGCGCCACTTTGCTTTTGGGTGCGGAGAAGCAAGAAGCATTAACTATCCTCAGCGGACTGCGTTCAGTAGCCGGCCGACTTGAAGTTTTGGATTCCGCTTCAGGTATAACCGGAATTGTGGACTATGCACATACACCTGATGCTCTTCTGAATGTGATCGATACCATAAATAGCATAAGAGATGGTGAAAGACAACTAATAACTGTTGTCGGAGCAGGTGGCGACAGGGATAAAACAAAACGACCCAAAATGGCTGAAATATGTGCAAGCGGAAGCAACAAAACAATCCTTACATCAGATAATCCGAGAACTGAAGATCCTGAAAAAATCCTCGATGATATGGAAGCCGGCATAGTTCCGGAAAACAGTATGAAAGTCCTTAGAATTCAAGACCGCCATGAGGCAATTAAGACAGCAGTTATGCTTGCCAACAGAGGCGACTTAGTCCTTGTCGCAGGTAAAGGACATGAAACTTATCAGGATATAAAGGGTGTGAAACACCATTTTGATGACAGGGAGGAATTGGCCAAAGCATTATTAACGAAAACATTGTAAGAGATGTTATACTATCTTTTCAATTATCTGGATTCACTTAATTTTCCCGGGGCAAGGTTGTTCTCCCAATTCATCTCGTTCAGATCAGCTGCTGCACTTATCACATCCCTTTTAATCTCTCTGCTGATTGGCAAACGCATTATTCAATATCTCCAGAAAAAACAGGTTGGTGAAGTTATAAGGGATCTGGGTCTTGAAGGACAATATAATAAACAGGGTACTCCTTCAATGGGAGGTATCATAATTCTTGCCTCAATAATTATCCCAACGCTTTTATTCGCCAGGTTGGGAAACATTTATATTATTCTGATGCTGATAACAACCATCTGGCTGGGATTCATCGGTTTTATGGATGACTATATCAAGATATTCAAAAAGAACAAGGAGGGACTTGCAGGAAGGTTTAAAATTGTTGGTCAGATTATTCTCGGAATAATTGTCGGACTGACACTGTATTTTAGTAATGATGTTAAAATTGCCGAGAAGGTCAACCTCGCGAATCTCTCATTGAGGGAGAGAACAGAATTACTGGATCCTTCGGTTAAGTATCCTGCAAAGGGTGAAATAACCAAAGAGAGAAAATCTACAAAAACAACCATCCCTTTTGTGAAAAATAATGAGTTCGATTATGCCTGGCTGGTTTCTTTTTTTAAGGGGAATGCCAGGCAGATTGCAACCTGGATCGTTTTTGTCCTTATTGTGATTTTTATAGTCACAGCAGTTTCGAATGGAGCAAATTTAACAGATGGACTTGATGGCCTGGCTACCGGAACTTCTGCAATAATCGGAACAGCACTGGGGATACTGGCTTATGTTTCCAGTAACTTTATTTATGCTAAGTATCTGAATATAATGTTTATACCAGGTTCTGAGGAGCTGGTCATCTTTGCAGCAGCTTTCATCGGAGCGACAATAGGTTTCCTGTGGTACAACTCATTTCCGGCACAGGTATTTATGGGAGATACCGGCAGTCTTGCACTTGGTGGTATAATAGCTGTATTCGCATTTATAATAAGGAAAGAGCTTCTTATTCCAATCCTGTGCGGGATATTCCTTGTCGAAAATTTGTCAGTTGTTATTCAGGTTGCCTGGTTTAAACGCACAAAAAGAAAATTTGGAGCGGGCAGGCGGATTTTCCTGATGTCTCCTCTTCATCATCATTATCAGAAAAAAGGATTACCAGAACCTAAAATAGTTACAAGGTTCTGGATTGTGGCGATACTTCTTGCCGTACTAAGTATAGTAACTCTTAAGATCAGGTAAAATGAAGGAAAAAATTGTGATACTCGGAGCAGGGGAAAGCGGTACAGGGTCTGCTATTCTGGCAAAAAAGCAGGGCTTTGGAGTATTTGTTTCCGACATGGGTCAGATCAAACCAAAATACAAAGAGATACTTGAAAAGGCAAAGATCAGGTTTGAAGAAGGCAATCACAATGAAGATGAAATTCTGATTGCATCTGAGGTAATTAAAAGTCCAGGAATACACGAAAATGCTCCTTTAGTAATGAAGCTGAGGGAGAAAAATATTCCTGTTATTTCTGAAATTGAATTTGCCGGGAGATACACAAATGCTGTAAAAATCTGTATAACAGGAAGTAACGGGAAAACAACAACCACGAATCTTATATGGCATATGCTTAATAAAGCTGGGAAAAAGGTTGCCCTTACCGGAAATGTGGGAAACAGTTTTGCCATGGCCGTGGCTGAGGGCGGTTATGACTATTACGTAATTGAACTCAGCAGTTTCCAGCTCGACGGCATGTTTAAATTCAAAGCTGATATTGCAATCTTGCTCAATATCACACCCGATCACCTTGACAGATACGATCATAAACTTCAGAATTATGTAGATTCAAAATTCAGGGTTACTCAGAACCAAACCAAATCCGATTGGCTGATTTACTGGGCGGACGATCCGATCATTATAACTGAACTATCGAAAAAGGAATTTGGTATGACGCTCCTCCCTTTTTCTGTTGATAACAAAGAAAATATGACTGCATATGTCGAAAACGATGAATTAATTATTGATTACCAACATAAAACCAACCTTATGACCATTCATGATCTGGCATTAAAAGGACGCCACAACATCTACAATTCGATGGCAGCAGCAATCGCAGGGAAAGTTCTCAACATCCGGAAGGATGTAATCAGAGAGAGTCTGGCTGATTTTCAGGGAGTTGAACATCGGCTGGAACCTGTAATAACAGTCTGTGGCATTAATTTCATTAACGATTCAAAAGCGACAAATGTGAATTCTGTCTGGTATGCTCTTGAATGTATGGAAACTGATATTGTCTGGATTGCCGGAGGGATTGATAAGGGTAATGATTACTCTGAGCTCTTTCAGCTGGTTAAAAAGAAGGTCAGGGCAGTAGTATGTCTTGGGAAGGATAATAAAAAACTAATTGATGCATTCAGGGATAAGGTCCACACGGTGGTTGAGACAGCCTCAATGGAAGAGGCTGTCAGGACATCCTATTATCTTGCCGCAAAGGGAGATACAGTATTGTTATCACCCGCTTGTGCAAGCTTCGACCTGTTCACTAATTATGAGGACAGGGGAAGACAGTTCAAAAACGCAGTGAGAAACCTGTAAGGCAGATCGAAATGAAAAAGAGCTGGCTGGCAAATACTTTCAAGGGAGACAGGGCAATATGGGCCCTGGTAGCTCTTTTTATGATCTATTCGTTGCTGGCAGTCTACAGCTCATCTGTCAGTGTCGCATTTACGAAACATGGAGGTAATACTACATATTTTCTTAAAACGCAGTTTTTGATGCTGGCTTTTGGACTTTCAATAATCATTGTTACGCATTGGCTGCCATACAGAATTTACTCTTCGCTCGCAGGGCTTTTATTACTTATTTCCATAGGTCTTCTGGTACTTACACTAGCCATAGGTGTCAGGGTAAATGAAGCAACCAGATGGATTGAGATCCCAGGAACCGGATTCAGACTTCAGACCTCCGATGTTGCTAAAGTAGCCCTGGTTATATATCTGGCAAGAGCGCTGGCTCAGTATCAGAACGAATTGAAAGATTTCATGCTTATTACAAAATATTTCATGTTACCGATTGCTGTTGTATGCGGGCTGATACTTTCAGAAAACCTTTCGACATCACTTATGATATTTGGTATGTGTATGATAATCTTGTTTATAGGACGTGTCCCATTGAAATTTCTTTTATTATATGTGGGTATTGCAGTTACCGGCATTGTCCTTTTTGCTTTGCTTCTTGCGGTCGTCTCCCCAGGCAATAACCGTGTTAAAGTATGGAAAAACAGGATTGAACATTATGTCACTGGTAAAGCTGAAGAAGGAGAAAATTTTCAGTCCGATCAGGCTAAAATTGCCATATCTACGGGAGGCCTTATTGGCAAAGCTCCGGGTAAGAGTACTCAGAGGAACATGCTTCCACAGTCAAACTCAGATTTCATTTTTGCTATAATAATCGAAGAATACGGGCTCCTATTCGGAGCAATACCAATAATTCTTGCATATATGATACTGCTGTTCAGGGGGATAGCGATTGCCAAAAAATGTGAGACAGCTTTTCCGGCCTTTCTTGTTCTGGGGCTGGTTGTTATGATAGTGGTGCAGGCTATGCTTAACATGCTTGTCGCAGTTGGTCTCTTCCCTGTTACCGGTCAGACATTGCCGTTGATAAGCTGGGGAAGGACATCAGTTCTGGTTATAAGTTTTTCGATAGGTGCGATTCTAAGTGTCAGCAGGGTAGTCAACGCAAGAATAAAAGCTGAAGAACTTCCTGAAGAAGAAAAAACAGACGAAGGAGAAAAAATATATGAACCTGCAACGGCATAGAAGAGTAATAATCAGCGGAGGCGGCACCGGGGGGCATATTTTCCCGGCTATCTCAATTGCCAATGCACTCAGGAAAATTGATCCTGAAATAGATATTCTATTTGTCGGGGCAGAAGGGAAAATCGAAATGGAAAAGATACCTGCAGCAGGTTATGATATTGTGGGATTGCCGGTTGCTGGCTTTAACAGGAAGAATCCTTTCAAGAATATTCCGGTTTTAATAAAACTTTTAAAAAGTCTGAATCTTGCACGAAGAATAGTAAGGGATTATAAACCCGATGTCGTAGTCGGCGTTGGCGGATATGCCAGTGGCCCTGTATTAAGGCAGGCGGGGAGGATTGGTATCCCTCTTTTGATACAGGAACAGAACAGTTTTGCCGGGATAACCAATAAACTTCTGGCAAAAAAAGCATCAGTAATTTGTGTCGCTTATGAAGGAATGGAAAAATATTTTCCTGCAGAAAAAATAATTAAAACAGGGAATCCTGTGCGTCAGAATTTTGATAATCTTAAGAGTCTGAGAAAGGAAGCACTGGCTTTTTTCAATTTGAAGGAAAATGTTCCTGTCGTTCTTGTTCTTGGAGGTTCAGGAGGAGCCGGAAGCATCAATGAAAGTCTTTCCGAGAACCTGCAGGCAGTCATCGATTCCGGTTGCCAATGGATATGGCAGACAGGAAAATACTATTTTGAGGATGTAAATGCACTTGTTTCAATTATCTCCCCAAGAAATATAAAAGTTCATGGATTCATTGACAGGATGGATTATGCTTTTGCCGCGGCTGATGTTATTATAACAAGAGCAGGAGCAGGTACAATTTCAGAACTGTGTCTGGTCGGGAAACCAGTAGTACTTATACCATCACCAAACGTGACCGAAGACCATCAGACGAAAAATGCGATGGCATTATCGGAACGCAGCGCAGCTATCCTGATACCTGATGATAAGGCTTTAAAGAATATGGTGAAAGAGGCTGTATCATTAATTTCAGATAAGGAGAAAAGAGATATACTTTCTGAAAATATTTTAAAAATGGCCGACAGGGAGGCCGATAAAAGAATCGCTGAAGAAGTTATGAAACTAATCAGGTAATGATAGACACCGGAAAAATAAAAGGAATTTATTTTATCGGTATCGGGGGTATCGGAATGAGCGCCCTTGCCAGGTATTTTTTGGCAGGAGGATTCCCGGTTTCAGGTTATGACAGGTCGGAGAGCAGCCTTACTTTCTCGCTCTCTTCGGAAGGATGCATTATTTCCTATGTCGATGATGCTGATATGTTGCCCGAATTCTTCCGCGACCGATTAAATGTAAAAAATACACTTATTATTTACACTCCGGCTATACCACCTGAAAATAAGATCATTACTTACTTCCGGAGTAATGGCTATCCTCTATTCAAGCGTTCGGAAATACTTGGGCAAATATCGGAACAAACCGACACCCTGGCAGTTTCCGGCACACATGGTAAAACGACTGTTTCTACAATGATAGCCCATCTTTTAAAACAATCGCATGTTGATTGTTCAGCATTTCTTGGCGGTATTTCAAAGAACTACAATACTAACATGCTTTTGGGAGGAGGCAGATACACAGTAATTGAAGCTGATGAATTTGACAGGTCATTTCACAGATTAGCGCCATTACTTGCAGTTGTAACATCGCTCGACGCAGATCATCTTGATATTTACGGTGATCACCCCACCATGATTGCAGCTTATAATGAATTCTGCTCAAAAATCCGTGAAGGGGGAACATTGATAGTTAACAGTAAAATAGCCGATAAAATCATTGTGCCACAGGATATAACTTCATTTACATATGGCTTCGATGAAGATGCTGACTACAGGTCATTTAACATCAGGCAATCCGGAGATAGTTACAAGTTTGATCTTAAGACTCCGGGAAAAATAATCACAGATATTCATTTTGGATTTCCGGGCATTATTAATATTGAAAATGCAACTGTAGCGTCTGCAGTAGCACTTATTTCAGGGATAACAGAAATTGAACTGAGAAAAGCGCTGATAACTTTCAGGGGAGTAAGCCGGAGATTTGATATCAGATTAAATTATTCTGATCTGGTTTATATCGACGATTATGCACATCATCCTGAGGAGATAAGAGCCTGCATTACTTCTGTCAGGGAATATTTTGGCGGAAGAAAGATAACAGGGATCTTCCAGCCGCATCTTTTTTCCCGTACCCGTGACCATGCGGAAGGGTTTGCCGGAATTCTTGATAAACTCGATGAAGTAATATTACTGCCAATCTATCCGGCACGCGAAAAACCAATTAAGGGTGTCTCTTCCGAGATGATCCTGGATAGGATGAAACTGAAGAAAAAAAGCATAATGAATAAGGAGGATATTCCAGGTAAGCTAGATATAGAAAACATGGATGTTCTTCTTACAATAGGAGCAGGAGACATAGACAGGCTTGTCGAACCGATAGAGTCTGAGCTTAGAAGGAGAAGAAGAAGATGAAGATCATTAAAAAGATATTGATCATCATTCCTGTATTATACCTTGTTATAATGCCTGCATTTATTGCACATACCACAGAATCAATTCCATGCAAAGGAATCAGCATTAATATTGACGATTCCTCTATATATCATTTTGTCTCAAAAAGAGAAATAGCATGGCTGGTATCAAAGAATAATACAAGAATAATTGGTCAGCCAGTCAGGGATATTCCTCTGCTGGATATTAAAGAAAGAATTATTCAGCTAAGAGAACTTAAAGAGGTTCAGGTTTACACAACTATAGATGGAGTTCTTCATATATCAGTAGATCAGAGAGTTCCGATAATGAGGATAATCGCCGGTGGCGGAGATTATTTCCTTGATGAGGATGGTATTATTATCCGGAACAGGGGTCTGTATAATCCGAGACTGCATATTGTGGGAGGCAATATCAGGATCACAGCACCCATGCTGAATGGTGTAAGTGTCCTCGATACAAGTATTAAAAATTCAATTCTTAAAGATATTTATGCGCTCGTTAAATATATAAATAACGATGATTTCTGGTCTGCCCAGATAGATCAGATATATGTTGATAACGATGATGAGATAAACCTGGTACCAAGGTTAGGAAACAATTTGATCCACCTGGGAACAACCGAAAATTTTGAAGGAAAGCTCAGGAACCTGGAAGCATTTTACAGGAAAGTACTGCCAGAAGTCGGATGGAACAAATATGAACTAATAAATCTGGAATTTAAAGATCAGATAGTATGCAGGAGAAGATAGTTTTAGAAACCATATTTTAAGAATATATGAATAAACAGGAACAGTATGTAGCAGCGATCGACATCGGGACCACTAAAATTGTGGCAATTGTCGGATCAAAAAATGAGAATGGTAAAATAGAAATTCTTGGTCTTAGTAAGGCTCTTTCCCGGGGTGTCAAGAGAGGTGTGGTTCTCAACATTGAGGAGACCGTAAGCGCTATTGAGACAACCGTTCAGGATGTTCAGAAAAGGTCAGGTATTGCATTCTCAGAGGTCTTCGTTGGTATAGCCGGCCAGCATATCAAGAGTATGAAAAGCCGCGGATACATAATGCGCGATGCTTATGATGATGAAATTAAAAAGGAAGAGGTTTTTAAGCTGATAGAGGATATGCACAAGATTCATATCGATATCGGAGAAGAGATTATCCATGTTATCCCGCAAAATTTTATAGTCGACAATGAAACCGGTGTCAAAAGCCCCATCGGTATGTGCGGAAGAAGGCTGGAAGCTAATTTTCATATAGTTATAGGACAGGTGGCTGCCGCTAAAAATATTGAAAAATGCATCAGGAAAGCAGGATTGATAGTGAAGGATATGATTCTTGAGCCGCTGGCATCATCCGATGCTGTTCTTACTGACGACGAAAAAGAAGCAGGTGTTGTCCTGGTTGATATTGGCGGCGGGACAACCGACGTTGCTGTTTATTATGACAACATAATCCGTCATACTGCTGTGATACCCTTCGGTGGGAATGTCATTACCAAAGATATAAAGGAGGGTTGTGCCATTCTTCATCGTCATGCAGAATCACTAAAGATCCAGTACGGATCAGCGCTCGGAGACATTGCACCTGACGATAAGGTTGTTTCAATTCCGGGAATCAGTGGCAGGGAACCGAAGGAAATTTCATTTAAGAGCCTTGCGTATATTATCCAGTCGAGAATGGAAGAAATAATTGATGCGGTCAATTTTGAGATCCAGAATTCCGGTTACGCCGATAAACTAGCAGCCGGAATGGTAATAACCGGTGGCGGGGCAATGCTGAGACACTTGCCGCAACTCATGAAATTCAAAACAGCCATGGATGTAAGGATTGGCATTCCGAACGAGCATCTTTCCGGCTCCGCAAAAAATGAGATTAACCAGCCAATGTATGCCACAAGTGTAGGCCTTATTATGCGTGGTTTCGAATATCTGGAGACTTATAAGAAGAAATTCAATGCCGGTAAAAAGGATGAGTTTGTAAATCAGGTTGCGGCCACTCCAGTCAGAGAAAATGGTCCGGAAGTAATTGCAGAAGAAAAAAATGAACCGGATGAAGAAGACAGGCTGACCCTGACAGATAAGATCAAGAGTATGCTGACAAAGATTTTCGAGGTTGAAGATCAGAAAATCAGCTGAAATTTATAAAAAATATGGTTTGGTAGTAAAATATGTTGTTCATAAACTCTAAAACTGATAAAACAATGGCAGACGATTTAATGAATTTTGATCTACCCGTAGAAAGATCGTCGATAATTAAAGTGCTGGGTATTGGTGGTGGTGGCAACAATGCTGTAAATCACATGTTTGAGAAGGGTATCAGGGATGTGAATTTCATAGTTTGCAACACCGATCAGCAGGCACTTTCAAAAAGTCCTGTCCCGGTTAAAGTCCAGATTGGTGAAGCTCTCACCGAGGGCCGCGGCGCAGGAAGCCAGCCTGAGATTGGCAGAAAGGCGGCAATGGAAAACATTAATGATGTAATGGAGGCTCTTTCCGGAAATACCAAGATGGTATTTATCACCACCGGAATGGGAGGAGGGACAGGTACCGGAGCTACACCTGTTATTGCAAAAGCCTGTAAAGAAGCCGGATTGCTTACCATCGCGGTCGTTACAATACCTTTTAAATCTGAAGGAAAGGTGAGAATTAAGCAGGCAATTGAGGGTGTGGATGAACTCAAAGATTATGCAGACTCACTCCTCGTTATTAACAATGAAAAGCTTCGTGAGATCTACGGAAATCAGCCGGTGTCTACTGCTTTTGCAAAAGCAGACGATGTTCTGACAACGGCCGTAAAAGGAATTGCTGAGATAATTACCGTAACAGGATATATCAATGTTGATTTTGCAGATGTTGAAACTGTTATGAAAGATTCAGGTGTTGCAATAATGGGAATGGGAATGGCATCAGGCGAGAACAGGGCAATCAGGGCAATTGAAAATGCTCTTAAATCACCGCTGCTGAACTCAAACGACATCACCGGGGCGCAGAGTATCCTTATTAATATATCAACGGGCTATGGGGAACATGAACTTACCATGGACGAACTCGGGGAGATAACGGATTATATTTATGAGGTTGCTTCAGATGATGCTCTTATTATCAGAGGTTTATCAAAAGATGACAATCTGAATGAAGATATCAGTGTTACCATAATAGCTACCGGTTTTGAAGCTAATAGCATTTTCAAGCCTTATGTCAAGCCCAAAGAGTCTCAGAAAGTGGAACTGATAACAAATAAAACACCGATACCTCAAAGAATTATTCCTGAAACCGGCGAGGATGTTTTCACCGTAAAAGATAAAGAAAAGGTGAAAAGATCTATAATTACTAGTATTGATGAAGAATCGCAGGGGATCATAGATTTTGGACTGGAGGAAAATGAAACTGCTGCAAATCTCAGGAACAATCATAATGAACTCCGGAAGGAAGGACAGGAGAAATCCGAAGCAACCCTCAGGAAAGTCAAACATATGCAGAACATGTTGAAAAAGGAGGGATTTTCAAATAAATCGATGAAGGATAATATCGATACATTCGAAGATGTTCCTGCTTATGTAAGAAGAAACATGGCACTGGGGGCTTCTGATAAGGCAGCTGACAGTAAAGTTTCTAAATTCACGCTTACTTCTGATGAAAGCGATGGACCAATACTCAGGGAGAACAATGCTTATCTCAATGATAATGTAGATTAAAACTAATTATACAAAAACTCATAACAAATATCCTGATTTTCAGACCATCATTCCGACCAAAGATATTGTCTGATAGTGATTTGTTTTAATTTTTGTGACAACACCCGCTTTTTCTATCTTTGCTGTCAATGTCAAAGAGTTTGCTCTTCATATTGATCCTGATTCTCCCGGTTTCGGCTACAGCCCAGAAACCGGATACCATCACTCCGGTAGTCAAAAAGCAATGGACTCTTTCTAAGGATTATTCAGAGGAGATAGACGTTCCCGTTGATACAACATTTTCACTATTTCACAGGCATAAGATTACTGATAAATATTCTCCTTTTAATGCATATCCTGGTAACTATGGACTTCCGACATATCAGATGAATTTTTTCGACAGGATCACCAGTCCCGATATGTATCTGTATAGCTATTATTACCCGTTTATGCATCTGCTTGATAATCCTGTATTTATGAATACTCAAATACCATTTACTGAAATGGCGTACACTTTTGCCGGACCATCTGACCGATCCGAACAGACATTCAGGTTAAGACATTCACAGAATATAAACAGATTCTTTAATATCGGGCTGATTTATGATATTGTTTATAGTCTTGGACATTACAGTTACCAGAGATCCGAAAACAAAACATTCACCTTATACTCTTCTTATTCAGGAGTCAAATATAAATTCTACATTGCCTTAGGTATCAATAATATAACCTCAGCTGAAAATGGAGGTATAAAAAACCTTTCTCTTTTGGGGACAGGAGATACGCGCGACCTTGAAGTGAATCTCGGAGGACTTAACAATTCTAAAGACGTACTGAAAAACCGTAATCTTTTAATAGTTCAAAAATACTCCATAAACAAAAAATCTACATTAGTCTCTGATTCGGTAAAGACAAATTCAGTCCATAAAAAATTCAGAATGGAGGGGACTTTTTCACACATCCTGGCAATGGAGATAAACAAAAGATCCTACATTGATGATTTACCGAAATCAGGATTTTATGATACAACTTACATTAGCAAAACCCTTACATACGATTCTTTAAGTGCAGGAAGTATTAAAAACACTATAAGGTTCGATTTCAGTACGGATGAAACCAGAAAATTCAGACTTGGCGGAGGTGTGGGTATCAGGAATGAATTATTCAGATATACACAGATTATACCAGCAGATTCTGTTCCGGCTTCCGATTCTGCAGTGTGGCGCAATAATAATAACGTCCTGATTGGCAAACTCTATAATGATATAGGTGAAAAATTCAGATGGATTGCCACAGGTGAACTTTTCTTTTCAGGCTACAGGGCCGGTGACTTCATGCTTAACGGAGATATAGTCAAATCTTTCGATTTTAAAAAGGGAAGAGCAACCCTGGATCTCTTTGGAAAAATTAGTAACCTTCAGCCCTCAATATGGTACGACAAATGGGGAAGCAATAATTTCACCTGGCAGAATAATTTCCAGAAGGAATTCAGAATTAATTTAGGAGGGGAGATAACCTATCCGGCGCGCAGAACAATTGTAAGATTCAATTATGCCATAATTAATAATTATACAGATTTCGGGCTGGATACTCTTCCTTCCCAGTACAAGAGCGCATTATCGGTGGCTGCCCTGTATGTTAAAAAGGAATTCTCTGCATGGAAATTTCATCTTTCTAATGATGTTCTTGTACAGAAATCAAGCAACAAAACTGTTTTGGACCTTCCGTTAGTTACGGTAAGATCCGCCGCTTTTTTTGATCATAATTTTCATTTTAAACTAACTAACGGGTACCTCCGTACCCAGTTAGGTGTTGAAGTTTTCTATAACACTCCATATTACGGATATTCCTATATGCCGGCGACAGGAAGATTTTACAGACAGGATCAGACACTTACGGGCGCATATCCATATGTCAATGCTTTTCTGAATGTCAAAATCAAGAGGACCAGGTTCTTCCTTATGTTAGATCATGTCAATTACAATTTTAGCGGTAATAATTATTTTATGGTGCCATTTAATCCCATGAATATCAGGATGTTTAAGTGGGGTCTGGCCTGGACTTTTTACGATTAAAAATAAATGCTTACCTTTGCACCGGATTTAAAAAATATCTATTCATTAAAAGAACTATTATTGAGGAAAGAAATTATTTTCATAGTCTTACTGACGTCAATCCTCTTCCCTTCCTGTAAAAATAATTCATCTGCGCTCCATTCAGGACAAACATATTTCCTTGACCTTGATGGAATGAAGAAACGGGGGAAATTGATTGCGGTTACTGACTTTAATTCAACGAATTATTTCATTTATAAGGGGGAGCCGATGGGATTTCACTATGAACTCCTGAAGCAGTTTTCGGAATACCTGAATCTTAATCTGGAAATAATCACGGAGAACGATATAAACAAAGCATTTGAGATGCTGAATAATGGAAAAACAGATCTCCTTGCATTTGATCTGACAGTTAATTCTTCGAGAAAGAGGGAGATTCGTTTTTCCGAACCAATAAATCAGACCCGGCAGGTGCTGGTGCAAAGAAAGCCGGTCAGTTGGCTTTCAATGACAGTTGATGATATTGAAAAGAAGGTTATCAGGAACCAGCTTCATCTTGCAGGTAAGACCATATACGTACAGGCTGGCG